>Ga0114931_10006689_pt1 | contig 14151 bp, 15 predicted proteins | sample 2SBtaG_FD_89579 | JGI IMG/M metagenome (GOLD analysis project Ga0114931, IMG submission 89579) | Deep subsurface microbial communities from Kolumbo volcano to uncover new lineages of life (NeLLi) - 2SBTROV14_V59a metaG | ecosystem: Environmental > Aquatic > Marine > Volcanic | place: Kolumbo...
CCAACCAGCGCACTCTGCCGCATTGTAATTAAAGCATTCTTATGAGTGACCTTTGATGCATTGCGTAGCGCGAGGGATACGTGCGTGCGGCTGCTCCGGCTCATAGTGGTAAATATTCCGCCCCAGACCCCGGCTTCCTTCCCCCAGTTTCCTCTTAGTCGCGGAAGATCATGGAATTTATGATTAAGAATTAGATTGTATTTTACGCAATTTAGTTTCGTTCTTTATAATATACAATTCATTTAGCAGCATTTTAATAAAATTGAATTACGTGTTTTTTCACTATTCATTAACCTGCCTGGTTTAAATATTTGCAATCGATGATGCGCTTTACAAGGAGACCATTCATGCTGAAGCATGTGAAACTCTTTTGCCGTGACGAGGATGGTGCGACTGCCATTGAATATGGCCTGATCGCCGCGCTCGTTGCAGTCGCCGCGATCGGTGCGCTGACTACCTTGGGCACCTCGCTCAACAATATATTCGGCAGCGTTTCCAACACGTTGATCAACGCCACTCCGTAAGTTACGCCGCTGGCACAAGAAACGATGAGGCGGCGCGCTTAAGAGAGTCGCCCTCAAATCTGTTAGCGATTGGGGCCGGGGAGCATAATTTCTCCGGCCTCTATTTTTCATACCGGTGCGAGAAATAAAATGCCTGCGTCAATAATTGTCGCCGATCTCGTGATCCTGTGCTTCGCGGCATTGGTTTTTGCCGCCGCGATGAGCGACATATTGACCTTTCGGATACCGAACCGCCTGTGTTTGACGATGGCTTTGCTATATCCCGTCTACGTCATCGCTGCACCACAAACCGTGGAGTGGTTGCCTGCGATTGGCATCGCCAGCGCCGCCCTGGTTCTCGGATTCGCCCTGTTTTCAGTTAAATTCTGCGGCGCTGGGGATGCAAAGCTGTTTGCGGCGATAGCGCTTTGGAGCGGCCCACAGTTCATTCTTCCGTTCACGTTCATCACACTATTAGCAGGCGGCGTGATCGCGATATTCATATGGTTGCAGCACCGTTTTGCCCAGGCGGCTACACCGCTTTTGGTCTTTCAGGCAGCGCCTGACCCAATGATCGGCAAGCTGCAAATGCCCTATGGGGCGGCCATCGCCGTGGCCGCTCTTTACGTAGCATTCACACTAATGCGGATAAGCTAACGCCATGTCAGTACGGAATATTCTTCTTGTGATGGCGGCCTTGCTCATTACCGTGGGTACGGGTTTGCTCGCGCGCAGCTGGCTGAATACCCAGCGCGTTCAAACGGCTGCGCCGGCGCCGGTACCTGTCAGGGCCAGTGCCTTGGTGTTGGTAGCCCAAGTCGACACCCCGGCCGGCACGTTCCTCAAGAAGGAGCACCTACGATGGCAGGCATGGCCGGATGAATCCCTGCCCGAGACATACATCGTCAGGCAGGATGGCGAAGCTGAAGAAGTCGCGGATCAAGAAGTCCTCGGTGCCGTCGTCCTCCGTGGCATCAGGGCCGGCGAGCCGATCAGCCGCGGCCGCATTACCAAGCCGGGAGACCGCGGTTTCCTGGCCGCTGTTCTACGACCTGGATTCCGGGCCATGGCGGTCCGAATCGACGCGACATCAAGCATCGCGGGTCTTGTTTTCCCAGGCGATCGGGTTGACATCATCCTGTCGCATGAAATCAAGAAGGGTAAAAAGACCCGTCGTGCCAGCGAGACCGTGCTTAGCAACGTTCGCATACTCGCCATCGATCAAGTCACGGACGACCAGGGCGGTGAAACGAGGGAAGCGAAGGTCGGTAAAAACGCAACTTTCGAATTGACCCCGAAACAGACCGAGATGCTGACGATTGCCGCCGACATAGGGAAGTTGTCCCTGGCCCTGCGCAGTCTCGCGAAAAATGAGGAAGAGCTCAATCTCCTTGCCAACTCTGGTGAGCCGCTGGCCGAGCCTAACCCTGAACGCGGTCAAACATACACCTGGGATTCAGATGTCAGCCGTCTAATTTGGCGGCCGACATCTAGGATCAGCCAGGACATTGTCCAAGTGAATCGCGGCAAAGACAGTGAAGAACAACGCTTCAAGAAGAGGCAATGATGTTCGCTCCGCGCTTAAACCTGATCGCCTTTGTCGCGCTCGCCTTGGCCAGCTTTTGGTCGGCGCCAGCGTTGGCACAATCGTCCGCCGAACCGCTGGGCGGCCGGTTGACGGTCGAGATGAACGAGGGCCGCCTGGTTCGGCTATCAACACCCGCGACCTCCGTGTTTATTGCTAACCCGGACATTGCCGATGTCAACGTCAAGTCGGCGCGCATGGTTTATATTTTTGGCAAGGTCCCCGGACAGACAACTCTTTTCGCCGTCGACCGAAACGAAAACGTAATCGCCAACGTGCAGATCGTTGTCGAGCATAATATTGGACGGCTGCAGGAAAATATCGATCGCCTTTTACCGGCGGGCGGCGTCAAGGCAACGTCGGTCACAGGTGGCATTGTTCTTAGCGGCACCGTGGCAACCGGCACCGATTCCGAAAATGTTCGCCGCCTGACCAGTCGCTTTATCGCCAAGGACGAGGAGGTGATCAATCAACTGCAGGTCACGGCGCCAAACCAGATCAACCTGCGGGTGCGCATCGCCGAAGTATCGCGCCAGATCATCAACCGCTTCGGCTTCAATTGGAATGCGCTCTATTCCCAGGGTAGCTTCCTGATCGGCTTGACCACATTCAACCCAACGCTCGAGTCGAGCACGACACTAACGCCAACATTCAACAACGGCACGTTCAATGTTAACGCCATTATCGACACGCTCGCCGATGACGGATTGATCACATTGCTGGCCGAGCCAAACTTAACCGCCCTTTCCGGCGAGACCGCGAGTTTCCTCGCCGGCGGTGAGTTCCCAATTCCAGTTGCCCCGGACAAGGACACAATCACTATCGCCTTCAAGGAATTCGGTGTCAGCCTGGCGTTTACCCCAACACTAATCGGTGAGAGTCGCATTAGCCTCAAGGTGAAGCCAGAGGTCAGCCAGCTGACCACCACCGGTTCAGTGACCATCGGCAGCGTCCAGGTGCCCGGCCTATCGACGCGGCGGGCGGAAACGACGGTAGAACTTGCCTCCGGGCAAAGCTTCGCCATTGCCGGATTGCTGCAAGATAGCTCTCAGGAGTTAATCAAGAAAACGCCTGGACTGGGCGACCTTCCAATTCTCGGTGCTTTGTTCAAGAGCGAACGGTTCGAGCGCAATGAGACCGAGCTAGTCATCATCGTTACGCCATACCTTGTAAATCCGGTATCGGACAATCGTCTGGATTTACCGACCGATCCCTACCGCAAACCGACAACCACGCGGCCAACCACGAAATCACTCGCACAAACGCGTGTAATTCCGCTTTCCGGCGCGGAAACCGCGAACACCGGTACGAGCGGTACCGGATATCTGCTGGACTGAGGAGGGCAGGATGCCGGATATCAGAAAAATTTTCCGTTCGGGGCGACTCGCCGCGGTGCTGCCCGTGATGGTACTCGCCGGCTGCCACATTGAGCAGGCGCAGGACAACCCCATCGAGGTCATCACAAGTCATACCTTCGATTCCGCGAACTGGCAGCAAGGTACGCCGCGAATTGAGACTCAAGTAGAGCCAATCACGCTGATGCACCTGTTGAATTTTGCCCCGGGCGATTCAGCGTTAAACGATCAAGAGTTCGCCAGTCTACGCAAATTCTTACAGAATAGTGGCGTTCACGACGGCGCCCGTATCGAGGTGGATGGCCCCCGAACCTCCGGTGGATACTTCGATCCGCTGACCAAGGCACGCGTTGAAGGAATTCGCGCCGAGCTCTCGAGCTTGGGCCTGCGTAGCCAGATCCCCGCGAAGCAGCTCACGCTACTCGCTCGGCCGCCAGAAGGGATCGCCGTCACGGTTACCCGCGCGATGGTCATACCGCCGGATTGCACGGCGCCGCAGCCGGAATTCGCAACCCGGCCAGAGAATTTATGGAGTTGCGCGAACGCCGCCAACCTCGGCCATATGGTCGCCGATCCGGTCGATCTGGTGCAAGGCCGGACACTCAGTCCGGCGGACGGTGAAGCATCCGCCACTGCCATCGATATTTACCGCAAGCGTGAAGTCGAGGCTCCAACAGCAGAAAAGACGTCAGACAAATGAGCGCTGTCGAACATACCACAGACACGGAGCTGCCGGAGTCTGGTACGGCGGAATGCGTTGCATTCGTCACCGACAACCTGACGCATGGCGTCATTGACTCGGTGGCCCGCCAGTTTTTCGACTCGCCGACGGTACGCGATGGCGGCAGCCAGCAAGCTCTGGAGTACTTGGCTGAAAATGCACCGCCAAAGGTCCTGATCGTCGATATCGGCGACGCCGCGGCGCCGTTGACCGTGATGCTGTCACTAACAGCGGCTTTCGCGGAAGATACGCGTTTGATCGGCATCGGCACCATCAATGATATCAATCTCTATCGTGAGATGGTTGGTGCCGGTATCACGGATTACCTGGTCAAGCCGGTAACGGAGAAGGCCCTCGCGGCGGCCCTGTGCCGAACCGAGGAGCCTGTACCGGGGCCACCCGGCGAGGCGCCGCACTCCGCAAAAAAGGCGCACAGAATTGCCGTGGTCGGCTCGCGCGGGGGTGTTGGCGCTAGTTCCATCGCGGTCAACCTGGCTTGGATTCTTAGCCAGGAACGCAAGTTGAGCACGGCACTAATCGATCTCGATCTGGAGTTTGGCACGGTCGCTCTTTCACTCGATCTTGAGCCAACCCGGGGTTTACGAAGCTCTGGAAAGCCCGTCGCGTATCGACAGCTTGTTCATCGAGAGCGCCACCGCTCGGTTATCGGAAAAGCTGACGGTTATGGCCACGGAAGAAACTCTAGCCCAAGAAATCGCTTTCGACTCCGATGCCATAGACGTGCTTCTCGAAGCCGTGGGGCGCGGTAGCGAGCAGATCGTCATCGATATGCCGCGTTCGGCTTTTGCCGTGCGACAGCGCGTGTTTGAAGCCGCTTCCCGAATTGTTATGATTATCGAGCTGAGCCTGCCGGGCTTACGCGATTCCATGCGCTTGTTAACCGGTATCGAAGAAGTATCAGCTGGCAAACCCGTTACCGTGATTGCCAATCGCACCGGTGGCCCACAGCAGGCCATGCAACCAAAAGATTTTCAGAAAGCACTCGGTCATAAGATTGACTTCGTAATTCCCGAGGACCGCAAATCATTTATCGAAGCCGCCAACAATGGCAAACCTCTCGCAAGCAGCAATCAGCGTAGTGCCGCGACCAAGGCTCTGCGCAAGATAGCCGAGACGCTTGTCGATGGCCAATCGGGCGAAGAGAAAAAAGCCAAGAAAAAGATGTGGCCACTGCGGAAAAAGGGATAGTGCCACATGGGCAGTGCAACCGTCAGCACTGGGCCAGCCGCGAGCTCGGATCGCGGAAGCAAGAACGTCAATCTGCGTGACAAGGGGGCGGTCCTTGCCCAGTATCTAGAACAACTCCAACCCAAGGTTCTCGCGGCCTTTGAGAACGACGACGTCTCGATATTGCCACGGCCGGAGTTGGCCGTGCGCATCGGTCAAATCGTTACCACCGAGACCGACGAAGATTCCAATACACTAAATTTACTCGACCGCCGCAATTTGGTGGCCGATTTGATTCGCTGGTTGATTCACGACAGCCCCAAGGCGCCACCAAAAGCCGCGCCTGTCGCGCCACCCACGCCTGCCGCAAAAGTCAAATCCGAGCCAACCGCCATCGACACCCTGGCGCCAAGTCATGACACGGCAAAGTCGTCGGAGCCGCAAATTTCTAAAACGGTAGAGACGACGAAGGCGCGCATCGAGCCACATGTAATGGATCGATTGGACGTTTCCGCCGCATCGCGCCTGCCACGCGACGAGCTCTCTGTTCAGCTTGGCGACATCGTCAACGAGGTCCTGGCGGAACAGAAAATCCGACTTAATTCCATAGAGCAAAAAATAGTCGTCGATCTTCTGCTTGACGACATGCTTGGTCTAGGCCCTCTCGAACCTCTGCTTTCCGACGACAGCATTACGGACATCATGATCAACGGTCCGGCGCAAATTTATGTGGAGCGAAGCGGTAAGTTGGAACTGAGCAACGTCACTTTCCGCGATAACGACCACGTCCTCAACATTGCCCGCCGTATCGTTTCGGTGATTGGCCGGCGTGTGGACGAGACCGTGCCACTTGTCGATGCTCGATTGCAGGATGGCAGCCGCGTCAACATCATCATCCCGCCTCTGGCGATCGATGGCCCGACAATTTCAATTCGTAAGTTTGCCAAGAAATCGATCACGCTCGATGTGATGAAACATCAACATAACATCTCCGATCAGATGGCAACGGTGCTCAAGATCGCGGCGCGCAGCCAGTTGAATATCCTAATTTCCGGTGGTACCGGCTCTGGTAAAACCACGTTACTCAACGCCTTGTCGCAAATGATCGACGAGCGCGAGCGTATCGTTACCATCGAGGATGCGGCGGAGCTTCAGCTGCAGCAGCCGCATGTGGTTCGCCTGGAAACACGGCCGGCAAATCTTGAAGGTACCGGCGAGATTACCATGCGCGATCTTGTAAAGAACTCACTGCGTATGCGCCCCGACCGCATCATCCTCGGCGAGGTACGTGGTTCCGAGGCCGTCGACATGCTGCAAGCCATGAACACCGGCCATGATGGCTCACTGGGCACGGTCCATGCCAATCGCCCGCGTGAAGCGCTCACGCGGCTGGAGAACATGGTTGGCATGGCCGGCATCAACCTACCCGCCAAGGCGGTCCGGACGCAGATAGCGGCGGCCCTGGATATGATTATTCAGATTTCGCGTATGCGTGACGGTATGCGCCGGATTACCCACATCACCGAAGTCATCGGCATGGAAGGTGATATCATCACGACACAAGACTTGTTCGTGTATGAATTTGAAAGCGAAGGCCTGGACGGTCTCCTTAAAGGCCTCTTTAAGTCAACCGGCTTGCGCCCCCATTTCGCGGCGAAGGCGGCCTACTTTGGTCTCGACCGGCGGCTGCTGGAGTGCATGTGATGAATTTCGCAGCCCTCTTCGGCGTCGAAGGGACGGAGCCCTCTCTCATGTTGTTCATGATCCTGCCCTTGGGCGTGGTTTTGCTGTTTTTCGGTTTCTTCGGCGGCCGTGGCAATCGCCGCAATTTTGCGCGTAGGATTGCTCGTATCAAAGTAAATCACTACCCTGACCCCACCACCGTAAGCGAGGTGCTCAGTGCCCGGCGGAAGACCAATTCCAGTGCAATCCCGGGCCTGGACGAGATACTCAAGCGGCTCATACCACGTCAAGATGTGCTGCGGTTTCGGCTCTCGCGGGCGGGATTGAATATCCCCATTTCGGTCTTTGTGCTCGCCGGCGTCCTTGTCGCGCTAACAACATTCGTCGCGGCCCGTATGTTTGCCGAAACGCAGGTTGTTGTTGCATTGCTTATGGCCGTTGTTGTGGGACTTGGCCTACCGCATATGTTCGTCGGCTTCCTTATTAAACGGCGGCAGCGGCGTTTCATCGAATTTTTCCCGGAAGCCGTTGATCTAATGGTCCGAGGCATCAAGGCCGGATTGCCCATCGGCGAATCGATCAGAGCAGCGGCGGATGAGATCCCGAATCCAGTTGGCGAGGAACTTAGGCGCATTACCGATGGCATACGTATCGGTCGAAAGATGGAGGAGATTCTTTGGGAAACCTCGCTTCGACTGGACCTGCAAGAATTTAAGTTCTTCACGATCGCCCTGTCGATCCAAGCCGAGACCGGCGGTAACTTGGCGGAAACGCTGACCAACCTGTCGGACGTTTTGCGCGGCCGTAGACAACTAAAACGCAAGGTCAAGGCGATGTCATCTGAAGCCAAGGCCAGCGCTTACATCATTGGCTCGCTACCGTTTGTCATGACCGTTTTGATCTATCTTGTGAACCCTGAATACATAGTGGGCTTGTATCTCGATCCCCGCGGCAAGGTAATGATTCTATTTGGCCTGGGGATGATCGCCGCCGGCGTCGGGGTTATGTATCGCATGGTGAAGTTCGAGATATGAATTTCGAATCATACCTCCCCGCCGGCATGACGCCCGAAGACCTTCTTATCGTCATGTCGGCGATTTCCGCCGGTAGCGTTTCCCTTGCTGTCTGGGCGGCGTTGTTGCATCGCGATCCAGCCGCGAAACGGGCCAAGCAAATCGCCTTGCAGCGCGACACGATGCGAGCCGGTGTGATTGGCCCGCGCCGCCGGCAAGAGCGACTGCCGACCATCGGCATAATGCGCCAGGTCGTGGACCGCTTGAACCTATTGCGGTCGGCCCAAGGAAATAAGATTTCTTTGAAGCTTATGCGCGCCGGATGGCGGTCGAAAGACGCCATTATTCTGTACCTGTTTAGCAAGTTGGCGCTTCCGTTCGCCTTTGGCGCGGTTATGGTGATTTTGTTTTTTGGCTTGAACTTGTACGATTTGAGTCAAGTACAGAAATTTGCCATTACGCTAGCCGGCGTTATCGTCGGCGCCTACGTACCCGATGTTATCGTCCGGAATTCGGCAAGCAAGCGCAGCGACAAAATCCGAAAGTCCCTACCGGACGCACTCGACCTTATGGTCATCTGTGCGGAGGCGGGCCTTAGCCTAGACGCGACCCTAATGCGCGTATCAACGGAGATGGAACAGGCGGCTCCGGAAATGGCCGACGAACTCAGCCTCACGGGCCTGGAGCTGGGTTTCTTATCGGATCGGCGAAAGGCGCTACAGAATCTTGCCCTGCGCGTCGATCTATCGTCCGTGCGCGGCGTGGCTAACACGCTTATGCAGGCGGAGCGCTACGGCACGCCCCTGGCCCAATCATTGCGTGTCATGGCTGCCGAATCGAGGCAAGAGCGCGTGATGAAAGCAGAAGAAAAAGCGGCCCGTCTGCCAGCCCTAATGACAGTCCCTATGATCCTATTTATTCTGCCGCCGCTCTTCATCATTCTGCTCGGTAACGCAATCCTTAACACGATGGACGCGTTCACCAAGATATTCTAGCGGGTCGCGGCGACCTCGGGACGCAGGAGTGTCTCATACATCCAACCGAGCGGTTCGTCGGATCCAGGCAGAGCGACCTGCACCCATTTGCCGCGCCGCCGCAACTCCCTGATCGCCGTATCCCGTGACAAACTATTCAGCACCGTTGAGTCGGGTGAGGCCTCGGCACGCACAATGGCGGACTCCGCGCGGACGTAGAGGATATCCTGGTTTGATGCGGTAATGCGGTCGAACACCGCTCTGGGGTTGGTGCCGGTACGAACCATTTGGACGACACCGGCACCCGCGAGCCCCACGCAAATCAGGACAGCCGCGACCCGCCAACGACCGGTGCGCGACCCGGAAATTCGTTTCATCACCTGCGCTGTAGTTTTCCGGTGCCGCTCTTCGGTGTTACGCCAAATCTCTATCTTGGCCTGCTTACGCCGGGCCTGAACATCTTCCTTGGCGACTTCGATCTCCTGCTTGGCATCCGTCGCCGCGCGACGGGCGATTACTTCCCTCTGCCATTCGGAGTCGGATTCATCATATAAGGTATCGGTGGCGGTCGCCGCCCCGTCAGCACCAGACTTGGTCTTACCGTCGCCGCGGATGCTTTTTATAGTTGGCGGCACGGTCGGCGTTGGCTGCTCCGTCACGGCGGTTTGCCAGGCTTTCTTGGCCGCCGCGAGCCGCGCTTCTTCGTCTGCTCTCCAACGTGCCTCCGCCTTTTTCAGGCTGGCTCGGGCTTCGTTGTCAAATGTGGCCCGAATCTCGTTGACCCGCATTTCAACATCGGTGCGCCATTGTGATTCAGCCTCTTTTAGCCGTTGGTCTGCTTCCGCCTCCCAAACAGAACGGGCGGCTGCCAAGGCATCGTCTACGTTTGCAGTGGATTTCGAGGACACCTTTGATTCGGCCTTGGCCAGTTTCTGATCCAGTTCGGCTTTCCAAGTTTTCTTAGCCGCGGCTAGTCGCAATTCTTCATCCGCCTTCCAGCGTTTCTCCGCCTTTTTCAGCTGTTTGTTCGTTTCGGTATCAAAGGCGATCCGGATCTCATCGATGCGCATTTCGGTATCGGTGCGCCACTGAGATTCGGCCTCCTCCAACCGCTGATCTGCCTCCATCTCCCAAGCCGAACGCGCGGCGGCTAGGGCTTCCTTAATATTTGCGGCGGACTGAGGGCGCTTAGCACCGTTGCCGCGATCACTCTCTTTTTCCCAGGCGGCATGCGCCTTTGCTAATTGCTTTTCCTCTTCCACCCGCCAACGCGCCTTGGCTTCGGTCAGATTCTGATCCAACTCGGCTTCCCAAGCCGCCTTGGTCACAGCTAACCGCTCGCTAGCCTGCTTGTCCCAAACCGACTTATCCGCCGCCAGACGGCGCTCTTCTTCCCTTTGCCAAGTGGCATGGAACTTTGCTAACTGCTTTTCCTCTTTCGCGCGCCAGCGCGCCATGGCTTCGGTTAGATTCTGCTCCAACCCAGCTTCCCAGGCAATCTTAGCCGTCGCGATTCTCTGCTCGGCCAGCGGTTCCCATGCCGCTTTGGCCACCGCTAGCCGCTCGCTAGCCTGCTTATCCCAGGCCGTCTTAGCCGCCGCCAGATGGCGCTCCTCTTCCTTTTGCCAGGCGCTTTTCTCGGCGGCTAGACGCTTTTGTTCGGCTGCTTGCCAATCTGCCTTCGAGTCGCTTGATCGTGCCTGAGACTCCGCCTGCCAAGTTGTATTGAGAGCGGATAGCTGTTGTGCTTCCTCTTCGGCCCACAGCGCTTTGGCATTGGCTATCCGTTCGCTCTGGGCGGCTTTCCACTGTGCTTTGGCGTGGCTTAGACTTTTCTTCGCCTCGGTATCCCATTTTTTCTTGGCCGCGGCGGCGTACCGCGCCGTTTCCTTCTCCCATGCTTTACGCGCTACCGTAAGCGATTTCTCCGCTGTCTCCTCCCATTTGGCCTTGGCCGCGGTTAGACGTTCGGCGGCTGCCTCCTCCCACTCCGCCACCGCCAACTGTTCCTGTTCCGCAGACTTGGTATCGGCAGCGCTAGTTCCTGCCTTGGAGACATGCACGGACATATCGAAGAGGGCCACCGTATTGGCCGCTTCGTAACCGTCATCGTCGAAACGCAGAACTCTAACGGCAAGAACATGGTCATCGTCGCCACCGTTAGGAGGGTAGAATTTCAGGCCGTCCAGGTCCTTGGCCGCTAGAGACCAAGTCCTGTCCCAATTGTTGGTTCCGGCCGAAAGCGTGGCGCCCACCGGGAGGCCCTCGACAATGACCGTGAGTTGTCCGGAGATGCCCCGCTCGGAGAGCTCGGTTGCTATCTCTAGAGCAACCGAGGTGCGCTTGCGGCCTTTGGCTATCACGGCTGTCGGCTCCGTCTCATGCTTACCGCATCTTGGCCTTGATTGAAAATCGGGACTCAAAGCAAACAGACCTAGCCGGCGCCCGCGGGCGCCGAATCTGGGCCTGGCCCTGATTGTTTCCATATTATTAAGGAGAATGGTGAAGGTTTGGTTGCCGAAAACCCCTCCGGGAGAGGTCATATTGGCCCGCGAATAGGGTCAGAATCGCCCTGTAAGGCTAGTGCAGGGCTTTGTCCATCTTCTGAGCGACCACCTGCTCGCTATCCGAGAACTCGATCCCCAGCTCATTATTCTGGTGCCAAGTGACCTCGCCCGACAGATCGCCAAACCGGGGGCTGCGTAATATCACCGACTTGTTTTTGCACATTTCAGGATTTTCGACACGCACCATGGCGCCGGCCGGCGATACGTTAACAATCTGGCAATCGATCTCTTGGCCCTCGCAAACTAGGCTACCCGACCACAATACGGTGATACGCTCGAACTTCCTGTTATCCGTCTCACCATTTTCGTCTGGCTCATCCGCCATCGGGCCGCATCCTCCTAATCCCGCTCTTTTGCGCGATTCGTAGCCGCGATTCTAGGCGATTTCACCATTTTGCACACTACATTCTTGCCGGACCGGACCACTAAAACAGGCCAGAGCTTAACAGCCCCTGAACACCGGAGCCTTTTTCTCCAGAAACGATCGATAGCCAATCTGGAAATCCTCGGTCGCATAACAAGCATAACCCTCGTCCAACTCGGCCGCGCTCAGTGGCTTGGGTTGGGCCAAGCGGTTTATGAATTTCTTGTGCCAGCGTGCTACCAACGGTGCCCCGTCTGCAATCCGGCGCGCCGTCGCGATGGCTTCCGCTTCGACTTCGCCGTCCGGTACGACACGAGTCACCAAGCCTTTCTCCTTGGCCTCGGCGGCGCTAAAAACGCGACCTTCAAGCAGTATCTCCAGGGTTACGGCACGCCCCACCAGTGCGAGCAGGCCTTCAATCTCTGGATATGCCATGACTAAACCAAGGCGCATGATGGGTACACCGAAGCGACTGGACTCGCCGCAAATTCGCAAGTCGCATAGCGCCGCCAGTTCAAGACCGCCACCAACACAGATGCCTTCGATCAAGGCGACGGTCGGGTGCGGCGACTCCTTCACCGCGTCCAGTGCGTGGTAGAGATCCTCGCCATACGCCTTGGCTTGGTCCGGCGTCGAGCGAACATTTTCGAATTCACCGATATCGTTGCCAGGTGAGAAAGCTTTGCCCCCTGCCCCGCGGATGATCACGCAGCGCAAATCGGTCTCGGCGGACAGCCCGCGCATTACCTCGCCCAAGCGCCGCCACATGGGTTTGCTCATGGCGTTCAAGCGATCCGGTCGGTTAAGAATGACCGTGGCGATCGGTCCCTCACGCCGGCTAAGGATGAGATCGGTCATGACGTTACGTCCCGCACATTAACGATGGATACCAAAGAGTGGTAACATCGGTCAGTTTACATGTGCCGAGGTCGAGGGAAAGGGACGATCCGCCGGGGCAGCGCTAGGCCAGCGCGGTTGTGCCCAAAAAAACCTCGATTTTGGCGAGCAGCTCCGGAAGGCGCACGGGCTTGGTATCGTACTCGTCCGCACCCGCGGCCACGGCCTTTTCCCGATCGCCGGCCATTGCGTGGGCGGTCAGGACGATGATGGGAATGGATTTCGTCTCAGGCGAAGCCTTCAGACGCCGCGTCGCCTCCCACCCGTCGAGAACCGGTAGGCTGAGATCCATGAGGATCAAATCCGGGTGTTCGGTGTGGGCAATGTTGATCCCTTCCGCACCATCGCGAGCGACGACAACCTCGAATCCCTTGCGCCGCAATCGGGTTATCAGCATAAAAACGTTGTCTTCATTGTCTTCGACATAGAGAATTTTGCTCATGGCGAGACCGCTCCTCCGGCAGCAACGCAGGGCGCCGGCGTGCATCCGGACAACAAGCCGTTGATCGTTGCGAGCAAGGCGCGAATCTGAATGGGTTTTCGCGCATAACCGGCACACCCGGCCGCACGCGCTTCCGCCCCCTTCTCCTCTTCGGCGTGGGCGGATAGGGCAATGATGGGAATGTCGCCCAATTCCGGTTCCGCCCGTATTTGGCGCGTCGCCTCGCACCCATCTATACCAGGCAAGGTCAGATCCATGAGCACCATGTCCGGCTTTTCCGCCACCGCGAGAGTCACTGCCTCCTCGCCCGTTCGCGCAAGCAGCACCTCGTAACCGGCACGATCGAGAAGAGTGTTGAGAATGTACAGATTGTTATCGTTGTCATCGACACACAGGATGCGATTCATGGTGTACAAGCGCTCCCTGCGCTCGGTCCGTTGTTGCAAAAGCTGCCTGGTTGAGTAGACCACTCGCCCGATTGTTGGCTTGGTCCGGGTAGACTTTGTATTTCGTCGTATATTGGCGCCGCGGGAAGTCGCAGCGAAAAAGTCGACCCTTTGCCCCGTTCGCTTTCGGCATGGACGTCTCCACCCATCATGCGACTTAACTCTCGACAGATCGCCAAGCCGAGGCCGGTGCCGCCAAATTTACGCGTGGTCGAGGAATCCGCCTGCGTAAACGCGGTAAACAATTTCTGCATCTGTGGTTCGGTGATACCAATTCCGGTATCCGAGATATCGAAACACAGCTCGACTCCGCCTTTGGCCGTTGGCTGCCGCCGCGCGGAAATTCGCACCTCGCCGCCGCGGGTAAATTTACACGCGTTGCTCACCAAGTTGAACAAGATCTGCTTGAGACG
>Ga0114931_10006690_pt1 | contig 14150 bp, 12 predicted proteins | sample 2SBtaG_FD_89579 | JGI IMG/M metagenome (GOLD analysis project Ga0114931, IMG submission 89579) | Deep subsurface microbial communities from Kolumbo volcano to uncover new lineages of life (NeLLi) - 2SBTROV14_V59a metaG | ecosystem: Environmental > Aquatic > Marine > Volcanic | place: Kolumbo...
CACGTGCACGTGGCGATCGAGGATGACGACCTGCGCATCGATCTGATGAACCAGGTCAGTTATATCCTCCCCCATCTGCTCGCGCTCAGCACCTCATCGCCGTTCTGGCAGGGGCGTGACACCGGTCTGAAGTCCTACCGCACGGCGGTCTGGCACGAACTGCCGCGCACCGGCCTGCCGGATCAGTTCGACAGCTACGGCGAGTTCCAGCGCCACGTCGACGCGCTGGTAACCGCGGGAATCATCGAAGACGGTACCAAGCTGTGGTGGGACGTGCGCCCCAGCGTGCGATTTCCGACCCTGGAGATGCGCATCTGTGACATCTGCACCCACCTCGACGACGGTGTGTGCCTTGCCGCCCTGTACCGCTGCTGGCTGCGCATGCTCTACCGCCTGCGCCTCAACAATCAGCGCTGGCGAACCTATTCGCGAATGCTGGTCGACGAGAATCGCTGGCGCGCGCAACGCTACGGTGTCGACCACGGATTGGTGGACTTCGGCCGCGGCCGGGTGGTCGAATGCACTGAATTGCTCAACGAGATGCTCACCCTCATCCGCGAGGACGCCGAGTATCTGGGCTGTGAGGCCGAGATCGCCCATGCGCTGACGATCATGGAGCGCGGCACCAGCGCCCACTGGCAATCGCGCACCTATGCCGACGCCCTGGCCGCGGGGGCGAGCGAAGTGGAGGCGCGCCGGGCGGTGGTCGATTTACTGATTGAGGAGTCGCTGCACGGATTGTAGGCGCATGGCCCGTGCCGCGGTTTTAGCGGCGGCTTTTCGGCCCGCCGCACGACCTCGAGGATGCGCGGGATCCGCTCACCCTGAAGCCGGCGCCGATCGACGGCTGTTGACCAGCGCTACCCCGACCGCGATCAACGCCAGCGCAAGCCACGCATTGAGTCCGATCCGCTCGCCCAGCAGCACCGCGCCCCACACCGCGCCCATCGCCGGCAGCACGAAATTGATCTGTGAGAACATCGTCGCGCCGATCTTGCGAATCAGGTGAAAGTAAACCAACGCGGCGGCGGCGGTCGGCAACAGCCCGAGATAGATCAACGCCAGCCACGACGAAGCGCTCGGCGCCAACGTCCAGGGATGCTCGGTCGCGAGCGCGAGCAATCCCGACAGCAGCGCCCCGGCCAACATCGCGCCGGCCGCCATCACCCGACCGGGCAGGTTGCCGTAGCGACGCACGAACACGGTGGTGATCGCGTAACACACCGCGCCGCCGACCAGCGCAAGCTGCGCGACCACGTCACGCCCCAGGCCCCCCAGCGCCTGCCAGCCGATTAGCACGAAGATCCCGCTCAGGCCCAGCAGGGTCCCGATCAGGCGCCGCGGCGTGAGCCGATCCTCGGGGGTGAAAAAATGCGCCAGCACGGCGGTGGCGACCGGCATCGCTCCCATCAGGATCGCGGCCAGACCGCTGTCGACCACGGTCTCGCCCCAGCCGATCATCGAGAAAGGCAAGGCGTTGCCGAACAGCCCGACAAAGAAGTAAATGGCCACGCTGCGCGGCGCCAGCGGCAGACGCCGTCTGCCGGCCGCGAGCACCGCCAGCAACAACAGCGCCGCGATTCCGAGCCGGCCCGCCGCCAGGGTCGCCGGCGGGATGGTCTCGACCCCGAGCTTGATCGCCACGAATGAGGAACTCCAGACCACGGCGAGGCCACCCAGCAACGCAAACTCGCGAGCGCCCGCCGCCGCCAACGGGGCGCGCGCGGCGTTCACCGGCCGGCCTCCACCGCGGCATCGGCACCACCCCGCCACGCGAACGGGCGCTCCGACCCGGTCACGCCGGCCCGCCCGCCCCCACGCGGCGCGGATCATCGATCAACTCGCGGCTGTGCCGATAGACGCTGAAGCCGGCCCGCTGATACACGCCGAGCGCCGCGGGATGATCAAGATTGCAGGTGTGTACCCACACCCGGGTCGGATCGCCGCGCCACGCCAATTCCACCGCCCGGTCGAGCAGATAGGGCCCGAGCCCGCGACCGGTGAACTCCGGCATCAATCCGAAGTAGGCCAGTTCGACCTCGCCTTCGACGCGCCGGTCGAGTTCCGCGTACCCGGCGGGAACGCCGGCCACGTATAAAACGTAAACGGCCACCCGCGGGTCCTCGATGATCGCCGCCAGCGCACGATCGTCGAGCAGCCGCCGCTCATACCACAGCCACGGGCCGCCGACCATATCGTAGAGGAAGCGATAAAAGGCGACCGTGGGCCGCTCGGCGCGCAGCAAAGCAAGCTTGAGCGCCGGGGTGGTCACCGCCGCCCGGGTAGGCCGGGTACGCATCTCGAGATAGGTGATGATCATCTCGATCTTGCCCGGCTCGATCTTGCCCGGCGGGATGTCCGCGGCGGCGGCGCCACCGTCGAAATCCGCGCGTAACCGAATCGGCCGCGCCTCTTCGTCCTTGTCAGCCATCCGCGTGTAACCAACGCGCCATGACCACCCGTTCCTCCCGCGCATACCCGGCCGCCGCGTAGAATCCGGCGACCTCGTCATTGTTCGCGCGAATCATCAACTCCACCTTGGGCGCCCCCCGCGAGACGAGCCAATCCTCGGCGTGGCGAACCATCGCCCGACCGTAACCGCGGCCGCGCCGCTCGGCCGCCACTGCCAAGTAGTACAGCCAGCCGCGGTGCCCGTCGAAACCGGCCATCAGCGCCGCGCAGAGCGGCGCTGCGCCGGGATCGCCGCGCCCTTCGGCCCCGACGAACAGTTCGCTGGTCGGGGTTGCCAGGCAGCGCGCGATATCCGCCGCGGGGTCGTTCCAGGGCCGCAACAATCCGCATTGGCGCCACAATGCCACGATTGCAGTACCATCGCCTTCACAAAAATTCCGTACCGTCAGCATGACTCGATCCCGTTGCGCCTCGCCGCGAGTGAAGCGCGGCATGATAACGCGCGCCGGGGCGCGAGACATGCACCACGCGAGCAGCCATTTGAAAAGACTCTACTGTACCGACGACAAGTTGATCTTCGGCCATCTCAAGCAGGTGATCGCGGACCATGAGATCCCGTGCGTGGCCAAGAACGAGTACCTCTCGGGCGCCGCCGGCGATCTGCCGCTGAACGAATGCTGGCCGGAACTCTGGGTGGTCGACGACGCGGATTTCCCGCGCGCCTGCGCGATCCGTGACGCGCTCCTCGAACCGAGCGAAAACCCGGCGGGGGCGTGGCGGTGTTGCGGCTGCGGCGAGACCATCGAAGCCCAGTTCACCGAATGCTGGCGCTGCGGCACCGCAAGGCCGGAGGTCCGGGAAGGCTGAATCCGGGCTAGAATCGTCTTCTACGCATCAAGTCAGGGAGAGATGCCATGAGCGCCACCCAATCGCCGATTTTTGACTGGCGAGATCCGCTGTTGCTCGAGGACGAGCTAAGCGATGAAGAACGCATGGTGCGCGATACCGCGCGCGACTATTGCCAGGAGAAACTCCAGCCACGGATCCTGGAGGCCAACCGCAACGAGCACTTCGACCCCGCGATCATGCGCGAGATGGGTGAGCTGGGGCTGCTCGGCCCGACCATCGAGGGCTACGGCTGCGCCGGCGTCAACTACGTCTGTTACGGGTTGATCGCGCGTGAAGTCGAGCGCGTGGACAGCGGTTATCGCTCCGCGATGAGCGTCCAGTCGAGCCTGGTGATGCACCCGATCCACGCCTACGGCGATGACGCGCAGCGCGAGAAATATCTGCCGCGCCTGGCCAGCGGCGAACTGATCGGCTGTTTCGGCCTCACCGAGCCTGACGCTGGCTCCGATCCGGGCGGCATGCGCACCCGCGCGCGGCGCCGCGACGGCGACTGGGTGTTGACCGGCACCAAGACCTGGATCAGCAATGCCCCGGTGGCCGACGTGTTCGTGGTATGGGCCAAGGACGAAGACGACGTGATCCGTGGTTTCATCCTCGAAAAGGACATGCCGGGACTCAGCGCGCCGCGCATCGAGGGCAAGTTCTCTCTGCGCGCGTCGTGCACCGGCCAAATCGCGATGGACGAGGTGCGAGTCCCGGACGACAACCTGCTCGCCGGGGTGCGGGGTCTCAAGGGCCCCTTCGGCTGCCTGACCCGCGCCCGCTACGGGATCGCCTGGGGGGCGCTCGGCGCGGCCGAATTCTGCTGGCATGCGGCGCGTGGCTACACCCTGGAACGCAAGCAGTTCGGACGCCCGCTCGCCGCCACCCAACTGGTGCAGAAGAAACTCGCCGACATGCAAACCGAGATCACCCTCGGCCTGCACGGCTGCCTGCGCGTCGGCCGGCTGTTCGATCGCGGCAAGGCCTGCCACGAAGCGATCTCGCTGCTCAAACGCAACAACGCCGGCAAGGCGCTCGATATCGCCCGGGTCGCCCGCGACATGCACGGCGGCAACGGGATCTCCGACGAGTATGGCGTTATCCGCCATGTGATGAACCTCGAAGCGGTCAATACCTACGAAGGCACCCACGACATTCACGCCTTGATCCTGGGACGCGCGCAAACCGGCATCCAGGCGTTCAGCGTGTAACTCGGGATCTCTCACGATGACCCTCACGGACCTGCCGGGGCTCTATGAACTGGTATGCCTCGAAAAAGCGGACTGCGTAGGTCGGGAGGCCGCGCGCCGGGCCGCGGCCGGGGCCGATGAGGGCACCTTGTTGTGGTGCGCGGAACAAAGCGCGGGGCGTGCGCCGGACGGGACTTTCGGGCCCCGGCCGCCCGGAAATCTTTACTGCGCGCTGGTGTTGCGTCCCGATTATCCCAATATCCAGGCATTTCAACTCGGCCACGTCGCGACGCTGGCCGCTGGCACCGCGATCGCCGCCGTGCTCGAACCGATGACCGGGCTGCGCTACGCGTGGCCGCACGAAATCCTGATCAACGACCTTCCGGCCGCTTCGGTACGCCTCTACGCGCCCGCCACACCCGACGACCCGCTGCCATGGCTGATCGTCGAACTGATGGTAATCGTCGACGAATATCCGCCCGATCGCGATTTCCCCTCATTCAACGGAATTCGCGCGAGCGGCACCGAAGGGGTCGCGGTAGCCACCGTGCTCGAAGGCTACGCACGGCATTTCCTGCGCCTGATCAACCAGTGGGCCGAACACGGCTTCGCCCCGATCCAACGCGCCTGGCAACAGCGCGCCGACGGACTTGACCAAGCAATCGAGGTCGATCTGCCCTCGCTTCGTCTGACCGGCACCGCCCACGACCTGGACGATTGCGGGCGGCTGGTCGTCGAGCGCGCCGACGGTGTCCGCCAGACCGTCGGCCCCGATGCCTACTTGCTGCGCTGACGGCTAAATCCGCTTGATTACCATACCCTCCGGAATAGAAAACACGAACCCTGCGGCTCCGGCGGTCGAACGCTCAGGCCCTTTTGATGCTGCTCGCCAACTTAAGCGCGAACTCGGAGGCGATCTGACAGGTGCGCTCCGCATCCGTGGTCGAGAAGCCGAAGGCAAGCCCTCGGTATTCGGTCTTGGCGTCCGGTGCGGTGAATCCCGATACGGTCAGGCAACCGAGCGACATCGACCTCGCGATGTCGTGCGCGCGTTGCTCCACCGCGGCGTCCGGCATCAGCAGGCAGGCGTGCAATCCAGCGTCCGTGCCGATGAGCTTCATGCCATTCGACAGCGACTGACCGAGCCCCCGGATGAGTGCGGCTCGACGCTCCGCGTACACGGGTTTCATCTTGCGGATGTGGGCGGCCAGATGGCCGCCGGTGATGAACTCCGCGCAGATGTATTGCATCGGCGCGCCCGGATGGCGATCGGTTACGGACCGCACCGCGGTGAACGCGTCGATCAGTGCTTCCGGAACAACGAGGAAGCCAATCCGCAGTCCGGGCGCGAGCAGCTTGCTGAAGGTGCCCGCGTAAATGACGCGGCCACGCCCGCGATCGAGCGCCGAAAGCGCGGGCATCGGCGACCCCTCGTAGCGAAACTCACTGTCGTAGTCATCCTCGACGATGAAGGCGTCGTTTTGTTCGGCCCAGCTAAGGAGATCGATGCGTCGACTCAATGGGGCGGTGACGCCGAGGGGGTAGTGATGCGCCGGCGTGCAGACCAACAACTTCGGGCGGCGTTCGGCAGGGGCTCGATCCGCGACGCGGATACCGTCCTGATCGACCCGCATCGGGCGCAAGCGCAGCCCGGCGAGACGCAGCGCGTGGTGCGCCATCGGGTAACCCGGGTTCTCCACGATCGCGACATCGCCTACGTCCGCCAGCACATGAGCAGTCGCGGTGAACGAGGACTGCGCGCCGTTGGTGATGATGACCTGATCGGCGGCACACGGCAGGCCTCGAAAACTCCGGAGAAAGTCCGCGACCGCCTCCCGCAGTTCTCGCACCCCCAGCGGATTGCCGTAGGCCAACCGTTCGCCCCCGTGTGAGCGCCAGAATCGCGCGGCAATCTTTGCGACGGTATTGAACGGGAACATCGAGACGTCGGGGATCCCCGGCGTGAGTGGTGCGGCGGTCGACAACCGCGACCGTAAGCCATGGTCAAGGATCCGCCGCGCCCGCGCCGAAACATTGATCGGCCGCTCACGCTCATCCCGGTGCAGTTTCTGCGAGAAGGAACCCGCGGCCGCGGATACGAAGCTCCCCGAACCACGGCGGCCGTCGAGCATTCCTTCGGCGAGTAGCCGCTCGTAGACGATGACGACGAGTTGTCTCGACACCTTCAATTCCGCCGCCACGCTCCGGGTAGCCGGTAAGCGAGAGCCCGCCGGCAGGCGCCCCGAGGTGATCGCGTCGCGAAAGAATCGGTAGAGCTGCTCGTGGCGCGCAGGCGGCCGCGGCCCGAACACGAAACCGTCGAGAATCGGATAAAGCGGGGTACGCGCGGACATGGGCGTGCTCCTGGGTCGGGTCTTGCGGCCAATTGAGACGGAGACGAGCGGCGTCGCGCTCAGCGCCTTGCCGGTCTCCGGTATCACCCCTCGAATTACCGAAACAAGCGGCGGTTTGGTGCCTGGCAGCATGCCGTCGGCCACAGAGGCGTCCTGAAAGTGGTCTAATAAAAATCTCGGGATTGGGTATCCATGATAAACCAATTCTTGTCTACCATGCATTCAAGGGCGGTCGGCGCCCGCACTGCGAGTTGCGGTCGGTTCGATGGATCGGAACGTCGGAAGGCGCTTATCGACACACCACCTCCAGGAAAATGACGATGCTGACGCGCGAGATGTCGGACCTCATCAACCATCACACCGCCGGGATGGTCGCGAGCATCAACGACGACGGCACGCCTTCGGTATCGCCAAAGGCGACGTTCTTCATCGTCGACGAGGCAACAATCGCTTTCGCCAACATCCGCTCGCCCGGCACGCTGAAGAACATTCGCAAGCGGCCGGCGGTCGAGGTGAGCTTTCTCGACGTGGTCTATCGCAAGGCGGTCCGGGTGACGGGCACCGCGACATTCGTTCGCCGCGGCGAGGGCGATCCGAAACTGGCAGATTTGTTCAAGGTCGGGTGGCCGGATCTGGTCCCGGTCGCTTCGGGCTTCGTCAAGATCAACATCAGCGCCGCGGAGATGATCTATTCGCCGGCCTACGATCTTGGCGCGACGAAGGAAGATTTGAGAGAGATCTTTCTCGCCAAGCTGAACGCGCTGTGAAAAACCGCCTGAACTCGCGTCGATCTTGAACCTAGAATCCTCAGTTGACCGCTGCATTCTGACAGTAACCGGCTGATATGAATGCCTTTAATGTCGATCGATGTCTTCACCCGCCCGGTGAATCACGCTACGGGGCGAATGGCACGTTTGCGGCGGCGCAGGGCGGCGTTACAACGCTTTGAATAGAACGACTATTGCGCAGCGTTGTGCCTTGCCCTGCACCACCGCAAACGCACACTTCACCCCGTCCAACTGAGGATTCTAGGTTGAAATTTCGAGATAGCTACCTACCGCAGGAGTACGTTCTCAATGACCCCGGGCGAGGTCGCTGTTTCAAGAGGACTTTTTGAGCTGATACCCGCAGGAGCCTTTTCAAGAGGACTTTTTGAGCTGATACCCGCAGGAGCCTTTACACATGACCGTACAACTTGCCCGCCAAACACGTCCGAGCGTCTGTCCACTGGACTGTCCCGACACCTGCAGTCTTTCGACCACGGTCGAGAACGGCCGGCTGGTCGCCGTGCGCGGGTCGCGGGCGAACCCCTACACCGCAGGCGCGATCTGCACCAAGGTGAGCCGCAGCTATCCGGAATTCGTGCATGGCCCGGGACGATTGCAGTACCCGTTGCGTCGCACGGGTGCTCGTGGGGACGGTGCGTTCGAGCGGATTTCATGGGACACCGCCCTGAATATCTTGCATGAAGGGTTCAGCACCGCGATCGAGAAATACGGTCCGCAGTCGGTGCTCCCGCTCAACTACGCCGGGCCGCACGGTCAGTTGGCGGGCGGCTCGATGGATCGTCGGTTCTTCCACTACATGGGCGCTTCCGTGCTGTTCCGAGGACCGCTGTGTGGCGCGGTGAAGGGCGCCGCATACGCCTCGCTGTACGGCGATGCTCCGGGCATGCCTGTCGAGCAAGCGACCGACGCCGACCTGATCGTCATCTGGGGCAACAACGTCACGGTCAGCAATCTGCATTTCACCCGGGTGCTGAACGAGGCACGCAGGCGAAACTCGAAAGTCGTCATCATCGACCCGAAACGAATCCGGATCGCCGAGCAGGCCGATCTCCACCTGCAGCTCCAGCCGGGCACGGATGTCGTGCTCGCCCTGGCGATGGCGGCCGAACTCGAGCGACGTGGGGGGTTCGACCGCGCGTTCATCGATCGGTACACCCTCGGCTTCGAGCGCTACATGGCCGAGGCGCGTAAGTACTCAGTAACGGATGTGGTCAACATCTGCCGCTTGAACGAAGCGGCGTTCGACACCTTCGTGCAGATGTTCACTGGCGCCCGGAACGTCGCGACCTCGGTCGGCAACGGTATCGAACGGGGCCACAGCGGAGGCTCCGGATTGCGGGCGGCCATGGCGCTCCAGGCCTTGACCGGCAACCATGGGCGGCGCGGCGCCGGTGTGATCTCAAAACAGGGCCTCTCGGCGCCGAAGACGACCGACAAGCTCCAGCGACCGGATCTGGTGCCCCAAGGAACGCGCACGATCAACATCGTCGACGTTCCCGAGCTGCTGCTCGACGACAGCTTCGACCCACGCCTTGCGGCCATCATGATCTACAACCACAATCCGGTATCGACCCATCCGAACCAGTCGAAGATGGTCGAGGCTTTGAAGCGCGAAGACCTGTTCATTGCCGGCTGCGACATCGTCATGACGGACAGCATGCGCTTCGCCGACGTCATTTTGCCTGCAGTCAGCCACTTCGAGCATGCGGATCTCTATGGCGCCTACGGGCATCACTACGTGCAGCGCGCCGAGCCCGCAATCCCCTACTTCGGTGAAGGGCTGCCGAATACCGAGATCTTCCGACGGCTAGCCGCGAGATTCGGTTACGACGACCCGATTTTTCAGGAAAGCGACGAGGAGCTGATGGACGCCGCGATGGACGGCGAGGACGATCGCATGCTTGGTTATCGGCCGAGCAAGGTGCCGCTGGACGAGGCCTTGGAGATGACTGCGAAAGACGGCCGGGAACTGATCCTGTGCGCTACGGTCGCGCCGTCCACAAGGTCCGGCAAGATCGATCTCTACAGTGAGGATCTGGCACAACGATTCGGTTATGGCGTACCTCGGTTCGAGCCCGTCGAGCAACACCGGCCCTATGTCTTAATCACGCCGTCTTCGTCAAAACGAACCAACGCGACCTTCGGAGGCTGCGAAGAGTCCGACGCTGTGGAGATGCTCGAACTTCACCCCGATGATGCCGAGACGAACCGAATCAAGACCGGGGATATGGTCACGATCTCGAACGATCTCGGTGCGGTGACCTTGCGGGCGATGGTAAGCGATGCGGTGCGACCGGGCGTGTTCTACAGCCCCAAAGGCACGTGGTTTCGTACCAGCGCGACCGGTATGACCGTCAACGCGCTAATTCCGACGGACATCCGAACGGACATCGAGCGAGGAGCCTGCTACAACGAAACCTTCGTGGACATCGCGCTCGCCGGGAGGAGCGAAAAGGCGGTACCGTAACGACTTATTCTTAGAGGTACTTGCAAAACTGCCTTGCGTGGCAGTTTTGCAGTACAAAACCGGAAAATGCAATTTCCCGGTTTCTTCATTTTCAACGGATTACATCCGTCGAAAATGGCGGTTCATCCCTGAACCGCTCGGCTCTTGCAATTTTGCAAGAGCCTCCCTATGCAATTTGGCGTGCCCGGAGGGACTCGAACCCCCGACACCCTGTTTCGAGGTCAGGTACGTTATCCAACCGAGCTTCGGGCGCGTGCGGTCGTGGCGAGGGATTATCCTGGAATCCTCAGTTGGACCGGGCGAAGTGTGCGTTTGCGAGGGTGCAGGGCGCGGCGCGCAATAGTTGTTCCATTCCAAAGCGTCGTAACGCCGCCCTGCGCCATCGCAAGCGTGCAATTCACGCGACAGCGTGATTCACCCGCCAGGTGAACACCTCGATTGAAATCCATCGCTTTCCTATCAAACGGTTGCCATCAGTAATGAAGCGGTCGACTGAGGAGTCTGGTTCAATAGCGCCGAGCACGGTCGTCAGTCGAATATTCCATATGCCGAATCGAAAATTCATCCCTGCAACGACTTGAGTACCTTGGTGACGCCGCAAGCAGCTACCGACTCGCGCTCCCGAACCCGTCGCTTCGCGGACGGCGGCCCACCCAGTAGGTTTCCGGCCCCTGAATATCCAGCGAGTCATTGGTCGCGATTGCTTCGAAATCGGCATACAGGGCGGCAAGTTCGCCGGGCGCCAGCAGGTAGGCGGGATTGAAGGTCGGGGTATCGGCGAGGTGATTGCGGTTGAAGGTCTTGTGGATCAGCAAGCCGCCGGGACGCAGCGCCGCCTTGAGCGCCGGGGTCAGCCCACGGTTCAGATAGCGCACGATCAGCACCAGGTCGAAGTACGCCGCGGGCAGCGGCATGGCGTCGAGATCAGCGGCCAGCAACAGTAGATCGAGATTCCGCGCCGCGGCCGCGCGCCGCGCGCTCCTGAGTGCGGTAACGCTGCCGTCGATGCCCCAGCACTGATAGCCGCGCGCGGCGAGATCCAAGGCGTTGCGTCCACGACCGCAGGCCACGTCGAGCGCCACACCACCGTCGAGCAGCCCTGCGTACTCGGCGATGATCGGATCGGGCGGTTCTTGCCGATCGCCTCCGCGACGGTATTTATCGTTCCAGCGAGCGATATCGGCGCGCATCAGCGATCCGTCTGCCCGAGCTTGAAGCGCCCGGCGAGTCGTGCCGCGCGCTGATCGACGTCACGGTCGAGCAGCGGATCATGCCGAGCGCCGGATTCGGCCGCTCGATCCACGTAGCCATTACCACCCCGATCGCAACCGCCCAGCAACAGCAAAGCAAGCAAACCTGCGGCGCCGGTGTGGGCAATCGCGACGCCGAACGGCGTCACGCCCGGTGATCCGCGTTTGTCCATCATCGCCGACACCCGACGCAATGCGCATCGCGGTTGCCGCCCAGCAGCGCGACCGGCGATACCCCGACGAGCGTAGAAGCCCGAATCGAGCGAAGGCCAAATTCCAGCGCGAACAATGTCAATCGGAAACTCCCTGACAATCCACTCCCCGACATCCGGGCTAGAACGACTGACTGCTCCCCGCCCGCCACTGGGTTGCCTCGCCTCCACCCCGCTCCCGGGAGCGGGTACGGACAAACCGTGCAGCGGGCTGGCTGTCGGCTCAGTGTAGCCCGGACGAAGCGTAAGCGGAATCCGAAGTAAAACGACGGCGATCGGGAAATCCCTCGGCTCCACTTCATTCACTTTGGATCTACGGCTACTGGTTGCCTATGTTCTTTAGGGCTGCGTTCCGCTTTCAACTTGATAATTCATGCTGTGAATGAATATCATGCACACCATGAATAAGCGGACCTTGCCGCGGCTGGTCGCCGGCAGCCTGACCCACCGCCTCGGGATCATGCCCGCGGTGATCGTGACGGGCGCGCGCCAAACGGGGAAAAGCACGCTGGCGCAGGAACTGACGCCGGGCGACCGGCGCTATTATTCGCTGGACGAGCTGGATGTGGTGGATGTCGCCCGGCGCGACCCTGAATTACTTGTCGGCGGTTCCCGCCCGGTGACCCTGGACGAGGTCCAGCGCGAGCCCGATCTTTTGCTTGCGGTGAAACGGTCGATCGACAAGGACCGAAGGCCCGGCCGCTTCCTGCTCACCGGCTCGGCGAACCTGTTGCTGATGCGCAAGGTCTCCGAGTCGCTCGCCGGCCGGGCAAGCTATCTCACTTTGTGGCCGATGACACGGCGGGAACAGCGCGGTTTGGGCCGTTGTGGTTTGTGGGAGGAGTTGCTTGCAACCCCCGATCGGGATTGGTTCGATCTGCTTGCGGCGCAGCCTGGAGATACCGAGGACTGGCGCGCGTTCGCGCGCCGCGGCGGCTTCCCGACGCCGGCCGTTCACTTCCATAAGGCGGCCGATCGAAAACTCTGGTTCGACGGTTACGTGCGCACCTATCTTGAGCGCGACTTGCGGGAACTCTCGGCGGTGGCGGCGTTGCCCGATTTTCGCCGCTTGATGAGGGCCGCCTGTTTCAGGCTCGGCCAACTCCTGAACCAGACCGAGCTGGGGCGGGACGTGGCCCTGCCACAACCGACCGTGCACCGCTATCTCAACCTGCTGGAGACCTCTTATCTGCTGGTCCGATTACCGGCATTCGCCGCAAACCGAACCAAGCGACTCATCAAGTCCCCGAAGCTCTACTGGGGCGACACCGGCGTCGCGTTACATCTGACCGGGGACGCGGAACCGAACGGCGCGCACCTCGAAAACCTGGTGCTGCACGATCTGGTGGCGTGGCGTGAGACCCGGCTCGATCACGCCGAACTCTTCCACTGGCGTACCACGATCGGCGAGGAGGTCGATTTCGTCGTCGAGACCGGCGGGCGTCTGCTGCCGATCGAGGTCAAAGCCGCCAGCCGCCCTCGCATCGCAGACGCGAGGCACCTGCGCACATTCCGCGCCGAATACGGAAACAAAACCCGTGCCGCCCTCCTGCTCCACACCGGCAAGACCCTCGGCTGGATCGCGCCGGACGTGCTCGCGGTCCCCTGGTGGCGGATCCTGTAGTTTCACCCGCCGGACAAATGCGTTTCCCCCGCAACCCGTTAGGCGCAATAAGTGGGTCCGGGGTCAGTTCTAACATTTCAACATAACTCACCGCTTCGTTGCTTGACTTTCCGGACCGCGCGGCTGACGGTCATGTAGTGCACGCCGAAGAATACCCCGATTTCAGCCATCGTGTAGGCGCTGGAATGGTAGGCCTTGGCGATGGCCTTATTCCGGTCTGCATAGCGACGTTGGTATTCATCGAGCGACCGGGCCAGCGTGCGTTTATGCGCCTTCGCGAGTTCGCGGCGTTCGTTCGACTTCGCGCCGGCTCTGAATCGATCGACGAATGCATCGTCGCCGAGCAGCAATTGGTGGCGGGTTCGTTCCAGTGGAGCGGGAACCCCTTCCCCTTGGGTGAGAAATCGCTGATACGCCTTTCTGGCGACGCCTCTGCGCCGAGCGAACTGACCAAGCAGCCAATCCGTGTCGAGCCACGGCGCGGCGGCGGCGAGGCACAACACCGCGGGACAACTGCCCACGGCCGGTCTTACGGCTCGCGTACCATCCCGGCGCGCACCGGATTCAGGACCACGTAGCGGGTGAGTTCGAACAGATAGGCCTCCTTTTGCACCAGGATGGCCTTGTAGCGTCCCTCAAAAAGACGACCGACCAAACCGTGGCGTCGATTGAAGCGCTGCGTGTAGTGCCCGTTCAATTGGCGCATCCCTCGGGAGAGGTTGCCATCGACGGTTTCCACCAGCAGATGATGGTGGTTACTCATCCGGCAACAGGCATGCACCACCCAATCGAAGTGGCTACAGACGTTCCCGAGCGCCGCCAGCCAATCCTCCCGGTCGGGATCCCCCGGAAAGATAGCTTTGCGCCGGTCACCGCGTGAGCTGAGGTGATACAGCGCTCCGGCGAATTCGATTCTCAGCGGTCTGGCCATGCCGGGTTTGTAGCGGGGAATGTTTGATTGA
>Ga0114931_10006691_pt1 | contig 14149 bp, 12 predicted proteins | sample 2SBtaG_FD_89579 | JGI IMG/M metagenome (GOLD analysis project Ga0114931, IMG submission 89579) | Deep subsurface microbial communities from Kolumbo volcano to uncover new lineages of life (NeLLi) - 2SBTROV14_V59a metaG | ecosystem: Environmental > Aquatic > Marine > Volcanic | place: Kolumbo...
CAACACATTGCAACCAATCCTGGAATCCTTATTTAACACCACCCCGATACCTCTATGGCCAAACCTTGAACCTGCGCCAATCCGCACCTGATATGGCACATAGGAATTAAATAGAAAGAAAATCAAGGCCTGAAAGACCATTGGCAAAAGTGGAATTTTTCTTTTATAGAAGTAATGAGCAATTCTATGCAATATCAACGCATTCATTTAGTTAGAGCCTGCTCATAAAATCAGCACACCCTTGCCGGCGACCACCCGGGATCGCTGGCAAAGCACCACCGAGCATCCCAACAACAGGACAACACGCGCGCCCAGTCGGCAAGAGTAACGCCACAAGTGCCACGACATACTCTATACATAGAGCAAAAAAGATCCTCAACAGGATCAGTAGGTTCATCACCAAGAAGATGCTGTTGATCCAGGCTTCCGAGGTGCCAGCCCGTTTCGCTCGGATGTCGTTGAGATTGTAGCCGTTCTTTTCCTGGCCAAACTTGCCCTCAATCGGAATACGTTGCAGGTAGTCCGCACGCCGCTGTGCTTTTAAACGTTTCAATTCTTCCTTGTTTTCCTCAGTCACTTTCTTGGGCTCAGTTTGACCCAGCGGTTGTTTTTATCCAGTGCCGTTTGGAAGAGCCAGTCGAATTCGGCGAGTGACTGTTGCTTTTGGCTGCGGTAGCGAATCATAGGTAGACGGTTTTTAATCAGGAAAGCTGATCTTTCGTGCATAATTATACCCTCGAATACAGTTGTTTCATAGTAATATCAACGCTTTAGACTTTATGAGCAGGCTCAAAATATTGACGGGGTATTGCTTGAATTGATAGGTGTCGATTCGTGGGCGCTTACCCTGCATATGGAAACCCTCGCCAAAGGTCCCTCGTCAGAGATTTGCTTACTTTTATCCGTCTTCCCAGAAATATCGCGCACCGGACTGCATGAGTCGTTGCTGAAACGGCATTTTGGGTGTTATGCCAAGGCATCTAGTCACTAGAGCAAGGCAGTGTGGCACAATAACTGCCGTCCTCTACTCTCCAATCGCTTCAAGCACCTGTTTTTTCTTATCACGTTCACTATCGATCGTAACTGCTTTAGCTAACACCTTATCAAGATAACTATCTGTTGTCATAATTACACGTGCCGGCACCCCAGCCACAACGGTGCCTGGCGGGACATCCTTAGTCACCACTGCACCGGCCCCTACCACAGAATTTGGACCAATTATTACACCGGGCAATATAATGCTCTTGATACCAATAAAACAGTTACTGCAAATATGAATCCGTCCAAATACATTTAGTCCTGGATACTGTTTACGGAAAATCCCCACGCCACTATCGTGCGTTATAAATGACACTTTTCCGGCAATTGTCACATTATTCTCTAACTCCACCAAATAGGGCTCACCACCAAATAAGCTCGGTGTTTTGCCCATTATTCGACAGTTATTTCCAATTTTTACACCTCTGTATTTTCTATAAAACTCAGCTATAGTATATTCATTCTTTGAATAAACAATGAGCCATTCCCATAGTCGACGCAGTTTAAGCAGCATTATTAACCTCAGACCACCTATAAATTCAAAGCCCATAGCCTTTACTAAAACTCAATGCATAGCGTAAAGACGTCAATCAGTTTGCATTAGATAGTCCTTTTTCAGAAGATGGACGATACCTTACGTAAATTGGCCATTCATTTAATCTGATCTCGCATCCATCTGATTGTTGCTGAGCGCGATCTACAGACTTCCTTCCCATGACATCAAATACAGTGTAGTCAGAACAATTTGCACCCACTTCTATCGTTGAACCAACCCCCTGCCAGTTGCTCGCGACACTTACCCAATCCCGTTCTTCACCGAAGATATACATACGCGCTCCACCAGCATTTTCGACAGTTTCCCTGTAAGGCCTGTCTGCGAGCATTTGTGTCATCGCCGAATATACTGCAATCTGCGGTGTAGGCTCCATCTGGATGCCGAACATGGATCTACTGCGGGCAGTAGATGATATTGGAAGCATGCTGGTTGATTCAAAAGAAAACCAGAATACTCTCTTAACACCATTCGCGAATCTCGAAGCATATATCATTGGCAATTGACGCGCAGGCTCAAGCCAATCCATTATGGACGATTCCTGCCTCGCCATCCTGGTGCCCAGGCGTGCATCCAGAGCTTCTTTCCTGCGCGTACGCCAGGCAACGCCGATTTCTGTATCCCATACAGGAATATCACTCCCGGTTCTTTTAAGCACCTGGAAAATACGGCGCTCAAACCCCGTCTCTTGATCACGCTCATCGTAATCCAGTGAGTTAAACCTGTACGCGTGGGCACTGTGATAAGACAGTATATCGAGATATTGCACCTGATTGTCCCTTGCCATTCTGTCTAGATACCTGGGTAAGGCGGCTTTATCTTTACCCAGGCCAGTATCCCCCCTTGTCGTACTTGAGAAGCCTACCAGTTTTGCTTTCGTATCGAACCTGTTGCGGTGGTGATATGTCGTGGCTATAAGCCGCTCGAATTCAGGGTACCCAAATTTGTATCCCGGCTCATTCCAGTATGAATAATAATCGACTTTGCCTTGCATCGCGGTAAATACAGCTTCCAGATACTTCTCATAGGCCTTGTAATTAAAGTAATTTTTGTCGCCCGATTTTAGAAAACTCTCTTTTACTCGTCGAACCAATATCCCGGAAGCTATATCAAAGTCGCTATTCGATAGCGGCTTATCCAGCCTGAGCCAGGCCGGTATCCGCTCTAGTCTGTTCTCGCCCAGCATAACCAAAGGGTCAAGATCATATTCCTTAGCAAGCCTTAAAGAAAAGTCGAGCTCCTTGAAGTCAAAGTTTTTCCCATCCCGTGATACAAGATCGGGCATTGCTAACGAAAATATACGAATACTGCCGGCACCAATATCGCTAGCCCATTTATATAACTGACGTGGCGGAGCCAACGCATTGGACTTCGTTGTATACCCATGCTCCTCAACTGCCAGGCCGAAACGGCGGTTTGAAACAGCATTTTTAGGCCTTTCACCAAGCACAACATAGCCTCGCTGTTTTGTTTGTATCAGCCGCCCGTCAACGCTCACCAAATTGGCGATCATATCATAGTAACCCTTCTGAGCCGTATACAAGGAAACCGAATATGTATTCACGCCCTTGCCAGCAGGCACTTCTCTAACCAGTTTCTTCATCTCCTGTTGATTTACCGGATCCCTAATCACCACTTCCAGGCGTGCCGATTGATTTGTAACAACATGCACCATTGCTTTCGCTGTTTTTCCTTCATGATATAGTCCGATATTTCCTGCCGGGATTATCGACAAACCGCTGACAATTTTCGCGTCATTTTGCACATCGCCCTCTTTATAAAGCGCGACTGTATCGAGCACAATTTTCTCTCTGCCTGTAACCCACATCCTGAATGAATGAACGACGTATCCATCACGATATTGGTTGGCTTTCGACGCAGTAAATCTCATTTCATATTTATGCAGTCCCGGCCTTATTTTGAAATTCTCGGCATCCAGCCTCCGTGAAGCTGCACGCACCTCTATTCGCAGATTAGAAGCAACAACAGCGTCTATAGCGAGAGAAAGCACATAACTACTCCCTACGGATAATTCCTTAGGGGAAAACTCCAGCAAATATCCCCCCCGGGGCCGGCCTTCCAGTTCCAGTGCTTTGCGACCTTCCGGGGCTTTTATTGTCGTTAAACGCGGCTTCGCACAACCATCTTCCAGAGGGTATGCATATCTTGGAAAACAATAGATCTCTAGATCAGCTACCCCCAGCTCAAATCCACCATAGGGCGCGAATAAGTTGTATTTTCCCTGTATAGATGGCAGTGTTGGCCCAGCAATACACAGCGCAGACATAAACCATAAAAGGACAGCACTCCCGACTGATGTCAGTACGTGCCGGGCCATACTAGTCAGCGCAGCACATGGTATGTTTATAACAATCCAGCATACTCCGCTCGGTGAACCGCTCTTCCACCCTTTCTCTTGCAGATATTCCAAAAGCTTCTCTATTGGCTGGCTCAAAATAATATCGCATCGCCCCTTCCAGGGCGTTTCCATCGCCAGGCTTAAACAGCAACCCCCCATCCTCACCCAGCATCTCCGAAGCTCCGCCAATATCTGACAAAATAACAGGTAATTTCATAGACATTGCCTCAAGCACAGCATTTGAGAATGTTTCTACTGCTACCGAAACCAATAAAAATGCGTCCATCACACTAAGCATCGGGCGAACGTCAGAGTGGCGCCCTGAAAACACCACCACATCATTCAGCCCAAGCGATGCAACTTTTTCCTTCATCGCGGGTAACAGTGGCCCATCACCAACGAGAAGCAGCCTGACTAACGGGTTCTCAGCATGTAATCTTTGGATAGAATCTATGAGATAATCGTGCCCTTTCTCGGGACGGAACATTGCAACATTACCAAATACGATATCGTCCGGCGAAAATCCAAACTGGCGCCGCACATTGACTCGCCCTGCTTCGTACCCTTCAGGGGAGAAGTAATCTGGATCAACCCCGTTATAAATGACCGAAGCCTTACTTTTCGCAATGCGGTATATTTTCGACCAATAACGTCGCTGCATTTCACATCCAAAGACCACCCCATGCGACGCCCTTAACACTGGCGCATACAGCAGCATCTGAAAACGTTCTTTCCTAGAATGAAACTCCGTTGTATTAACAAAAACCCATGCCTTGGCCGCATCCCTTCGACCCAACATGGCAAGAAATACGTATAATGCCGGGTACAGATTGACAGCCCATACTCTGTTTATGTTTCTTTCAAGCAAGTAGGCGCGCAGCCGTTTAACTGCCTTAATATCGAGCTTGCCGCTGCGATTTAAGCAAAAACATTCAATGCCGGAATCCAGTTCCGATCCAAGATCATGCGGCGGGTTTAGGTAACAAACATGAACATCCCATCCGTCCCTGCTTAAACCGTTGGCGACACGCAGCGTCTTTCGCTCCGAACCACCGGTATTGAGACTATTAAGAACGAACATACAGCACGGTTTCATGACGAATTTATCAGGCATTTTAAAAACTCCGATTCGCCCTCTGCAGTATCCGTCGCTTTGTACTGTTAATATATTTGCTGTGCTCCTCTAGTCCGTCGTCCTCTTTATGACCTCCCTTCTCTATCTGTAGGGCATACCCGGTAAGAAGGCCTACCCCCAGGCTCCAGATTGCATAAAGCTCTATAGGTGTAGACAGCATAAATGTCCAGACAACAACAGCAAAGCACGCCAATAAGCAGCGGGAAAACAGTTCATTTCTTCCGGCTATGCTTTTTATAAACTCATAGTAACGATATCCGGACATAATCAGTAGAAATGCGCCAGCAACACCCAATTCAAGCCAGAATTTCAGCACCATATTATGAGCAGCTGCCGGGATTCCTATGGTGTGGGCCATATGCATTTTGAATGTTCCCCACCCTTTGCCCATAATGATCGATACCGGATCATTGAGTAATGTTTCCAATGCCGATTTCCATATATATGTACGTCCCGCTGATATCTGATCTAATACTGTATAATCCCTGCTCGCCTGAAACTCAGTCAGCTTCTGATCTCCAGACAATAGTTCCAGCCTTCCAAGCGCCCTGGTAAGGAACTCAGAATCGAACAATGTCGCATACCCAACTAACCCGATGGCCGAAATTGTAAATAGCAGCAGGAAAAGCCGCACTCGATTAGTCGCAAACGCCAAGCCACCCAGAACCAGTACCAGCAACAGCATCCCACCTCTTGAACCGGTAAACCCGATACTAAGGATATTAATAATTATAAATGAAAGAAACAGCACTTTTGCCGCCCTGCTTGCTGAAGTCTCAAACAAATAAAAACAAATTGGTATAAGAAATATAACCGCGTACGCACCTTGATTTGATATTCCGCCAAAACTTGCAAACCGTGTACCTTCATGAGAAAGTACGTTGATTGAAAACGGATCGATACCTGTCACAAAAACGCTCAGCGCCAGAATATTCAGCGAAGAAAATACCGTAGCGTATGCGGCAATCAATTTCCTTCCCACCAACCTGGATGATATCAACATAAAACCAAATAAATACATAAGGAACGGGTAAACCAGTTCGTTCTTATACTTGGCCATAGTTTGCAGTCTGTCTATTAACGCCCCATTTGCAAGCAAAGGCGCATATAAAAGACTGAATGCGGCTAAAACCAAAATGGCAACGAGAAGATTCACGGCTGGCACTGCGCGTAACGCCTTAATGTTGCCAAAATATCTCCCGAGCAGCGCCAGCAACACGATATATAATCCAATATTTTTTATGCTCACCCCCTTGGTATCACTGATACTGACCTGGTACAGGTTTGTCAGTATCAGCACGACCACTATAAGAGCGAAGATCGCATAATCGAAAGCACTTGACCTATTAGAGCTATTCATAGCGTTTCACTTAATTTAATTTTCATCAACTACAACTGTGCGAATATATAGCACTACCTGCCCAAAACAGTGCAATACACCTATCTACTTCACCCCCAGAAGCTGGATGTTTAGTAGTGAAAACATCAGGCGACTTTGCGATATCTTTTTTCTCAGCTTCTCCGGAAGCAAAAACAACACTTCTTCCAGCGCGATCAACACGCCCGGGTTAATCTTCAAAAGAAACCCTTTTGGCGCCCACAAATAGAATACTTTGCGAAAACCTGCTTTTTTGAACAATGCCGTCAATTCCTTAATGGTGTACTCCTTCAAATGAAAACCTTTGGCAACATCATCAAAATATTTGGATATATCATGAGGGCCGCTCAGCGCATTTGGCGTAATACATATATACTTCCCACCTAATCTCAACGCGAGACAAATATTCTCCAGCTGCAGCTTTGCATCATCTGGATGCAGATGCTCCATTAACTGGTTACTATACGCTATATCAACACTTTCCCGGTCAACGTTAATACTCGAACCATCTGAAATCACGAGGCGAAAGTTTTCTGGGGGATCTATACACTTTGTAATTTCCCTTGACACGTCAACAGCCACAACTTGTTGTACAATTTCTGACACTGCCAGGCAAACCTGCCCGTCACCTGGACCGACTTCCAGAAATGTGTCTTCTGCTGACAGGAAGTTCTTGAGCAGTCGCATCCTTCGTCGCAGTGGTTTAGTGTCGTCTTTTCGTGCCTTACTAGGATGGAAGGGTGCTCTTTTATGGTACTCATCATATAGTGAGGTATATAATAACTTGCGCTCTTCAGCAGATGAATTTCTTAATTTATCTGACAACTCCCGCTCGATAACGTAGTTTTGCCGTATAAGCTCCATCCTTTCATCCGCAGTTAAGGTCTCGTGCGATTTCTCAGTCGTTTGACTCGTCATGTCGTTAATTCCTCTTACAGCCAGTTCCGTAATGCGCCGATTTATATGCGGGGTCGGCCCAGTTTTGATACCACGACTCGCCGCAAGCTGCGAAGCGCTTAAAAGATTCAGGCGCATAAGGTGATGGAGCAGGAATAACAAATCGATATCTACTGGACATGACTTTCTTTTATCAACTCTTCGTTTGTTTAAGCAGCAGTTGTGAAACTTCAGAGACGGTTACCACTCGGAGCATAATGATAAGACTCAAGTAAGTCCCAACAACCATCGGGAGCACAGCGTACCATTCCAGATCAACCGCATACCGCAGCACTCCCCATAATATCAGAGCCATAGCTGTGCCAGCCGAAAGCTTGATAATGCTTTCAACATAATTTTCTCCGTGTTCTCGTTTTAGCCGCTTTGCATACAACTGTTGAGCCGCTATTACACCCAGCAACTGGCCAATAGATGCGCCAATCACCCCCATATTGGGTATCAATATCGCCGAAGCCACTACGGTAACCACTAATGCCAGCATGGCCACACTTAGCACCATCCCCGTTTGCATAGCAAGCTTTGCATAAACCATAGAGAAGTCATTTAGCCCAAAATATACCGCAAATGCGCCAAGGATCAGCAGATTTAAGCCCATACCACCTAATATTTGTAATTTTCCATCTCCTATAAATAACGCCGCAGCCGGACCAATCAATTCAAGAAGTATCAATAAAGCGGTAACAATCATGATCAAGTACAATAATACCGATCTCTCAAATGTATTCTGCAGCCGTTCTTTTTCGCCAGAATCCCATAAGCGCGGTAGCGTACTATTCAGATATCGCAAAAAAGGATCGGCGATAGCTCCCATCATTTTTACCAACATATAAATAACATTAAATGCGCCTAATACTGCTGAACCCAGAAATGCTGGAATCAGATATCTCGGTACCAACTCTGCCCCAACCCTGGCGAAGCTTGCAAGCGCAATCGGCCAGGAGAAGGTTACGTAACTCACAAGCAACGTCCATGAGAACCATTTAATACCTATGTCAAGGTAAATCCTGACCAACATAGCAAGAGTAATTATGTAAGCCATCAGTACTGAGCAAATTACACCTAACGTTAAATCGTTGTATATCCAAACAACCGCTACTAAAACAGAGTAGGGGACGAATTCCCTGATAAACCAAAATGCGCTTGCTTCCCTATATCTTTTTCTACTGTTCAAATATGGCAACAGAATAATAGCGGCGCCATTTGGAAAAATCATAAATTGCGCAACTATAATCGCCTCTTTGTACTCACCCTGTAGAAAAACATCGCTCAGCCAGGATGCATTGCCCGCACTTATTGATATCAATATTGATGATGCGATAATGCAAAAATATACCGGCGTCCAGAAACACTTTGCCAATGCACTCTTGTCGTGATCTGGAACAGAAGATGAAAACCTGAGGATGGGCTGCCCCAAAGCCAGATGCGCAAATGGACTTAGAAGCGCAACATTCGCCATGATTTGTATATACGTCCCATAACCATCAAGACCAATCGCTTGTACAATAAAGGGAATGAACAGCAGCCCCTTGGCCCTGTTCAGCCATAGCGGAACCAGTATCACAATACCGTCGATAGCTTTTTTGCTTAGCATACGGACAGGAATTACCGCATCAACTGGTCAAATATCTGATAGTATCTCTCCACCATCCGCTGAAAATTATCGAAGGACGCACTCTCTCTGGCACACTCAGACGCATACTTCTCAAGGACTTCGGGGTTATCTACTAACTCTCGTATTTTGTTCGCAAGGTCCTGAGAATTTCCCTGCTCGAAGACCGCACCATTCTCACCATCCCTGATCGTATTACTTATTGTTGGTATATCGCTTCCAATTGATGGCAACCCGTTATAAATCGCCTCGGCTAAAGATAGCGGCCGCGCTTCAAACACTGAAGGAATAATAAATATATCGCTGGCCCGATAGTAAACATGCACACCTTCATATTTTACTTTGCCCACAAAGCGGACATACTCGGAAACACCACATGTCTCTGCACGCCACTCCAAAGCAGATATCATATCTTCACTTTTCGAGAAATCATTACCACCGACAAATAAACATTTAACTTTATTAGATCCGAGATAATCGCTTCCCAAGAAACACAACGCATCAATTAATACATCAGGGCCTTTTATAGACTTGACAGTCCCCAAAAATAAAAGAACCAATTCATCCTGCGAAATCCTAAGCTTCTTCCTGATTTCCCGCTTCGAACTACTTGTCCTCGTGAAAGGCAAATATGAGGGCAATACCTCAACCGGGTATCCATATCGTTTTTCGTACTCAAGCTTAAGTGGCTCTGATACTGCAATCCTTGAACTTGAATGCCTGAACATCCACTCATGAAGAAAATCTGGTCGCGCCGCACCCATCTTCCCAGCCGATATTCTCAGCACATAGGGAATCCTGAATAGTTGGGCAAGCGCTATTGCGTGATAATACTGGAATGCAATTTGACTTGCGTAAGGAATATATATCAGACCAATATCACGCCGCTTTTTTATCAACCACTTTGTATGAAAGTAAATGGTAAATAGAGTCTGCAGTCGGCCAACAGGGCTTTTGGTAGAACATACACTTATTCCTTCGCCTTGAAAGGACTTATCACATAGCGTCAATGCAATTACCTGGGTCTTCTTCGCCAAAGCCTTGATAAAATTATAGTGGAATATTTCTAACCCACCAGTTACACATGGATATAGCCCGTTGGTTAAAAATGCTACACATTTTTTCATAGAAGCGCTAATCTCTTAGTTGAGGCTCACCATTACACGAGCTTCAATGCAAATAAATCTACTAAAGGACAGATTCTGGCCGCCAGGCCTACCATGTAGCCTTGCCACTGAATATACTGCCATCGCTGATTGCGTCACGGTGCCGCATCACCATCTCCATCATTTCACACAAAACATCTTCGGAAAGCGGGGTTACCTGCAAACCTAAATTCTGGAAGGCCGTATGTTTTGGATTATAGTAATGATCTTCTGACTCTTTCCGAGGGTTCTCGATTGATTTGACCTCCACTGATATATCCAGCCTGGTCCCTGCTTTCGCAACGAAATCGGCTAGCTGGTTAACAGAGAACGTCTCGGTAAACTGATTCATGATGCGTAATTCCCCATTCTCGGCCGGGTTCTCCAGCGCCAACCGCACACACTGCAAAGTATCAAGGATGTTAAGATAGCCTCTGGTCTGCCCACCCTTTCCATACACCGTTAGTGGATGACCGGCTACGGCCTGAGCGACAAATCGATTCACAACTGTTCCGAAAAGTTCATCGTAGTTAAAGAATGGCAACAGCCGTGGATCCATGCGAGATTCGTTTGTGTAAATACCATAAACAGGCCCCTGCATAAGATCGGTTACTTTTAGGCCCCAAGTACGCACGTAGAACCATAACAAATCCGTATCCAGAACCTTTGTCGTATGATACAAAGATCCTGCTGCCCTAGGATAAAGAAACTTCTGTTTTCTACCATTATGCTCTATATCCAGCCAACCCTCTTCAATGTCAATATTAGGCGTACCATACTCTCCCATCGTTCCCAGCTTAACGAGGTGCGCTTCCGGGCTAAATTCCTTCACAGCGAAAATAACATTGGCGGTAACTTCGAGGTTATTCATCAACGTTAATGTCGATGCCCGTCTATCCAGCATTGAATAGGGAGCGGAAGGCTGCTCCGCGTAATGCACAATACATTCGGGCTTGTACCTGGAAAATACTTCCGAAACCACCTGCCAGTCACGAAGATCGCCTATCGTCACCCCAATTGAGCGGCCTGTATGTGACTTCCATATTTCAACTCTCTCATGGAGATTGGGCGTTTCATAGAGCGGCTCTACGTTCTGCTCTCGGCACATATCCCGCCGAAGGTAATTATCAACAACAGCCACCTCGTGCCCTTTATTCGACAGATGCATGGCTGTAGGCCAACCCAGGTAGCCATCTCCACCAAGTATCAGAACTCGCATCAGGAACGCTCCTCTTTATCGCCCGGCCAGTAGCGGGAGCTTGTCTGCTCTCCCGGTAAATCAAGAAGCCTGTGTTTATGCAGAAATTCTTTTACTTCACGGACTGAGAGAGTGGGCTCATCAGCTGACACATACGGATTGGTTACTTTTGAACTTAATATATCCGCGTAGTCATAATTAATATCGTGGTAAATACCACGAAAAGCGGGCAACACCGAAAAATATCTGGTCAACTCCAAAGTTCGCCGGGTTTCCTCCTCGCTCATGAGCTCCTCATACAGCTTTTCCCCTGGCTTGGATCCGATAGTAGTAATCCCAATATCTTCAGGATTGTGTCCATACTTGGGCGCCAGTTCCTCAATCATTGCTTGCGCGATATCCGAGATACGCACAACAGGCATTTTTGTAATAAATACCTCACCACCCCTGGCCTGGAGTGCGGAGTCAATAACCAGAGCCACTGCCTCTTCAATACTCATAACAAACCTTGTCATCTTCTCGTCTGTCAAAGTAACAGGCCCACCTTTGGCTATTTGATTATGAAAGATTGGAATAACTGAGCCATTAGATCCCAGCACGTTACCAAAGCGCGTAGATGCAAACACAGGTCCTGACAAACGCTTATGGCTATTTGCAGCTGTCATGAGCCGCTCACCCATCAGCTTTGATGTACCCATAACATTAGTGGGATTTACAGCCTTATCAGAACTGGTAAAGATCACGGTGCCCACTCTGTTTTCGCTTGCCGCCGCAATTATATTCTGCACTCCATTAATATTCGTCTGGACTGCTTGTTCGGGAGACCTTTCACACAAGATAACATGCTTTAGTGCAGCCGCATGAAATACAACATCTAAACCACGCATACGACGACACAATTCGTCACGATCACGTATATCCGCAACAAAAAAGTGGGTGCTGGAATTTTCGAGATACAACTGGTCTAAAAAAAATAGCTCACTCTCATTATTATCAATGCCAATTACCTCAGCTGGCGCATATTCGCTGTTGGACACCAATTGGCGAATCAGTTCAGCTCCCACTGTACCGCATGCACCAGTAACCAGTATCCGCTTTCCCTCAAATGCAGACATAATAATTAACCTCTCTCAATTCCAGCAGCGGACCAAATATTCGGCCAATCAGTCAGTTGCTCCATAATTATTCTTAAACCAGTCCCACGTTTTTTCCATTCCATACTCCAGATCGATGGATGGATTAAATCCGATCATTCTTCGCGCTTTTGAAATATCCGAAAAGCTTCTAACCACTTCACCCTTGCGTTCTGATTCGTGAACAACTTCTACAGTTATATCAGTATCTCTCTCGACAAGCCGCTTGACCAACTCGGCAATCCGGCTCACCGTGTTTTCCTTGAAGGTCGCAATCTGAAAAACTTCACCTGCAACACCAGAATCCAGCGCACCGATTATTGCCGAGCATAAATCATCTATGTATATGAAGTCTCTGGTTTGCTCACCGGAGCCGTAAACGATTAGCGGATCACCCCCCAGGGCCCGCTTAAAAAACAGCGCAACAACACTGCCTTTATGCCCGGAATCTGGCCCATACACATTGGAAAACCGCAGTACCGAGGTTTTTATATCAAAAGAGCTCGAATACGCAGAACAATACCCTTCGCCTGCAAGCTTTGAGGCGCCATACGGTGATAATGGCTTGGCAACCATTTCTTCATGGATAGGTGGAAGGGTCTCACCAAGAGGCGCGCTGGACGATGCAAAGACAAAGCGCCCTGCGCCCTTTTCCTTGCATGCATCAAGCATGTTAACAATACCTAACACATTAGTTTCGCAATCAAATATCGGGTTTTCAATACTTGGCAATACACCACTCTGCGCAGCAAGATGCACAATCGAATCCGCACCCTCAACAGCCTGCAAACACGCGTCACGTTCACGAATATCTCCAACACAAAGCGATACATTTTTACCAGCCTGCCAGCTACCGCAATCTACAATATCAGCGACTAGCGCCAGCTCGTCTTTGGTTCCCACTGAAAGATTATCCAGAACACGGACCCTGTCCCCTCGCACCAGCAGCATACGGATAAGATTCCTTCCAATAAATCCGCACCCACCAGTTATCAAAACATTACTCACAACACTCTCTCCAATTTAATTTTTCGAATACACCCCATTATAATTGTCGCATAATTAAGCAGATAACCTTCTTTCAGTAATAAACAAAGGCGGGTAAATGCTCTCTGACAAACAGACAACCTCAACGCCCAACGCTAAAGTAATTAAAACCCCGCTCTTCCAAAAGAGTTGGCTCGTATACATTTTTTAGATCAACAAATACATCGCCTCGCATGGCCTGCCTGGCGCGATTGAGGTCCAGACCTCTATATTCGTTCCACTCCGTCATTAGAACCTCATTCATTATCGACGTGGAGCCCATAAAAATTCCCGCACTGTAAATAACACACTATCCCGCCCATAGGTATTTACAGAGATGCGACCTCCTCAGATACCTCGTTATCGAGGTATCCTTCACGCAACAGATACAGAAAGATCTCCTGCGCCGCCTCCATAGGACTCATCCCCGTGGTATCCACACGCAACTCAGGATTATCCGGTACCTCATAAGGGTCACTGATCCCTGTGAATTCCGGGATCTCCCCCCTGCGCGCCTTCGCATATAATCCTTTCCGATCTCGTGCCTCACAGGTCTCTAGCGGCGTCGCGACATGAATCTCAATAAATGCACCATGCGGTTCGATCATCTGCCGCACA
>Ga0114931_10006692_pt1 | contig 14149 bp, 13 predicted proteins | sample 2SBtaG_FD_89579 | JGI IMG/M metagenome (GOLD analysis project Ga0114931, IMG submission 89579) | Deep subsurface microbial communities from Kolumbo volcano to uncover new lineages of life (NeLLi) - 2SBTROV14_V59a metaG | ecosystem: Environmental > Aquatic > Marine > Volcanic | place: Kolumbo...
TACAAATGTTGAATTTTTTGCAAGTTATGCTAATCATAATAGTGCAAAATGGAAAAAAACGACATCTTCAAAAGGCTTGACGAGGTGGAGCAAAAGTACCTTAAGATCGAAGAGACCTTAAGCGACCCCGACATATCGCCAAAGGATATTGCGCGCTATTCCAAAGAGCGATCCTCGATGGCAGACCTCGTAGATACCTATAGACTTTTCAAGCAAACATTGAACGAGATTGAAGAGAGCAAGGAGCTCTTGGCCGAAAAAGAGCTGGCGGAGCTGGCTAAGCACGAGCTCACGCGCCTTGAGCAAGAGTTGGAAGAGATACGGCAGAAACTTCAAATCCTGCTCCTCCCCAAAGACCCCAATGATGAGAAGAACGCATTCCTCGAGGTTCGCGCGGGCACCGGGGGGGATGAGGCGGCGCTCTTCGCCGCAACCCTCTTTAGGATGTACACGCGCTACGCGGAGCGCAAGGGGTGGAAGGTCGAGATAATGAACATAAACGAGACCGGAATCGGGGGGATAAAAGAGGGTATCGCGGGGATAAGCGGCAAGGGCGTGTACGGGAGCTTGAAGTTTGAGAGCGGCGTCCACAGGGTGCAGAGAATCCCCACGACGGAGGCCGGGGGGAGGATACACACCTCGACCGCTACAGTGGCGGTAATAGCCGAACCGGACGAGGTGGATGAGGTCGAAATAGACGAGAAAGAGCTCAGAATAGACACCTACAGGTCGTCCGGCCCCGGCGGACAGCACGTAAATAAAACCGACTCCGCCGTGAGAATCACACACATACCCACCGGAATCGTGACCCAGTGCCAGGACGAGAGGTCGCAGCACAAAAACCGGACGAAGGCGATGAGGATGCTGCGCGCGAAGCTCTTCGAGCTTAAGGAGGAGAAGAGAAGGGGCGAGGTGGAGCACCTGAGGAAATCCATAGTGGGCACGGGGGGCAGGAGCGAGAAGATAAGGACGTATAACTTCCCTCAGACGAGGCTTACCGACCACAGGATAGGGCTTACGCTACACAAGCTCGAAGCCATCCTTGAGGGAGACCTCGACGACCTAGTCGAGGCGTTAAAGGAGTTCGAGAGGGCCGAGCAGATAAAGCAATTCGCCTGATGAGACCCCGTCCCCAAGATTATGTAATGCATGCGAATCGCACCCCGGAACTCGGAGGATAAGCGCTAAAGAGTGTTACACGCTCGCCTTTGCCCCCCCCGTCTTGGCTATTTTTTCCCACTCTTATAGCCCGGGGCCTTAATCAGCCCATCAATTTTCCCCTCAAACCCCTCCTGCCTCTCCCTCATATCGTCTATCGATTTCCTTAGCTCAGTTAACTCATCCTGCTGGAGCTTTACCCCCTCCACGCCCTTTTGCCCACTTCCCAAACCGCTCCCTTCATTTATGCTCAAAGCGAGTATGTCCGGTCTTGAGAACTGTCCCGTTGAATCTATCACGGCCTTAGCCCTTATAACCATCTCCAAATCAATCTCGGCATAGACGATTCCCTCTTTATCGTAGAGGGGCCCCGCGATGTACTCGCCCCTGGGGTTTATTATCGCGCTCCCGCCGGGATAATCCCACTGCGTGGACTTCTTGAGCGGGAAGGCGTCGGGAATCATATCCTCATTTACGTACTGCGAAGCCACTATTACGTAGACCTGCCCCTCAAAGGCGTACTCTCTGCTGGAAGCGTCCATAATAGGCTTAACAAAGCCGTGCCCCGCCCAAAGACCGGCATGAATCTGCTCCCCTTTCGTAAACATCGCGTATTTTGCTAGAGTCATATGATGCTCGTAGCAGAAAAACCCCCCGAGCTTCCCCAACTCGGTATCCAAAACCCTTAGGTCCTCTGCGCCGCCCATTCCCCAGATGCACTTCTCACTGTCAATCGACATGAGCTTTCTGTGTTTACCCAGAATCTCACCGCGTTTATCGATATAGAGAATCGTGTTATAAAGAGCTCCCCCGTCCCGTTCATTCACGCCCATAACAACGTAAGCGCCCGCCTTTCGCGCGCCTTCGGAGAGCTTCTCCGTGTCCTTGCCGGGGATATCCACGGAGTTTTTATAAAGCTCTACGTAGGCGTCCAAAACGAGTTTTCTCTCGGGGCCCGTTCCCAAGTCCTTGGGCCAGTAGGGATAAGCGGGGATAAAGGCTTCAGGGAAGACTATCAGGCCGGCTCCCCGCTCTCCAGCCTCCTCAATCAAGCCCAAGGCCTTTCCTATCGTTTCATCTTTGTTTAAAAAAACAGGGGCGGCCTGAACGGCTGCAGCCATAAACTTTTTATATTCCTTTTCCAACACTCCGCCCTCCCGCATCAGTCCTTTAATCCGAACTTATGCACAAACTATTTGTACCGCAGAAAGCGGCCTAAAAGCAACAACGATTTCTCCGTGAGCGCGCTCTAGTAAGCCCATTATCACGCACTGTAGTTTAATAGGAGTTTTAGGGCTACGCATAAGACAGCAATAAAATCACCCCAGGGGCGGTCGCGTAGTCATGGGAAGAACTGATTAACCAGGCATATCTTGCATAAACTTCCCCTTACTAATACTGCAATATTATGATAACAATTTATTATAACATTGCGGTAATGAGGAGGTTGCATAATGATAATGCGCGCCACACTATTATTCGTTCTATTTCTATTTGTGATCGCATGTGATAATGGTGGCGATGGTGCCAAAGGCTCAGGCGATAGCGATAGCGCAAACAAAAGTACTATAGAGGGTTGCAGAAGTCCCCTATTTCATCCACAACCAGATTCAAGTTGTCCTGCAGATGATCTGTTGACAGTCGGAGGAAGAGGCTCTGCCTGCATATGCGAAAGCGCAGAAAGTGGAAGATTCCTCTTAACAGTGGGCCCCCTAGTTTCAAACGTAGAGGTGGGAGAAAACGCATTTGAAGCTATGCTCAATACGTGTACCCGCATAACATTGGTAAGCGTCCCGGACGGAGAAAGTACCGTCGATATGGACGACATCGCTCCAGGTGACATTCCCGGAACCCTCAGCTTCTCCCTAGCATCTGATGGCAGCGTGGAGCTAATAGACTGTCCTGCATGCTGGACTGGCCCCCTACCCTTGAGCTGTAACCTTGAGAAGGAGTTGCAACAATGATTTTGCAACTTGGAGAACTTGGCAAAGATTTGCTCTGTTCAAAGATATTAGTCACAGAGCAGGCAAAGACCCTCTCTTAATCAAAACATTAGGCAGTATGACTTAGAGCCCATCTTAATTTTTTTGACCAGAAATTTAATCGTTGCGATTAAAGAACCCTGGACTTTGGGGTCCAAGGTTCTTTAAACATTCAGCCTAAGCTTGTGGGTAGTATATTAGTTGCTTGTGGTATTTCCAACTCCCCAGCTTTTATTAGGATTCCGGTGGAAGGTCTGCCAGGGCGAAAATGGGGACATCCAGTTTGTTTCTGATTCGGGCAAGAAACTAAAAACCCCATTATGAATGAGTAATGTAGACCGAAAACCTAGCTCTTTAATGGATGGCTGTGTTCCACTTATAAAAGTCTCGACAATAGGACCCCACCATCCGCATGAATTATCTACACTACAGTCTTTTAGCGTCCCTCCATATGGATGTGAATATACTAGATTCCAAGTTCCGGTGCAAAAATTACAATACCTCACACTATTAAACCAACTAACACCTGCCGATGTCTGATTCTGATAAACAACATGGTTATGAACGTGTCCCCCATCGTCAGCTTCCATATTATAAAAGCAAGGAATAGTATTGAGATTCTGGATCAGAACCCAGTCTGGGGCTATTTTCCCACCGTTGCACGGGTCACTCGGACTACATGACCAGTCAAAAATACTTAATTCACCTTTCCCGGACCCTGGCGGGTAAGCACCAACAACCTCAACAGTTTTCTCCGTTCTGTTCGTCGCAGTAGTAAAAATGAAATCTGAGATACTACCTATTCCGTTAGGATAAACGATCATGCGCGTTTGTAGGAGGCTTCCCGTAGTAGCTTTGAGTTTCCCGACCTCGTAAACGGTACCCGCGCCAATACTGCTTCCTTGTGGTACAGGCATATCCTGAAACCGAAGGGACTGGTTGTTTACCGGCTCTCTTAAAGCTTCTAAATTGGGGAGATCCATTTCCCTGGGGTCTATCGAGTTGGCGCGGGCTTCATTCCTTTTATCAACTACTGGGGCACAGTACTCTAAGTTAGGATCGGGTGATGTCCCCGGCGGGCAGCCGAACATCTCCGCTACAGGATCTGGAATATCGTCTATGGACTGGGCGAATCCAAGCTCCACAAGTCCTATAGACCCGATAATGACCATACACGAAAGTACTAAAAATCGAAATTTTGATGCCGTTAACATGGTCTACACCTCCTAAAGATAAAGTTGGACTTGTAGCGATTACATAATATCCGTTGCATATAGTTAATACGTTATTAATATATGTATTATTAACACATTATATTCATCACTATAAGTCGTATACCGCTAAGTTAATTGAGAACAATTAACCGCCGTGCTATTGACGCCGCACAAGCCCGAAGCCGTCATCGAGGCGTTAAAGGAGTACGAAAGTGCCGAGCGGATAGAGCGGTTCGCCTGAATTGCACCAGAGAGATATTAGTACCGCGTTATCACCATTAAGGAGTGAGTTTCTAGCAGGGACAGGGTCATATATGTCCTCAAGGGAATGTCTTCTCGTCACTTACCCAAAACCCACTCTCAACTAATTTGAATCAACAGCTTAAGTGTCAAAAAATGAGCGAAAAATATCATGGTCAAACGTAATTATTGATAACTACACAAAAAAATTGACCAGTAACCCGTCTTTTCACCTAACCTTGACACGGTACGGCCGGAGGGTCTAAATTTTAGGTAACACATTAGTCCTAAACGAAAGGGCAAACCATTCGAGAGGATGGGACGCAAAGCCGACGACCTAAGGGTTTAATCAATAACCACAGGTGGCAGGGTTACCGAATTAGGGGTAATAACCACTTCGCGTTTTTTTATCTTCATTCACTCCCCTGCCGAGGTTTCTTACACGTTCCGAATGCTTCCTCCGTTTAGGACGAGGAGCGAAGCTTATGAATAGGTTTATCGAGTTTATGGCGGCGACTCAGCCGCACGCTACGAGCTTTATGAGGGCTTTCCTCATAATATCCGTGGGTCTCATGACCCTTGTCGGGTTCAATCGGGCATTCGCCCAATCGAGCGTTATCTGTGAACTGGAGGTGGGAGACGCAGGCGGCGTGCGAGCCGCCGAGGAACTGGAGTTTGAGACGTTTAATACCGACCCGAACCTAGAAACTTTATGGCTTGACCTCTTTGGAGCAGTGCCCGGAACGAGCCCGGACGACTTAGTGACGCTGCAGTCGGATACAGTCGTAACGTGGGAAATGGGAATGCTTGAGATGGGCGGAGTAATGAGGCTTAAGGTAAAGACGGACAAGCTGGACCCCAGTCTCAAAACGGTTGAGATTAAAAAGGCGGGCAAGAAGGACGGGACAACCCTATTCGTGTCGGGAACGGGGGGTGTAAACCCCAATGTCGCAGACGGCGGATGGCACGAAGTTGAGGTCGAGAATATGGACGGCGTGACGGTATACTTTGACGGCTATGCCATAACAGGATTCCTCAAAAAGCTCGAAGTAGAGCTAGACGAGAACAGCACCCTAGCCACCCCGGTCGTCGAAGAGTTCGAGCTGAAGATTATTGGAGCAACCCTAGCGCCTGATGTGAAGAAGGGTACGGTCTCTTCCGTTGTGGTTGACGTTCCAGAGACGGTCGTAACGGCGCTTGCGGGGATAGAATACGAGGAAGAAATAGAGGAAAAACCCCAAGTGCTTCAAGGCCATACGGAAGCGGAGTTCGAGATGGAGGAAGACGCCACCACGGAAGGGGTGGATATCTCGACGTTAATCGATGGCAACAACGACCTATTAGAAGAGCGTGAGGGCCCCTGCTCGGTAACTGGGATAGGCGGTGGTGGTGGTGGAAGCGGTGGAGGAGGCGGCGGAGGCTCGACTCCCGGAGCCGGAGGACCGCCGGTAATATGAGGTCGTAATACGCAGGTCAGCGCGTAGCGGGCGCTTTGTTACGTGAAATAGATGATATGTGTGCGATCCATAGACGCCGTTCTGGTGTCTATGGATCGTACTAAATAAGCTCAGTCCGAATACCGAGAGAACCTCCCACACGCCTAAAACCCAATAACAACCCCAACAACCCCGCATCATACCACACCCGCTTTGTTACATAGCCAAAAATCTATTACAATATAACCATGCGCTTCTTGTGGATCGTCTCCCTATGCTACCTCTTCTCAGCCGTCTTGTTCTGGGCGCACCTGTGGGTGCCGAGAAGGAAACTCTCCGCGATCGGATACCTGCTTGCAATGCTTGGCGTAGCCGCTCAAACGGCTATGCTCGTCGCGCTATACTTAGAGGGAAAGACCATCCCAAGCGGGATAGAGACATCGCTTTTGCTCTTCTCATGGCTCGTAGCCGGCGTCTACGTCATAGCGGACATAAGACGAAAGCTCACCGTGCTGGGCGCTTTCGCCGCCCCCCTTGCGCTCCTCCTAACCCTCCCATCGCTCATAATCCCCGAGCGTATCGTAGAATCGACCCCTTCCTTCTATAACCCCTGGATATTCACCCACGTAATCCTGGTTCTCCTGGGCGGCGCAATATTCGCCGTCGCCTTCATATCGGGTTTGCTGTACCTGTTTCAGGAGCAGAGGCTGAAATCAAAGCGCATGGGAAGCTTCATCACAAAGCTCCCCTCACTAACCAAGCTCGACAGCCTAAACAACATCTGTCTCCTCATAGGATTCCCCATCCTCACCCTCGGGCTTGCAGTGGGCGTGATCTCAGCGAAGCAGGTGTGGGGGGTGTTCTGGAAATGGGATCAGAAAGAGATATGGACAGTGGGTACCTGGGTCATCTTCGCAAGCCTAATGTACGCAAGGCTTGTGTTCGGTTGGAAGGGGAAAAAGGCGGCGCTTGGGGCAATACTAGGGTTTTTCGCCATAATCGCAAGCGTTCTCGTGAGCAGCTACTTTGCCCAAGGCACCTACGGGCTTGCCCTGCCCTATTGATGAGACGGTAGCGCAACCCTCCGAATCTCTCCACGCTCAATCATAAGTATGTACGGCTTGGGCAAAATCGTGAGTCCGCCGCTCATATCCCTCTTCGCCTCGTACCAGGGAGTGCTCCCCTTCGAGGCGAGGCGCTCAATAAAATCTTTGGAACCTCTGGGATTATAGCCCCTGAGAACATCAGTCGCAATAGACGTGGCCTCATACGCTTCATACTCCAAAAAACCCGGTTCCTCGCCGAAGGACTCCACAAACCTATCCCTAAAGCTAATACATCTGGGGCTCTGCGGGAAGAAGAAATCGGTAAAGTATATCCCCCTCGTCTCTTCCCCCACTCCCTTTACGAACGTCCTGCTATTCCACGTGTCCGGCCCGAGGAATATCGTGCCTCTAAGCTCCTCGACCTGCCTCAGCCTCCCGATTATATCAGCGGAGTACTTAGCGCTATGGGGAATGAATATCGCGTCGGGCTTCATGGACTGGAGCCATAAAACCTCGTCCTCGAAGTTTGCCATAAATGCGCTGAATGTCTTTACATATCCGACCCTGCCGTGGAGAACCTTCACAGTGTCCGTAAAGGCGCCTTTTAGAATCCTGCCGGGCTTGGTATCGGGATAGATAACGGCGAATTTGTTGGCCTTAAGATCTCTAATCGCAAATTGAGCCAAGACCCTCGACTGCTTCTCCAAAGTATAGCCGTACCTAACTACATAGGGATTGCCGAGAAAATCCCTCTCCGACAACGGAAACACTATCGTAGGCACCTTGGCCCTTGCAATTGCCCCCAGCGCCTTCTCCACAGAGGAGGTGAGTATGGGACCTATCACGAGGGAAACGTTGTCGAGCTTGCCAATGCGAGAGAACGATGCCCTGAGCCTCGTATCGCTCTGCCCGAAATCCATCACAACGAGTTCAACCCGGCTGGACGGAATAAAGGGAAGTGAGGCGGTAATTATCCCCCGTAAAACCCTGCGGCCGATTAGTTCGTTCTTGCCGCTTACCGGAAGCACACAGCCGATAGCCGGTTTATTGGGGTCAGACGGCTTGGAATCGATGACAGGGTAAGCTATTGAGTGCACACTGAGGAAGGCGAAAACAATCACCGCCAGCAGCGCAACTCGTGCCGATCGACCCAAAACCAAAGAGCGCGTCATTTTCATCGCCCATATTATAACCGCATCCTCCCGGCAAAGCAGTTATTATTCCCCCTCTCCCCGAGACCACTAGAGACGAGGAGGCAGGTCCCGAGCGTATGCAATAGGGAAGGCAAAGCTGGAACATCGCGAAAGAGCGATGCGGGGAGAGGCACAAACACTAATGCAATGCAGTAGATATTGGCGTATTTAGCCGTAACCAGCTACAATCACTAGAGATAAAATATTCGCAATTGCGAAATAAACTCTTGACAGCCCCCCGAAACATGATTATAATATTCTTAAATCAAAATAGGGGGTACTTACCCATGGCTGTAACGAAAGAGCAAGCAACGGTTGGCGATTTTACGGATGTATTTAAGAACCTCAACGGCCTTGTTAAGGAAAACTACATGCTGGGCTTTGAGACCTTTTTAGCTTTAGTCGAGGAGAATCAGAAGTTTGTAAACTCTCAGCTGGATCAATACACTTCTCTACAGAAGGAGTTCGTGGATAGCGTTAAGGAGGCCTATGACGGCCTTCCCAAGGGGTTTAACGCACTTCCCTTCAGCACCAACGTCGATCATTTCGCCGAGTCGCAAAAGGGGTACGTCACGCTGGCAAGGAATTTCTACGATAAGATCAGCAAGAACACCCTTGGTCTAACACAGCAAACCGCGGAAAACACGTTCAAAGCCGTAGAAGACTACATTAAGCTATTTAATGTATAAGCTTTTCGGGTAGAATTCCATTGTCTGTGCACACCGCCCGGCGGGCAGGGTACAATTTCCTCTGGCCGCCGGTGGGAAACGCCGAGCTAATGGGAAAAAGCACTAAGGAGAGGAATATGCCTGAAAAAGAGCCCGAGGGCGAATCTTACTATTTTACCTACTTCAAAAAGCTCTACGATTCTTGGGAAAGCTCGATGTCCAATGCGCTCGAGCTATGGTTCAAGAGCCCAATTTTCGCCAAAAGCTCTGAGAGAGCCGTCCAGAAATCCCAAGAGCTCAAGAGCTACATGTACGACATGATGGAGCGCTCCCTTAAATCGAGATACCATCCGGTGAAAAGCGATGTAGATCGGATACTTAAGGCGCTCGACACCATTGAGCTTAAGCTTGCGGAACTCTCCCTTAAGATCGAGGTGTTCGGAAAAGGGGAAAAAGAGAAAGCGCCCTCGGCGCCGCCACCCCCCACATCCCCCACGCCCCAGCCAAAAAAAACCAAATCCCCCAAAGTGGAGGAGTTCGGGCGAGGGAAAGAAGAGAAAGCAGCGCCGACCGCCCCGCCCCAGCCCAAGAAAACCAAATCCAAACCTAGAACCGGGAGTAAAAAGAAATGAGCGAACAGGGTTTTAATCAGACGGAGTTTTACAAGAAATTTTATCAGTCATGGGAAAAGACATTTGAAGAGGCATTTGAGATGTGGACAAATAGCCCACTCCTCAACAAAGAATCCCAAGCGGGAAACATCAAGAACCTCAATCCGGGCGAGCAGTACAAGAAATTCTACGGCGTTTGGGAGCAAACCATGTCTGATGCGCTAGAGATGTGGCAGAAAACCCCGCTCTTCGCATCCTCAATAGGAAAGGCTATCGAGAAATCCTCTGAGCTGAAGACGTATGTCGACAAAATGATGGAGCATGCGCTGACGAACATGCATCTGCCGACCAAAAATGATATGGACAAGACGCTTGCAGCGATTAACAATATTGAAGAGAAGATAAACGACCTCATCGAAAGGGTTGAGGACCTACAATCGTCTTCCAAGAAATAGGCGCTCCTGCGGGAGAGAAGAGAGGAGTTATGGGGGGGGAGAGCGCCCCAATTCCCAATATCACTACAAGCTCAGATGTTTTGCTGATATAATTATAGTTAAAGCGGAGTGCAACCTTGCTTTGGGGTTGCGGGCAGGATGTCCCTGACTCACCGCAGCCATAACTACAGTTTAGGAGAACCTAAGTAATGTCAACTAAAAATTGGGAACACCTCGTCGATGAGGCGGAAAAGCTGAGACATCGGCTCGAGAAGGGGGCGGAACTGGCACTGGACCCACCCGACATCAAGCTGGGAGTGACCCCCCACGAGGTTGTATTCACCGAGAACAAGCTAAGGCTCCTGCACTACTATCCCCAAACCGAAGAGCCGAGCTGTCAAGTGCCGCTCATTCTCATTTTCGCCCTTGTGAACCGCCCTTACATCCTTGATCTCAAGCCGGGCAGAAGCGTTGTCGAAGTGCTGCTCAAAAAAGGTATTGACGTTTACCTCATAGATTGGGGCGTGCCTGGAGACGAAGATAAGCACCTCGATCTAAACCACTACATCAACCGCTACATCAAGAAGGTCGTACAAAGGGCAAAAAGGATCTCAGGCTCAAAAAAAGTAAACCTGCTTGGGTACTGCATGGGTGGCACTATGGCCGCAATGTACTCCGCTCTTTACCCCAAGGACGTCCAAAACTTGATACTCATGACCGCTGGGATTGATTTCAAGGTAGACGGAATGCTGAACATTTGGGGGGATAAACCTAACTTCGACGTCGACAAATTCGTGGACGCTTACGGTAACGTGCCGCCCGAATTCCTTCAGACTGGATTCCTCTTCATGAAGCCCATACAAAACATGGTCTCAAAGTATTTGAGTTTCTACGAAAACATAGATAACAACAACTTCGTCGAGAACTTCTTCGCGATGGAAAAATGGCTGAACGACAACATTCCGGTGGCGGGAGAGGTATTCCGCGAGTTCATCAAATATTGCTACCAGGACAACCTGCTCGTCCAAAATAAGCTTAAGATAAACGGCAGAACAGTAAACCTTAAAAAGATAAAGTGCCCGGTGCTTAACCTATTGGCGGAAAATGACCACCTCGTCCCCCCCGAGTCAAGCCTCGAATTCTACAAGCTCACCTCTAGCGATGACCACAAGAATATGCTCTTTCCCACGGGGCACATCGGTCTCTCCGTAAGCAGCAAAGCACTCAAGTCCCTTTGGCCGAATGCGGCGGATTGGATAATTGAGAGGTCTCAATAAAGGAAGGAGTGCGCATATGTGTGCGTGCTCTCATCATTCCAACACGCATGCGCACTCCCTATAAAATCCTTAATTTTTTTCTATTCACACAAAGCCGTCCGCGGACGATTAAATATAGTGGCCCCCATTAATCCTTAGGGTCGTCCCCGTAATCCAACTTGCCGCCGGCGAGCAGAGATATAGCACCGCAAGGGCTATCTCTTCAGGAGAGCCGAATCTGCTGAGCGGAATATCGGCTAGTATCTGATTCCTAATATCCTCGGGTACGGTTTTCAGCATGTCTGTCTCTATGAACCCGGGCGCTATGGCGTTCACGCGAATCTTATTTCTCGCCAGCTCCTTGGCCAAGCTCTTCGTAAGCCCGATTATTCCCGCCTTGGTGGAAGCGTAGTTGGTCTGCCCCACATTGCCCATCTCGCCGATTATGGAGGAGACGGAGACTATCACGCCCTCGCCCTGCGGCAACATCAGTTCCAACACCGCCTTAGTACAATTAAAACAGCTCGAAAGGTTGGTCTGGATGACCTCGTTCCACTGCTCGTAGGTCATTCTTCTCAACATCCTGTCACGGTTCACGCCAGCGTTGTTAATCAGAATATCCACCTTTCCGAAGTGGTTATCAGCCGCCTTCCCAATAGCCTGGGCCTGGGTGAAGCTCCCCACGTTCGCCCTCACCGTAACGCACTTTCTCCCCTTTTTCTCTATCTCCTTCCTCGCCTCCTCCGCGGGCTTGTCACTCCTACTGTAGTTGAGCAGAATATCGGCCCCGGCATCCGCGAGGGTCAAAGCTATAGCCCTTCCGATACCCCTTGAGCCCCCGGTAACGACGGCAACCTTGCCGCTTAGGTCATGCAAGTCTTTTAACATTTCTTCATCTCCTCCTAACTCTGGTTTGTGTTTGGTATTTGCGGGTTAGTAGATTTTTCACGCCATTTAATGATTTGTCAAATTCCGCCGCCATCGAGCCCTTTTCAATACCCAGCCGGAGTTTGTGTGTTCCCTATGAACACGACGGGGAAGAAACAAAGGCTTTGTGTTATTATATAAAGCTCCAAACCGCGTGAGCGAAGCACCGGTCTATGCACTAGGACACAGTAATATTAGGAACCAATGAATAAATTCGTAAAATCCCACGGGCTGGGTAATGACTACATAGTAATAGAAGGCGGGGCGATTTCTTTTGAAATCAAACCCGAGGCGATAAAGCTCCTCTGCCACCGTAACTACGGCATAGGCTCGGACGGCATCCTCCTCCTAACCCCGTCAGAGAGCGCGGACTTCGGGCTCAGGATTCTGAACCCCGACGGAAGCGAGGCGGAGAAGAGCGGAAACGGGTTAAGGATCTTCGCAAAATACCTCTACGAGCACGGCCATACGGATAAGAAGGCGTTTACAATCGAGACGCCGGGAGGGGTGGTGCAAGCCGACCTCGAAACCGAGGGCGCTATTGTAAGGTACGTAACCGTGGAGATGGGCACTGCTACGTTTAAGAGCAGCGAGGTGCCCGTGACGGGGGGGGGCGGAGAGAGGGAGGTAGTGGGGGAGGAAATCACCGTAGACGGCGATACGCTCAAATTCACCGCAGTCTCGGTGGGAAACCCCCACTGCGTTATCTTCTTTGACGAGCTTGACGAGTCCTACCTCCGCAGAGTAGGCCCCCTAATCGAAAACCACGAGATGTTTCCGAACCGCACTAACCTCCAGTTTGCAAGGGTTCTATCGAGGGACAGGATTCAGATTCTCATCTGGGAGCGCGGGGCGGGCTACACGCTGGCCTCCGGCAGCAGCTCATGCGCGGCGGCTGCGGCGGCGGTCAAAAACGGGTTCACGGACGGCTCGGTTACGGTTGAGATGCCGGGCGGCGAGCTTGGGATAGAGATAAGGGACGACTGGTCAATCAGGATGAAGGGGCCTGTTGAAGAGGTAATCGAGGGCACTATAAGTCCGGACCTGTTGAACAAAATCGCCTCCCTCATCCCCAATGCCCCCCCCACCCCCCTCTAGGATTCCGAGCGGAGGCCGCAGGGAACGAATGCCGAACACGAGCAGGCTTAGATGACATGGACGACACCCTTTTTTTAGCCTCCACGGTGCTCCCGATTGCCGGAGAGCCGATAAGCGATGGGGCTGTTCTGGTCTCAGGCAGCGGGATAACGGACGTAGGCGCGGCCGGCGACCTCAAGAAAAAGCACTCCGGCATCCCTACGAGAGAGTTGGGCGACGGCATCCTCCTGCCCGCCCTTGTGAACGCACACACCCACCTCGAACTCGGCTGGATAAGGGAGTACATCGCCCCCTTCTCCACCTTTGCAGACTGGATAACCGAGATAATAAAGGCAAAGAGAAACAACCCCGACATAGGTGAAGAGCTCAAGCGCTCGGTCGCTGCGGGAATAACGGAGCTTATCGCAAGCGGCGTAGGCACGGTGGGGGAGATATCGTCCTTCGAGGGGGCGGACAGGGAAATTCTCAAAAGCTCCGGCCTGAGGACAGTGCTCTTCAGAGAGCTTTTCGATAGCGATGGAGACTCGCTCGACGGCGAGAGCTTTGAGCGCAGCAAACTGTTCGAAGAACGCCCCTTCCCCCACGCCCCATACTCCTGCTCTCCAGAGTTTCTCAACCAGGCGGCAGCGCTATCCAGGAACGAGCGCATCCCTATAGGTATCCATCTGGCCGAGAGCGAGGAGGAGGTGAAGCTGCTCAGAGGAGAGCCGAACGGTTTTGAGGAGAAGGTCTACCCGCTTATCGAAAGAGAGGCCTACCCCACAAAGGCGAGTCCCAGCCCCTACCGATTCATGCAAGGGCTGGGGTTTTTCGACTCGAACCGCGCGACTCTCGTACACATGGTCCACGTATCGGACGCGGAGGTGGACGACGCGGCCCGCAGGGA
>Ga0114931_10006693_pt1 | contig 14148 bp, 13 predicted proteins | sample 2SBtaG_FD_89579 | JGI IMG/M metagenome (GOLD analysis project Ga0114931, IMG submission 89579) | Deep subsurface microbial communities from Kolumbo volcano to uncover new lineages of life (NeLLi) - 2SBTROV14_V59a metaG | ecosystem: Environmental > Aquatic > Marine > Volcanic | place: Kolumbo...
CACCCCAACCGAGAGGTGACTGAATCGCGCCCGCAGCCGGTCGACCTTGCCGGCCGGGTCGAGAAACATGTCGCGGCTCGCCCGGCGGGGCGCTTTCTCGCGATAATCGAGGGCGACCGTGCGCGCGAGATCTGCCCGGTGGATCAGCATGAAGCCCCCGCCGCCGAGGTTGCCGGCGCGCGGCAATGTGACCGCCAGGGCGAAGCCGATCGCGGCCGCCGCGTCGACCGCGTTTCCGCCCTCGCGGAGGATCTTCACCCCCACGCGGACGGCACGGGGCTCTTGAGCCGCCACCATCCCCCCGGTTGCGACCACCGGGTGTACCCGGGCGAACGGAGAATAGATCGGGGCACCTTCTCCCGAAGGTGGCGCTCCCAGAGCAGCACTCGCCGCCAGCGCGAAGAGCGCACCCGCCATCCACCTCTCGATTTTCCGCTCGATTTTCCACGTCATCGTTTCTCTCCCCGCCTTGGTCGCCCGAAGGCCGACTCCTGCTTCATTCTATCGGGACGACACGCAGGACAACGGAGCGACGAAGCGCCCGTGAGAACGGGAAAATCTGTCGGAATTCTTTACACTGCCCTGACCAAAGGGACCGGAAAGCAAAAACAACCCAGAAATTTCAGTCAAATACAGACTTGGCAAAAGAATTGCATGAGCTATTGTGTGAGGCGGTTTTGTAAGCCGTCTCACTGCTGACGAGCCCGAGGCCGAATGGGGATCGAAGCGGTACGGCACGGCCGGCCGAGGACCCCTGGGGCAGAGGGCGCGTGAAGTGTTCAAGTCCCCTAACCCTGGCCCCGCACGTTGCGGGGCTTTTTTTTGGAAGCGGGCGCTACCGCTCGAGTCGAGTCAGAGCTGCGCGCAATGCGCTTTACCGAGGAGCGCGCGCTTGAATTGGTCCCGCGCGTCCGGGTCGAGCCTTTGCCAGGCCCTCAGGATCTGCATGGCCTCGGCGTCGACCTCATCGTAACGTTCGTCACCGAACATCAGCCACGCCGGCAGTACCCCCAGCGGCTCCGCAATTTTGTCGATCTTGCGGGGACGCAGACTCTTGCCGTTCTCGATCTTCTGAATGACAGCCTGCGTCGTATCGGCCCGGGTGGCAAGCTGCTCCTGCGTCCACCCCATCTCTTTGCGCTTTTGCCGGAGCCGCTCCCCCAACGACCCGGGAACCCGTTTCGTATAGTCTCCATTTGCCATCAACTGTACCTGCTCATCACGTCCGACAACACGCGCGCGGCGTGCGAGAGGTATCGGCGTCAGCGCAGAATACTTGATCGGCCCCGCGAGGCCCCTTCACACCCCTTCGACAAGCACCAGATTCGCGGTCGACACCCGGTGCCGGATTGCCTTGGGGCCGCGGTAATCCTCGGAGCCGTACCAAGCTCGCGCCCGGTTCATGTCGGGAAAACGGAGCACCACCATGCGCTCCTGGGGCCAGTCACCTTCCAGGGTCTCGACCTCTCCTCCCCTGACGAGATACTCCCCGTCATACTTCGCCACCGTGGCCGGGACCTGCTCGGCATAGGCCCGGTAGGCTTCCGGATCCGTCACCTGCACCTGCCCGATTACATACGCTGCCATTGTCGCGTGCTCCTCGCTTCGTCTTGATCCGTTGCCGGTCTTCGGCCCCGGAGGGCACTCACCCCCGCCCGCGCGGCGCGAGCACGAAGACCTTCTCCCTAAGAGCGGTAAGCCCCCGCTCCGCGAACTTCCGCTCACGCTCGAGGACATCGTCATCTTCGAGCAAATCCACCTCGTAGCGCTCGGACCAATGGGCTCTCACCTCGCCCTCGAGGACCGAGAACGGGGGTCCGTTCATCTGGCTCTGGTCGTACTCGAGAGTCACCAGCAACACCGGCGGCGCGTCGGGAAGAAGCCCGCTCATTCGGCGCACGTAGCGCCCGCGCATCGCGGGGGGCAGAGCAATGAGCGCGGCGCGGTCGTAGACCGCTCGGGTCCCGGCCAGGCAGGCGGCAGGAAGCGAGAAGAAATCTCCAGCCAAGATCCGGAGATCACCCCCTTCGAAGGTGGTGAAGCCTTCAGGCTCGCTCACCGCCCGATACTCCAGCCCCGCCTCCTCGAAAGCCGCTCGGGCGGCGATGGGGCTCAGCTCCACCCCGCAAACATCGAAACCCTGCTCCGCCAGCCACACCAGGTCGAGAGACTTCCCGCAGAGGGGGACGAAGATCCTCTCTCCCCGAGCAAGCCCCAACTGCCCGATGTGGCGTTGAATATGAGGATTGACATGGGCGAGATGGAAACCAAGCATCGCGCGCTTCCACCTCTCGTGCCAGAAATCGGGTTCCATCACGTGGCCTCGCCTCGCCGCCGCACGGTCTTGGGGCAGCACCGGCTAAGATGATACCGTGTTCGTCTACGCTGGGAGCCCACTACCACGGTGAGCACCCATCCCCACCAGAGAGCGAGGAAGTGGCCGTGATTGTCGAACAGGTCTGGACCGCGAACGCATACCGCAATTTCAACTATTTGATCGTGTGCCCGGAGACCGGGGAAGCGCTCGCCGTCGACCCCCTCGACCACGAGAAGTGCCTGGCCCGGGCTCGGGAGAACGGCTGGACGATCACTCAGGTCCTGAACACACACGAGCACGGCGACCACACCGGGGGAAACACCGCGGTGATCGCGGCAACGGGGGCGAAGTTGCTGGCCCACGCGAACGCGAAAGGCAAGATTCCCGGGCTCGACCGCGGACTCGCCGCCGGGGACATCGTGAAGGTTGGCAAGACAGTGGAGCTCGAGGCCCTCGACACTCCGGGGCATACGATGAGCCACGTCTGCATGCTCTCTCACACCGACACCCCCGCTCTGTTCTGTGGAGACACCCTGTTCAACGCCGGTGCTGGCAATTGCCACAACGGCGGGCACCCGAACGAGCTCTACGACACCTTCGTCAATCAGCTCTCGAAGCTTCCCGACGACGCGCTCATCTACCCGGGGCACGATTACATCACCCATAACCTGCGCTTCACCCTCGACCGCGAGCCAGACAACGCGCAGGCGAAAACGCTCCTCGAACGGGTCGGGTCGCAGGATCCGAACGAAGCGCTGGTCTCGACCCTGGGGCTCGAGAGGGAGATCAACACGTTTTTCCGGCTGACGAGCCCGACGGTCATCGCTCGGCTCCGGGAAGCGTTTCCGGACCTGCCGGACGAGCCCACTGCAAAGAGCGTGTTTCTGAAGCTCCGCGAGCTACGCAACAGCTGGTAGCTCGCCGCTGGGCGCGGCGGGCCGAGGCTGTCCCGGCCGCCGCCGCCGCGCCATGGTCCTGCTAAGGACCACGACCGGAGCCAGGCCGACGAGGGCGATGGTCAGCGCGCCGAGCGCGGCCTGCTCGATCTGCTCGTCGGAGGCGAACTGGTAGAGATGGGTGGCGAGGGTGTCGAAATCGAACGGGCGAAGCAGGAGCGTGGCCGGAAGCTCCTTCATGCAATCGACGAAGACGATGGTACCCGCCGCCAGCATTCCGACCCGGATCAGGGGCAGATGCACCCGTAGAAAGACCTGCCCTGGCCGGAGCCCCAGGGTGCGGGCAGCCATGTCCATCGAAGGCGTCACCTTGGCCAGGCTGGACTCGATACCGCCCAGCGAGACGGTGAGAAATCTGACCGAATAGGCGAACAGGATGGCGAGTGGAGTACCGCTCAGCAGGAGTCCGGTCGATACGCCGAGCCATTCCCGGGCCGCTGCATCGACGCTGTTGTCGATGGCGGCGAACGGCACGAGCACGCCGATCGCCAGCACCGCCCCCGGCACCGCGTAGCCGAGACTCGCGCTACGGGCGAGACATCGAATGTAAGGCTGAGGACGCAGCCGCATCGCGTACGCATAGGCCATGCCGACGATCAGGGTCAACACGGCACTCCCCAGCGCGAGCCAGAAGCTGTTCGCCGCGTGCCGGACGAAGGCGCCGTCGAACGCTTCCGGCAGGTTGCGGAGCGCGTACCGGGCGAGGATCGCGACCGGGATGAAGAATCCGAAACCCACCGGTATCGCACACAGCCCGAAGGCGCCCGCCGCCTGCCAGCCCCGGAGCCGGCTCGGCTCGGCCGGGCGCCGGACCGCCCGCGGGGTGTAATGTCGCTGCCGGCGGCGGCTAAGACGCTCAATGGTCACGAGGGCGATGACGAAGATCAGCATCACGAGCGAGAGCTGCGCCGCGCCTCCGAGGTTGTCCATGTTCAGCCAGACATCGAACACTCCGGCGGTCATGGCGTTGACGCCGAAGAAATCTACCGTGCCGAAGTCGTTCAAGGTCTCCATCAGGACGAGCGAGAGGCCGACCGCGATCGCCGGTCGCGCTCCGGGGAGCGCGACCCTGCGAAAAGCCGCCCACGGAGAGCAACCCAGAGTTCGGCTTGCCTCCAAGGACGCGACCGACTGCTCGAGGAAAGCACCCCGGGCGAGCAGATAAACATAGGGGTAGAAGACGAGCCCCATGACGACGATGGCACCGCCGAGAGACCGGATCTCGGGAAAGGAGTACTCCCGGGCACTGTGCCATCCCGCCAGCGCTCGCAACCCACGCTGGACCGGCCCCGCGTACTCCAGCAGGTCCGTGTAGACGTAGGCCACGACGTAGGCCGGCATTGCGAGCGGAAGCAGCAGCGCCCAGCGAAAGAAGGCCTGGCCGGGAAACCGGTGCATGGTGACGAACCAGGCGGTGGCGACGCCGATCAGGAAGGTGAGTGCGCCGACCCCGAGCATGAGCCGGAGAGTGGTCGCGACGTAGCCGGGCAGAACGGTGGAGACGAGGTGCGGCCAGATGTTCTCGGCCGGAAAGGCGGCCAGAAAAGGCAAGGAGAGCACCGGCAGGGCGATGATGAGGGTGCAGACCGTCAGGACGGTGCGAGCTGGAAAGCCGTTTGAAACGGTGCTCGGTGTTGCCAAGGCGCGCGTCCCTGCTGATGGCCATGAAGTGATCCTAATTGCCACGCTCGACCAGAACCAGCCCGGTCTCGTCCTCGTTTCCCTCGAGCGCGCGTGGACGGATGGCGAGCCGGGACGCGAGCGCCGATAATCCGTCCGATGACCAGACCGGATCCAGCAACCCTGCGCCCCCTGGAACGGCGTTTCTCGGTGGCCCCGATGATGGGCTGCACCGACCGGCATGCCCGCTATCTGATGAGGCTGCTCTCGAGACGCGCGCTCCTCTATACGGAGATGATCGCCGTCCCCGCGCTCGAGCACGGCGACCGCGGACGGCTGCTCGCCTTCAACGCCGAGGAGCACCCGATCGCGGTGCAGATTGGAGGCCACGATCCAGAACCACTTGGGCGGGCCGCCGCTCTAGCCGAGGCGGCCGGTTATGACGAGATCAATCTCAATGTCGGGTGCCCCAGCGCTCGGGTGCAGGCCGGATCCTTCGGGGCCAGGCTCATGGCGGAGCCCGACCGGGTCGCCCGCATCGTCGAAGCCATGCGCCGGCGCACAAGCGTCCCGATCACCGTGAAGACGCGCCTCGGAATCGATCGAAACGACAGCTTCGACCACCTGGCCCGGTTCGTGGCCCGTTTGCGCGATGCGGGCTGCGATGCGCTCGTTCTTCACGCTCGCAAGGCATGGCTCGACGGGGTGAACCCGAGAGAGAACCGGGAGCTGCCCCCGCTTCGCTACGACGTGGCGAGCGCGGTCGCGAGGGCCTTTCCCGACCTGCCGGTGGTGTTGAACGGTGGGTTGAGGACGCTCGCCCAATGTCAGGATCAGTGTGCGGACTTCGCGGGCTTCATGATCGGACGGGAGTCCTACGCCAACCCGTGGATGCTGGCGGAAGTGGACCCCCGCCTCTTCGGAGCGACAGCACCGAGCCATTCGCGCGAAGCGGTGCTCGAAGCCTATACGGACTACGTCGACCGCGAGTGCGCTCGAGGCATACCTCTCGGGATGCTCGTCCGTCCGCTGCTCGGTCTGTTTCGGGGCCAACCCGGCGCCAGACGCTGGCGGCGAACGCTGATGGAGGCAGCCCGACACCTGGGGGCAGGCGCGGAGATCCTGACCTGCCCGATGGACGTCGCCCCGGCCCTCCCGGACAGCGCCGCGGCGTGAGGTCTTCACCCGTTTCGGTGAGGAGACAGCCTCGGGGAGCCGGCAAAATTGGAGAGAACTCATGACTGACCTCGCGCTTCGATCCGCCACCGAGCTCCTGCGCCTCTATCGAAGCGGCGCCGCCTCGCCGCTCGAGTGCCTGGAGGACGTGCTGGCACGGGTGCATCGCTTCGAGCCCGCGGTGAACGCTTTCGCCCTCCTCGACGAGGAATCTGCGAGAGACGCGGCCCGCGCTTCGACCGAACGCTGGCAGCACCGGCAGCCGATCGGGCTCCTCGACGGGATCCCCGGCACGCTGAAGGACCTCGTCCTGACGAAGGGCTGGCCGACCCTGCGAGGCTCGCGGGCGATCGATCCGGCCGGCCCGTGGGAGGTCGACTCCCCGCTCGCCGCCCGAATGAAAGCCCACGGCGCGGTCATTTTCGGCAAGACCACGACTCCGGAGCTCGGATGGAAAGGGATCACCGACAGCGCGTTGTGCGGCATCACCCGCAATCCCTGGAACACCGGCCGTACCCCGGGCGACAGTAGTGGAGGAGCGGCGGCGGCGGCGGCCCTCGGCATGGGAGCGTTGCACAGCGGTTCCGACGGTGGCGGCTCGATTCGGATCCCCGCCGGCTTCACCGGCGTCTTCGGCTTCAAACCCACCTTCGGCCGGGTGCCGGCCTGGCCGGCGAGCCCCTTTGGCAGCGTCTCGCACCTCGGCCCCATTACCCGTACCGTCGCCGACGCGGCGCTGATGATGAACGTGGTGAGCGAGCCGGACGCACGGGACTGGACGGCGTTACCGCCAGAGCGCGTCGACTATCGCCTGGACCTCGATCGCGGGGTCGTGGGCCTGCGGATAGCCTTCGCACCCCAGGCGGGAGGGGTCGAAGTGAGACCGGACGTGGCAGCGGCAGTGCGATCGGCGGCAGCTGCGTTCGAGACGCTCGGGGCTCGGGTGGAAGAAGTGGATTCGGTTTACGCCCAGCCCGATGAGATTTTTCGGGTTCACTGGTTCGCGGGCGCCGCAACCGCGCTCGCCGCTTACTCGGAGCGCCAGCGATCCCAGATGGACACCGGTCTTCAGGAAGTCGCGGAGGCCGGCGCGAGGATCCCGGCGACCGAATATCTGGACGCGGCGACGGCGCGCGCCGTCCTCGGCGAGCGGCTGGCCGCCTTCCACGAGGATTTCGACCTGCTGCTGACCCCGACGCTCCCGATCACTGCCTTCACCGCCGGTCAGGAGGTGCCGGAGCCCGGCCGGCAGGCACGCTGGACGGAATGGACACCGTTCAGCTACCCCTTCAACCTCACTCAGCAGCCCGCCTGCACCGTCCCCTGCGGGTTGGGTGACGACGGGCTTCCGGTGGGTCTCCAGATCGTGGGGCCGAAATACGCCGACCGCCGGGTTCTCGCCGCCGCTCGCGCTTTCGAGAGCCAGGCCCCGTTCCCGATGCCGGAAGCGCCGAAAAACGAAGGGTAGTCCGGAATGCGCATCCGGCACTCCGGCTGGTCGATTCGGGGAAGCTGAATCATCCAGCCTGGACTTCTCGAGGCACGCGACACCCTACGGCGCCCACGCGGTGCGCCTCGCTACAAAAACAAAGGCTCACCGCTTCGATACGGGCCGCAGATCCGTCTGCCCGGGGGCCAGTTCGAGTGGTCGTTCGAGGACAATCGCCGTCGCCATTTGACGAAAAAGGACCACCCGAACTGGCTCGAGACCGCTTTCTCGCCGTCGAGCATCCAAGTTCGACCGCCTCCTAGAGCCAGTCCGGCACCGGCAGGTCCTTCGCCCTCAGAAATTCCGGGTTGAAGAGCTTCGACTGGTAGCGGGTACCGCTGTCGCAGAGCATCGTGACAATGGTGTGGCCCGGGCCCATCTCCCGGGCCATGCGGAGGGCGCCGGCGACGTTGATGGCGCTCGAGCCCCCGAGACAGAGCCCCTCGTGACGCAGCAGATCGAAGACGATCGGAAGCGCCTCGGCGTCCGGGATCTGGTAGGCGTCGTCGATCGGGGCTCCTTCGATGTTCTTCGTCACCCGCCCCTGTCCGATCCCCTCGGTGATCGAGCTCCCTCCCGATTCGAGCTTCCCGGTCTTGATGTAGCGGTACATCGCCGCCCCCATCGGATCGGCGGCAGCGGTCCGGATGCCGGCGTTCTTCTGCTTGAGATAAATACTCACCCCGGCCAGGGTACCGCCGGTACCGATCGCGCAGATGAAACCATCGACCGTTCCATCTGTCTGCTCCCAGATCTCCGGGCCGGTGCCCTGGATGTGCGCCTCCCGATTTGCGGTGTTGTCCCACTGGTTCGCCCAGAAGGCGCCACTCGACTCGCTCTCCGCGAGCTCCTTCGCGACTCGCTCGGAGACGTGGACGTAGTTCTCCGGGTTCTTGTAGGGGACCGCCGGCACCGGCATGAGCTCCGCCCCGCACAGGCGAAGCATGTCCATCTTCTCCTGGCTCTGAGTCTCGGGAATGACGATCAGGGTCCGGTAGCCCCGCGCGTTCCCGACCAGAGCGAGCCTGATCCCGGTGTTGCCCGCGGTCCCCTCGACAATCACTCCGCCCGGAGAGACCGCGCCGCGGCGCTCGGCATCCCGGATGATGTAGAGCGCAGCCCGGTCCTTGACCGAGCCACCCGGGTTCAGGAACTCGGCCTTCCCGAGAATCGTGCAGCCGGTCCGCTCGGAGGCCTGACGCAGCTTGATGAGAGGGGTGTTCCCGATGGCTTCGACGAGCCCGTCTCGGATGTTCATGAGTTTCCTCCGTCGTGGATCCCGATCACACCTCTCTCGACGAGCGAAGCGATCGCGCCCGCCTCCAGACCGTGCCGCCAGAGGGTGGCCTCGGTGTGCTCACCGATGTGCGGCGCGTGAAACGTCTCCCGGCGGGCAGCGTCGACCTTCGTCGAGCCCGGCACGTTTGCGAACCGCACCCGCCCTACCCGGTAATGCCTTGCAAGGGCAAGGGCTCGGTCATGTGCGTTCCTCCTCGAAATCGGCCTGGCGGCGAGACCCGCTTGTGCGACAATAAGATACTCGAATCCATCGTGGAGGAGCGCGGACGTGCCCGACTTGAGCGAAATGGCGAGAGGGGCGGCCGATGCGCTATTCGCGAGCGGTGCAACGGTGGCGGTGTCGGAATCTTCGAGCGGGGGGCTCGTCGCCGCCGCGCTGCTCTCGATTCCAAACGCTTCCCGGTACTTTCAAGGCGGCGCCGTCGTCTATACCCATCGGTCACGAGCGGGGCTTCTCTGCCTCGACGAAACGCTGCCCGCCGGCATGCGGGCCTCGACCGAGGGCTACGCGATCCTCTGCGCCGAGGCGGCACGCGAGCGGCTCGGCACGACCTGGTCGGTCGCCGAGACCGGCGCAGCTGGACCGAGCGGAAACCGCTACGGGGATCCGGCCGGTCACAGCTGCATCGCGGTCTGCGGTCCCGTCCCGCGCGCGGCGACCATCGAAACCCGAAGCGCCAACCGTGAAGCGAACATGTGGGTGTTCGCCCGGGCCACGCTCGAGCTTCTCCGGCAGTGCGTGGCGGAGCACGGCGGAAAGTGACCCCTGCCGCGCAACCGGTCACCGCGGGCCCGACTCCGGCCGGTGGTGACCGGCACGGCGCATGCCCGGGCCTCACGCCCCACGTGCGGCGAATCCCCCCGGGGGCTCGAGCGGAAAACCTCCTCGCGGGCTCTCAGCTCCCCTCGAGCGTCCGGGCCGCTTCGTGACGGGCGGTCGCGTTCATGCCTCTCGCAAACTCCAGATACTCCGCGACCGTCAACTTCGGGGGGCTCGAGTCCAACACTGCCCGCGCCTCGCGGGCGCCCTGCGCGAGCAGATCGACCGCGGTCATCGCGAGCAGCTTGGCCATGTTCACGTACACGTCGGCCTTGCTCTCGAGAATGTAGTCGGCCCCGTGTCCGACCCCCTTCGCGCCCCAGATGTAGGGGTGGGTCACCGGCATGATGTGACCGAGATCGCCCATGTCGGTCGAGCCGGTTCGGTGCTCCTCCCGGTAAAACCCGTCCTCACCGTAGAGTCCCCGGACATTCTCGCCCCAGAGCTCCGACATGCGCGGATTGTTGTGCTGGGGCAGATAGCCGGCGGTGGTCTCGATCTCCACATCGGCGCCGATCGCGTACGCCGCTCCCCGCAGCGCCCGGTCCACCTTGCGGTTCGCATCGACGATCCCTTCTAGCGAGCGCCCCCGCACGAACGTCTCCATGGTGACCTCGGCCGGGACCGAGCTCACCGCGTCCCCGCCTCGAGTGATGATCGGGTGAATACGGATCGTGTCATGGTCGTAGAACGTCTCCCGTAGCAGGGCGATCGCGGTCATGGCGAGATTCGCGGCATTGAGCGCATTGATCCCGCGCTGCGGCTGCGATCCGGCGTGGGCCGCGCGACCGAGAAAGCGGATCCGTTTGATGAGGGCCCCGTTCGAGGAATCGGCCACGTGCGAGGGCCGCTCGTCGTTCTTGGTATGACACATGAGCGCCATGTCGACATCGGAGAAGTGCCCGAGCCGAATGAGCTCCGCCTTTCCGGTCAGGAACTCGATCTCGCCGCGTTCGCGCAGCCCGAGACGGTAATCGACCTCGATGAGCTCCTCGGCAGGTACCGCCATGAAGGCCAGCCGCCCGCCGAGCTCGGAGAGCGCCCCGGAGCCCGTGAGCCCCATGGCGGCCCCTAGCATCCCGGCGATCTGGGCATTGTGCCCGCAGGCGTGGGCGGCCCCGGTCTCCGGATCCGCGAACGGGTGGGCGGGGATGCACAGGCTGTCGAGCTCGCCCAGCAAGGCGAGTGTGGGACCGGGCCCACCCCCGTCGGCCACCGCCTTCACCCCGGTGAGCGCAAGCCCCGTCTGGGGCGCGAGCCCGAGCGCGCCGAGCACCTCGGCCACTCGCGCCGCGGTGCGCACCTCCTGGAATCCGGTCTCCGGCGCTCGCAGAATCGCCTCGCCGATCCCGATGATCCGTTCAGCATTCTCGTCGATGGCGGCCGCAACCCCGGCCTTCAGTCCGGCGATGTCCTTCACACTGCTCATGAATTCGGGCTCCTCGAGGCCAGTTCGCTCATTCCGGATAGGGACGCCTGGCCGCCGCCCGGCCGAGCTCCGTGTCACCGCTGCCGAGCGCCCGGGCCGTCCATTCGTAGGTGTGGACGCCATCGGGCGGGCAGGGACTCTGATAGGTGAACGCCCCGCGCTGCACCGCGGTCTCCCCGTGATACAGGACCCGTCCGCCCCCGTGATCGTAGGACGGCACATCGAGATCGGTCAGTACGAACTCGATCGCACCCGTCCCGGCCGGCACGCCGTGCAGGACGAAGCGCGGGTTCTCGACCCGGTTAGGATAGCCGTCGTCGCAACGAGGAATATCACCCCACTGGAACTCGAAGCGAAAGCCCGCCGCGGCCGAGCTCGCCGAGAGCAGTGAACCCGCAAATCCGAGTGCCAGCGCGAGCCACGAAGACGCGATCTTGGAATGGGTCATGACGTTCTCCCTATCCGCCGATGGGCACCGGGGATTATGGGGGAAACACCGCCTCCCCACACGGTCTCGGCCAGGCTCCCGGCACCGAGCTCGCCAGAATTCCCGATGGGGAGTCCCGCCCCGGTCGAGACCGGAGCCCGTCGCGCTGAGCCCGGATAGGCCCGGCGGCAACGCTGCAAGGCCGCTGGAGGTCCGCGCTACGATGGCCCGCGAGACCGACTTCGAACCCTGCCGGAAGGCCCGTGAGATCGATCTCGAGGCCTTCATCGCGGACGACGAGCGAGCGCTCGCTCCACGGCGCGAGGCCCGCCGATCGCGGGCGCCGCTACCAGGACTCCCAGTGAACGACCCCTTCGACCGGGGGGCGGGCGGCCGGCCGGAAGTCAGCACCCTTCGTGTAGGCGACCGGCAACAGCGCGACCTGGAGGATGTCCTCGGGCAACCCCAGCAACGCCGCCACCTTGTCCGCCGCACGCAGGTGCAGCGTCGTGAGACAGGAGCCCAGCCCCCGGGACCGGAGCGCGAGCTGAAAGCTCCAGATGGCCGGAAAGATCGATCCCATCAAGCCGGCCCAGGCGGCGGCCGGACCGGCGGGACCGATGGGATTGACGATGCAGGGAATGACGTGCACCGGCACGTGCTGGAGATTCTCGGCGAGATACATCGCGGAGTCGAACACTCTGAGATCCTGTCTCGTACCCGCCTTCTCCGCTTCCTCCCGCGCGTCGGGCAGGTAGGCGTTCGCCCCTTCCCGGTAGAGATCGGCAAGCTTCGCCCGCGTCCCGGCCTCGGTAACGACCACCCAGCGCCAGCCCTGCCGATTCGAGCCGGTGGGGGCCTGAACGGCGAGCCGGAGGCACTCGAGCAGCACCTCGCGGGGGACAGGCCGCTCCAGATCGAGCCGTTTACGTACCGCCCGGGTCGTGGACAGTAGCCGGTCGGTCTGATCGAGGTCGAAATCCGTCGCAGCCATAGTGCTCCCCTTTTCCTAGCCAGCGAGACGCGTGGTGCTGATCCGGCGCTGATCCGGCGCTGATCCGGCGCTGGTCCGGCGCTGGTCCGGTGCTGATCCGGCGCCGAGCCTGTGCCGGCTCGGACCCGTTTTCGCCTCGGAGCCGGCCCGATCGGGCCGGGACCCGGCTTGCCTGCTGATTTGCGCTGGCGGCCTCAATCCTGAATTATTGCGCCGAACTCGCTCGCAAGGAAACGCGCCATGAGCCCCACCGCCACCCAGACACCGGAAGTCTCCGCCGGCAGCCCCGCCGCATCCCGGGCCGCCGGGTCCGTTTCCGAGGAAGCCACCCCCCCGATCCTCGAGATCACCGCCCCGCGGGGCACCATCCGGCTGAACCGCCCCGCGAAGCTCAATCGCATCGAGCCGGCCGATCTGGAGGCGCTCGCCGGTCACATCGCCGAGGTCGATCGGAACCGAGACGTCCGCGTGCTCGTGCTCACCGGCACCGGGCGGGTCTTCTCCGCCGGCTACCATCTCGGCGACCTCGACGACCGGCAGGCGGGGCGGACCGAGAGCCCTCGCGAAGGTGCCCGCTTCGAGGACGTCGCCGACGCGCTCGAGGACTGCCGAGTGCCCACGATCTGCGCCCTGAACGGCAGCGTCTACGGGGGCTCGACCGACCTCGCGCTCGCCTGCGACTTCCGGATTGGGGTCCACGGATCGGAGATGCTGATGCCGGCCGGAAAGCTCGGGGTCCACTATTATCTGAGCGGCCTGCGCCGCTACGTGACCCGACTCGGGCTCGGCCCCGCCAAGCGGCTCTTCCTCCGGGCGCGCCCGATCGACACCGAGGAGATGCTCCGGATCGGCTACCTCGACCAGGCCGTGGAGAAAGACGCTCTCATGGACGCGGTCGGGGAGCTCGCCGGCGTCCTCGCCAGCAATGCGCCGCTGTCGCTCGAGCACACGAAACGAGCGCTCAATCAGATCGCCCGGCACGAGGTCGACCTCGACGCGTTCGAGGCCGGCTATCGCGCCTGCGCGAGCTCCGAGGATCTCACCGAGGGTCTGGCCGCCTGGAAGGCCCGGCGGGCGCCGCGCTTCACCGGGCGCTGAGGGCGCTGAGGCAGCTCGGTCGGAGGCTGAGCTTCCGGCCCCCCGCCCCCCGGCCCCGAGGTCAGCCGCCCGCGCCCTCGATCGGCTCGGCGCCGAGCGAGCGCACGATCTGGCGAAACTCCTCGGTCGCCGCCTCCAGGCTCCGTTGCGCTCTGCCACGCAGCACGATCGACGACCCGAACTGGTTACGGCGATAGAAGGGGTAGGAGCCGATCTCGACGTCCTTGAAACGTCCCTGGAGCTCACGCAGCGGGGTCGCGAGGGCCCCTTCGGGCAGCAAGGCGGCGACCGTGTTGGCAAGGACCGGATCGCCCCCATCGAGCTCGTGGACGATGCTCTCGAACATCGCCCGCATCACCGAAGGCACGCCGGCGAATACATAGACGTTCTCGACCCGGAAGCCCGGAGCGTGGCTGACGGGGTTCGGCACCAGCGCGGCGTCCCGGGGCATGCGGGCCATACGCAGCCGGTCCTCGTTCAGCAGCTGGGCCGGGAAATGGGACTTCAACGTGGCGACCGCCTC
>Ga0114931_10006694_pt1 | contig 14148 bp, 14 predicted proteins | sample 2SBtaG_FD_89579 | JGI IMG/M metagenome (GOLD analysis project Ga0114931, IMG submission 89579) | Deep subsurface microbial communities from Kolumbo volcano to uncover new lineages of life (NeLLi) - 2SBTROV14_V59a metaG | ecosystem: Environmental > Aquatic > Marine > Volcanic | place: Kolumbo...
ATCAACAGACAACTCTCTTGAAATAGCTAAAGAGTATAAAAAATTTGGTGCAAAAGTATTCTCTCATCCTAAATCAAAAGGAAAGACAAGTGCCATAAATACAGGATTAAAACATGCAACAGGAGAACTGGTTGCAGGATTTGATGCAGATTCATACATGGATTCAGACGTTTTAGAAAAACTAGTTCCCTGTTTTAAAGATAAAAAAGTAATGGGTGCAATACCTTCAGTGAAAATAGGAAAACCAAAAACATTCTTACAACTAGTACAAGCACAAGAGTTCTTAAGTGCAGTATTTATAAGACATATACAATCAGAACTCGGAGCAATACCATTAGCACCAGGCGCATTCACACTAGTAAGAAAAGAATTCATACAAAAGTATGGCTTCCTAAACCCACATACAATGGTAGAAGACCTTGAACTATCACTAAGAATACAAAGCAAGAAATACATAATAGAAAACGTAGTAGACGCAAACATATACACCACAGGAGTAAAGACCCTCAAAGCATTCATAAGCCAAAGAATCAGATGGTTCTACGGATTTATGATACAAATAAAGAAATACCGCCACCTATTCAGTAGAAAATACGGAAACCTAGGATTATTTATATTACCAACCTCAGTTATATTCATAATATTCACAGTATTCATGTTCTTCTACACAATGACAATGATGATAATAAATATGGTGAACTGGATAAGAGAACTATCCCTTGTTGGATTTGATTTCAAACACATATTCGAAGTGAATTTTGATCCATTCTTCCTAACATTTGATAACACAACCATATTACCAGTGATACTCTTATTAGTAATACTTGGGTTCATGTTTTACATAAAAAGAGTGTCGAATCAAAAAAATGGAGTTATAATACCATTTATAGCATTCACGCTAAGTTACTGGATACTAGGCTCATTCTGCTGGGTTTTAGCGATATATTATTATATAAGAAAAAAACCCGTAAAGTGGGGGCCAAACTACTTTAACTCATAACAAGTCTGAAAATGGATAGAAAAAAACTAAGATCATCAAGGTATGTAGCCGCATTATTCTTTACTATAGCTATATTTCTCACAGGACTAATGGTTGGAAACTTTATAAGTGAAACAAAACTACAACAAGTATATGATTTACAAAATGATTTGAGAGTAGAATCACTAGGAAATGAACTCTTATTCCAACTAGTATCAGATAACCTGTGTGACAACATAAATCTTACCTCATACACTAAAGAACTATCAAAAATAGGTCAAAGATTGACTTACATGGAAACAATCTATGGTTATCAAGCGCCAGAAGTTCTATCAATGAAGAATTATTATACGCTTCTACTGATAAGACACCTGCTAATAGCAGAAAAAGTTAATGAGGTGTGCGGACAGAACACACCATTAGTACTATATTTCTATACAAATGATGGTTGCACTGACTGTGAGGATCAAGGTTTAGTATTGACGAATGTACATAAAAACTATCCACTCTTCAATATATACGCATTCGAGTACGCTTTAGATAATCCTGCGCTAGATTTTTTAAAAGAGAAGTATAACATCAATCAAAGCAGATTACCAACAATAGTTATCGACAGTCAAGTGCACTATGGATTCCAGTCAAAACAGTTCCTAATAGATAATATGGATCTTGAGACAAAACTAGCAAAAGACAAAAAAGAACATCCAAAATGGTACAACTAAAAAAAATAGTCTACTGGATATTATTCACATTATCTACTGCTTTCTTTATCCACGTATACAATGTCTCTTACTCATGGGATTTCTTTGCATACATATTAAATGCACAACACTGGTTTGGAACACAAACATATTTTGAAATAATAAGACCACCTTTAACACAGACACTCATAGGATTGTTTAGTTTCATGGGTTGGAATGCTTCTGCTTATATTTACATAATATTTTGTTCTGGTCTATTTGCTTTTGCAACAATAAAAATAGCTAAACAACTCAAAGTTGATGAATTAATTTTATATGTTAGTTTATTGAGTACTCAGGTTTTAATGATGGGATTATTTGCAGGCTCAGAGTTGCTTAGTTTGACACTTATAATGCTTGGATTAGCATACGCTTTAGAAGGTAAGCCAATAGCAGGACTGTTTCTTGGTTTGGCTGCTCTGACAAGATATAATAACACGCCATTTATCCTATTAATATTATTTTTGAAAGATTATAAAAAAATTCTACAAGCAGGAATTTTATTTGTAGCAATATTTTCACCTTGGTTAGTATATAATTATTTGACGTTTGGAAATATGTTTAGAAGCATGGCAGAATTATACGCTATGAATATTATTTTTAGACAAGACATAATACAACCAGTTAATATTAATCACATCATAAGAATAGTTAATATTTACTTTTTTGCACTAATAGGTATATTTTTTGCTATTAGAAAAAAATATTTTAAAGAATTAATAATTATGATATTGATTGGTGTTTTTGTCTATTACAACTACGCAACAACACCAGTTAAATATGAAAGATACTTATTCTTATTGGCTCTGCCTTTAGGATATTTTGCAGCAATATCCATTCAAAGAGTAATTGATTATTTACATCCAACAAAAAAATTAATGACTATTACAACAATAGTTCTTGCATTAAGTCTCTTCTTAGTTAATATGAGTGCAGCTGTAAACTTACAGGATAATAATCACGCTCAGTATGAAAGTTACCAATTAGCAATAACTAAACTACAAGAATTAAGATTAGACAAATGTGCGGTCTTATCTGATGCATGGGTTCATATGAATTATTATGGAATAAATACAGAGAATCCGCCTGCAAACAGATTGATAAATAAATACGTTGAAAGAGGATATGTGTTTGTATATTTTGCACACATAGAAAAATTACAAGAAAAATATCCAAAAGAAAAGTTTAGAAATTCACAATTAGTAATTTTTGGTGATGGATGCACAGAAAATACTAGAAAAACCTATTTAGAGAACAAAAAAATTTCTGAACTTGAAGAAAGAGGCAAAGTCCTAGATATTAATCCTTGCAATCTGATGTTTAAAGGAACACTAAACAGTCTTTGTAACTGGATTAACTAACTACCAAATTCTTAAATTATCTGACCCATATATTAAATCGAAATTTGCTGCGTTATTAAGCAAAAACAAAAGACCTTGATCTTCTTTTGACCATAAATTCTGATTTACTTTAGAGGTTACAAGAACAAATTTGATATTATTTTTCTTAAAGTAATCTTTTACAAAATTTAAATCTCTTGAATAAAAAATATCAGGTTGTGTTTGATTAATATTATCAAAAGTTGTCGGATGATCTGAGTAATATTGAATTATAAAACCTAAATCATCTGAAGAAAGAACCCCGCCTGGAGTACAGGTTTTTAAAAAATCCAGTCCTTGAATCAGTTCTTTATTTGGGGGCATATTTATAGTGTGGTTAATAAACAAAGCAGAAGAAAAAATAATTCCACAAAGGATTAATAATAAAGTAAATCGTTTAATTATTGGAATTGCCCAAACTCTTTTGATAAGAAAAACTGAAAAGTTAGCGGCTAAAAGACAAAGCATAACTGTAAATATAATTCTTGCTTCGACTAGAAATAAAGAAAAAATAAACATCACAAAAAAAGCAGTAAAAAAATATTTCTTACTTCTAGTTTTTTTCCAAAATATAAATATTCCAAGAAGAGCTAAAAATAAATAAAATATAGACACTCCTGCTTGAGCACCAAAGGAAGTGAAGTAGTTTGAAAAAGAAGGAGAAACAAAGTCTAAATAAAAAGGATTAAAAAAATAAAATATTGCAGCAACAATTATAGATAGAAGGTTATATGAAAATAAACGATTATTTTTATCATATAAATAGTATATGCCAAGTAAAATCAAAGATACAAAAAAGAATTCTATATCAGATATTGCAATTAAAGATAAGAGCGCAACAGACCATAAAGATTTCTTATGATATAACCAGACCCATATAAAAAAGAAAAAGAGAGCTAACATTTCAGAAATCATAGATGAAAATAAAAATATGAATATGGGGGACAAAGCAAATAAAGATGGAGCAATCAACGCAAATAAAAATTGATTATAATACTCCCTTGAAAACTTAAATAAAATAAACAATGATATTAACCCAAGAAGTATTGGAAGAATAATATTATAGTTAGTTAAAATACCTAAATAATTAATTAAAGACAATTCAAAAGGCCTATTTTCAAGTTGATCATAGTATATCCCATTCGAAATAGCATCTGAAGCTCGCATATTATAATAAACTTGGTTATCCGCATAAAATCCCTTCTCAGAAATAGCTCTTAGAGTAAAAGGCATTGCTAAAACCAAAAATCCAATGATTAAAACAACAGACAACCTCATTCTAATTTACACCCCACTTGGTATATTTGAACAACTTTATCATAAACTAAGTTAAAACAAGGCTCATCAAGGTAATACAATTTATCTTGAGTGCCAAATTTCTTTGAAAAATAAAGATAATTAACATTGTACTTGTTAAGAATTCTTACAACCTCTGTTTTCAATCTTAAGTTATAAACGTCTGAAACATCATCATATCTTTGTTGAGCATCTTTAACCATTAAATAATCATTATCAATAACATTTTTTCTTTTAGCAAAGTAAGTAATTAGATTACCCTCTTCTGGTCTAGCCATCACGACCGAATCATTTGCAGTATTATTCTTTAACCATAACATTGCATCAACTTCTGCTTTTGAAGGAGTAAGTTTAATTGCTTTAGATGCAATAGTAATACTAGGAAAAATGGCTGTTAAGAAAAAAAGCAATAGGATTCCCACTAACACCCAATTTACAATATAATCAAATTTTGTTTTTTTAATATAAGAATAAAACAAGTGAAGAGAATAAGCAGAAAGTAAAACAAGCATAAAAGACATAAACAAAAGGCCTATTCTAAAAGGAATTAATTTCACCCACAATAACAAAAGAGAGGACAAAAAGAAAGCAACAATCATCAAGACAGGACGTTTTTTTGAAAAAAAAGTTGTGTTATATAACCCATAAATTCCAAAGAATACCGGTATAATACCAATAAAATAAATGCTCTGAATAATATTAAAGTCAAAATAAAAATTTGTTAGAATCTGCAAAGGAATATTCTGCCAAATCAAAAGCGGACCATTAACTAAAAATGCATCTTTGTAAACAATAAAATTATACCATAAAGCCAAAAAAGTTCCAAACAAAATTAGTTCTTGTTCTTTAGAGTTTTGTTCAAGAGATTCAAGTTTAATTAACAAAAGATAAATCAAAAACCCCAATAATACTAAAAAGGATGAAGAATGAGCTAAAACTAACAAAACAAGAGAACCAATAGATAAATAGAGATATTTCTCCTCATTTATTCTGGAAACAAAATATATTGTAAATAAAGTTATTAACAATAATAAAGAATAAACTGAAACATCATTTACAAGAGAAAATGCAACTGGAATAAATGAAGAAAAAAAAGCAGCCATTAGCGATATATCTCTTTTCTTTGTAAATTGAAAACTAATAAGGTAGACCGGTATTACACTCAGTGCAAATAAAAGTGCAGGAATGACTTTTTCATAAGCAGGTATAAAATCAAGTAAAGCCATTAAATAATAGAATAAAGGCGTAAAAAGATGCGTTCTACCACCAAAACTAAGCTTATCATTAAACTGAGGTAAAAGATTATCATTAATACTCTCTATCTGTCTTAATGAAAAATATGCATCATAAGAAACAGTTTCTGTCTGAAACGAAAAAAAAAGCCTCGATGAAAAAGCCAATAAAACTATTAATACAAGCAAAACTATGGCGGTTTTTTTCTTCATTGAAATATAAAAAAAGAATTGATATTAAAAAATTTATGCGTTTAAACTAACTTTAATCCTCATCTGGGTTATATGAAGGAATTGCTGATTTACTAATAATCATGATGTCACCAATACTTTTTACAAGTTGGTGAGGAACAATAACTCCTTTTGCAGCCCCAAGGACCTTATTTAAGAATGAATTTTTAGTTGCTTTTACTCTCCAGCCAAACACTTTATTAGTTGTCATAATTACTTCTTCAATATCACCAAAGTAATCACCACTGTCTGTAAAAACACGCATGTCATATGTTTCCGTAATTTTCTTCATCTTAAGCATGATACCACCTTCCGTTAATCTATAAATTAACTATTCACTAGTTTATATAACTTTCGCTCTCGACATGGAACATGAAAATCAACACCAAATTATTATCGAAAAATATATATATGAATAAATTGTAATTTTAATATCATAATCGAGGTGAGCTTATGGCTTCAGGAATAGAAAATTTCATGGTCGCGGTGCTTGTAGGAGCATTGGCAGCAATTGTATTTGCATTAAGGATACTGGTTCTTTTAGAAAGAAGAATTGCCAGAATGGACTTAAACATTGAACAACTGTCTAAATCAGTCTTAAAAGAAGAAGTAAAAGTAGAGACTGAAGAGAAACAGATTGAACGAACTATGAAGAAAAAATCAAGGAAGAAGAGATAATAACTCTTCAAAATTTTTTCCTTTTTCAATTGCTTCTTCTAAAGAAATAACATATGACGCAGGAGTCTTAGTAAGACTTGATATGGGAACAAAATATGTTCCTTTTCTATCAAACTTTATTGCAACCATAGCTTCTGCACCAAACTTCTCTGAAAAATAAACTAAATTGTCTATTTCTTCACCAGTAAAATATTTTTTTTTATCTTTAGTAACTTTTATTTCAAGAGCTATTTTTCTGCCAATAGTACCAACAAGGATATCTGGTGATGGAAATTGAGAAGAACCTGAACCAGCAGCTCTAACAGCAGCCCATCCGACAGCCCAAAACTTGTGAATAAGCTCTCGCTCAGCAGCGCTGCCCTTGCTCTTTCTTCTACCATGAGATATTGCCATGAAAGCTTATAATCAGAGAGCAATATAAATATTTTACCAACATAGAATAATAGAATACCAACAAAAATATAAACTCAAAGAACAATTTTAGTCTTATGACAAGAAGAATAATACCTTTGGCAGCGAGTGAAAAAATAATCAAAAAAACAGGTGCAGACAGAGTTTCAGAAGATGCAAAATACTTATTAAGTGAAATTCTAGAAGATATAGGAACAGAACTAGCTGAGTCAGCATTAAGATTTGCCAAACATACAAAGAGAAAAACCGTTAAAGCAGAAGACATAAAATTAGCTTCAAAAAATTTATAGAAATTAAAGTTTAATTTTCATTAAATCAAAAGATGCAATTGCTTCTGAAAAATAAGTTTGAACATCTGCTTCTAAAACTGAAGAGTCTTTATATCTTTGAGAAAAATGAGTTATAATAAGTTTCTTGACATTTGCATTATTGGCTATAAGAGCTGCATCCTTAGTAGTCAAATGTTTATACTTAGCAGCATTCTCTTCCATATTTGAAAGATAAACCGACTCAGACACTAACAAATCAGAGTCTTTAGCCAGATCATAAGCATTTTTGTTAGGAATAGTATTAAAAACAAAAGATACTTTTCTGCCTTTTTTTACGAAAGAAATGTCATCAGGAGCTATTTTTTTTCCATTAACTATTATGCTTTTTGAATCTTGAATTTTCTTTAAATCAGGACCTGGGTTTATACCAAGCTTCTTTGCTGCAGACATATTTATTTTTCTAATATCCTTTTCTACAAATGAATAAGCAACACAAGGAGTAGTATGATTCATCGGAGCACAATATAAATAATAGTCATCGGTTTCCTTAAATTTCTCAACATTTTTTGGATTTAATTCAGTTATCTTAAGATTAATATTAGCTTGTTCAAAAATTACAGAATCAAGAAGATGCTGAACACGTTTTTTAGTATCTTTTGGACCAAATATCTCAATAGTTGGCGGATTCTCCTTATTTGAAATGGTTTGCAAAAGACCAATAATACCCCCAACATGATCTCCATGCCAATGAGTAATTAAAATAGAAGTTACTTTATTTCGATTTATGCCAGCAAGATTCATCTGCCTTTGTGTACCCTCACCACAATCAATGAGTATACCTTCAGATTTATATGATAAAAATATACCTTGTACATTGCGATCCTTTGTTGGAACCATACAAGCAGTTCCTAAAAATGTTAGCTCCATGTTACCATTAAATTAAGCTTCATTTATAATTATTTTCAAATAAATGCTAATAAAACAAAAAATTAAGACAAAAACATTTAAAACAAACAACAACCTCATGAAGATATGGCAAGAAAAAAAGCTCCAAAAAAACAAAAACAAGGAGAATTTGATGAAATTAACAAAGAAGAACAGAGCAAGAAAGTTGGTAGTGAATCAAAAGTAGAAAAAGATAAATATAAAAAATCAGAGAAAAAGCCAATAAAAGCTTTTTTTGCACAAGAAAGAGTGCTAATAGAAAACTCTGAAGAAGCAAGAGAATTATATGATAAAGGAGTATATGGAAAAGTCCTAGAAGATAAAAAAATACAATTATCACTCCAAGGAGCACTATATTTAATTGATAAAAACAAGATAAAAGTATATGACGGCAGAAACAAAGAATTAGTATTTGAAACATTCTTAAAAAAAGCAACACAAAAAGAACCAACATTCTGGATAAGATATTGTGTATATAGGGATTTAAGATCAAGAGGATATATAGTCAAAACAGCGCTTAAATTTGGTGCAGACTTTAGAGTATATGATAGAGGAATAAAACCAGGAGAAGACCACGCCAGGTGGATAGTTTATCCAGTACATGAAGGCTCAGCACTAACATGGTATGATTTTGCAGCCAAAAACAGAGTTGCACACTCAACAAAGAAGAGATTAATGATGGGTGTAGTAGACGATGAAGGAGACGTAACCTACTGGGAAATAAAGTGGATGAGACCATAAGACCCAAAAAAGCATCCACAACTCAAATCAAACTAAATTCTTAGAAATTTTTTGAGGACAAACGAAACTTTTTAAAACTAAATATTATTAGGAAAAGGTATGCCAAATAAAGAACAAGTTCTAGCAATAGTAAGACAACAAGGACCTATAATTCCAAACGAAGTAAAAAAACAAGTTGGAGGAGATAATTTTATTGTTGGAGCAATCTTATCTGAATTATTATCAGATGGTGCAATAAAGATTTCAAATACAAAAATTGGTGGATCACCAACATACTATGTAAAAGGACAAGAAATAAAACTTCTAAATCTAAAAAAATATCTAAATCAAAAAGATCAACGAACAGTTGATTTACTAAAAGAAAAAAAAATACTGATGGATAAAGAGCAAGAAATGCTAATTAGAGTCAGCCTAAGACAAATAAAAGATTTCGCCAAACAAATAGATGTAAACTTAAGAGGAGAAACTGTTTTGTTCTGGAAATGGTATTTAACTTCAAGAGAAGAAGCAGAACAACTAATAAGAAAAAGGTTAAGGGGAAGTATTCAGCCTCAAAAAAAAGATCTGCATAAAGAAACAAAAAAAGAAACAATCCAAAACAAAGAAAATACTATTAAGAAAGAAGAGCAAGAAAAAAAAGAACAACCCAAAACAAAAGAATTTTTTGAGACAAAAGATAATCAAAATACACTAAATCAAGAGCCTATTAAAAGAGATGAATTCTCAGAACAACTACATAAATTCTTCTCAGAAAAAAACATAAAGGTACTTGATGAAACTATTATAAGAAAAAATTCTGAAATAGAATTAAAAGTAAAAATACCAAGCACAATAGGAGCTATGGAATATTACTGTAAAGCAAAAAACAAGAAAAAATGTAATGATGGAGATTTAAGTAGCGCATATCTAAAAGGGCAATCAAAAAAATTACCAATTCTATTTATTACAACAGGAGATGTGACAAAAAAAGCAAAAGAAATGTTATCAGAAGAATTCAAAGGACTTGTCCTAAAACAAATATGAGAATTAGAAATTAAAAAACAAAAGAAATTAAAAATTTAATATAAAAAATGGGAACACCAATATTAGACTTATTAGAAAAAAAAGACATATTAATCTCTGATTTAAAAGGAAAAACACTAGCAGTAGATACATTTAATTTATTGTACCAATTTATATCAAGCATAAGACAGCCGGATGGTACACTGTTAAAGGATTCTAAAGGAAGAGTAACAAGTCATTTGATAGGGTTTTTTTCAAGAATTACAAAATTAATGCTTGAAGATATAAAATTCATATTTGTATTTGATGGGAAAGTTCCAGACTTAAAAAAAGCAGAAAAACAAAGAAGAAGAAATCTAAAACAAGCTGCGGCAGATAAATATGAAAAAGCAAAACAAGAACAGGATACCAATGCAATGAAAAAATATGCTTCAAGAACTTCAGTATTAACAAGTGAAATGATAGAAGAAGCAAAGCAACTAATAAGAGCACTGGGAATGCCAATTGTACAAGCACCAAGTGAAGGAGAAGCACAAGCAGCACACTTGGTAAAAAAAGAAAAATGTTATGCAATAGTAAGTCAAGACACTGATTCTTTAGTATTTGGAGCCCCAATAGTAATAAAAAATCTAACAATAAGTAAAAAAAGAAAAACTGCAAATAAATTACAATACAAAACATTAAACCCAGAGAGAATATCACTTGCAGATAATTTAAACAAACTCGCAATAACACAAGAACAACTAATAATAATTGCAATGCTTGCAGGGACAGATTATAACATAGGCGGAGTAAAAGGAATAGGTCCAAAAAAAGCATTAGGACTTGTAAAAGCTTATGGAAATGATTATGACAAAATATTTGAAGAAGCAAGATGGAATTTTGAAACAGAATGGAAAGAAATATTTTATCTAATAAAAAACATACCTGTAACTGATGATTATGAATTAGATTTTCAACCAATACATAGAGATGAAGTGATAACTATGCTAGTTGAAGAGCATGACTTTAACAGAGAAAGAGTTGAAAAAACACTTGATAAATTACAAAAAGGAAAGCCAGATAAAACTCAAAAAGGACTAGGAGAATTTTTTTAAGAACAAAAAAAAGAGGTGTAAGATTTGGAATGGTACATATATGCATTTGGTGCAGCAATATTTTCGGCAATTGCTGCAGTAATAAACAAAAAAATTCTAAATTATGAACATGCACTTGAATTCGTAGCATCTAGAAATATAATTCTACTAATAATAACTTGTTCACTAATACCATACGTAAATTTTAGTTTATCATGGTGGGCATATCTATCAATATTTTTTGTATCAATACTAGTATCAGCAGGCTCATTATATTATATGAAAAGTATCAGACATGGAGAAATATCTTCTGTTACACCAATAATGAATATAAGTCCTCTATTTTTAGTAATATTATCATTTCTAATTCTTAGAGAAATTCCAACACCCAAACAATACTTTGGAGTATTCCTACTAATATTAGGGATGTATTCTCTTGAAGTTGGAATTACTAACAAAGGATTTATAGAGCCAATAAAAGTATTTTTTAAATCAAAAGTAATTCATAAAATGATATTTGCAATGGTAATATTTAGTGTTACTGCAACATTGGATAAACTAATAATAAAAGATTTTATGAATTGGCAAACATATGCCTTTTTTGGTGTGTTTTTTAGAGCAATCTTACTTACATCTTTAGAAAGTTATCAACATGGATTTAAATAGATTATAAATGATTTAAAAAGAGATTATAAATTACTATTAACAGATTCAATAGGTGTATTTTTTTCAAGTGTGAGTTACTTAATCGCAGTATCAATGCCAAATGCAATGATTGCGCTAATAATTCCAATTAAAAGAACCTCAACTTTATTTACAACGATATTTGGTGGAAAATTATTTCATGAAAAAAACTTATCAGTAAAAATTTTAGCATGTATAATCATGGTTTGGGGGACAGTATTCATACTGATATAAAATGGGTTGGCTAATATTTGCAATAGGAAGTGCACTCTTTGCCTCAGCAGCATCAATAACTCAAAAGAGAACACTAAACAAAGAACATGCAATGGAATACTCTGCAATTCTAGCAATATTAAACTTCGCTTTCTCTTTAGTACTAATACCAAAAGTTAATTTTAACATACCAATAATATATTACGCAGTAGTATATATTGGATCCTGGCTTGGAGCAATTGCATTTCTTCTAGTTGCAAAATCAATTAGACATATGGAACTATCTTCTTCCTCACCAATACTTAATTTCGGACCCGCAATAACCGCAATATTTGCATGGATAATACTTGGAGAAGCACTAGGTATGCTTCAATGGGTGGGAATAGGATTACTAGTACTAGGCGCATATGTACTTGAAATAAAAGGAAGTCTAAGTCATATTCTAAGTCCATTTAAAGCAATGATAAAATCAAAATATTATCATTTTATTATAATTGCACTACTATTATATGGTTTTTCTTCTTTGATTGATAGATTCACATTAACTCACGGGGTAAGCCCTGAGACCATGATAGTCCTAATACATTTTTTTATAATGATAAACTACCTAATAATGATACACTTCTTATATGGAGGCTTAAAAGACATAAAACATGGAATAAAAAGTTCAGGCAAGTGGATAGTTTTAATATCTGCATTCACTGTAACCTATAGGTTTTTACAAGCAAAAGCAGTAGCCATAGCATATGTAGGATTGGTTGTGGCAATAAAAAGATTATCAACATTAGTTTCTACCATGGTTGGCGGAAAAATTTATCACGAAAAAAATCTAGTTGTAAAAGTACTTGGATGCATCATAATGCTTTGGGGAGCAGTATTTATAATTCTCTAAAGTGTGAATAAATTTATATACCAAGTCAAACAAACAAATAATATGTTAGGCGCAAAAGTAGAACTAAAACATGCAGAAAAAATAAAAAAAGATTTAGTAAAAAAAGAGCTGGTTGAATTCTCATATTTACCATTAAAAACAAATAAACACATAATCTTTCCTTTAAAAAAAGATTCAGAAAAAAAGATAAAAGAAACATATATGAAAATAGTAAAAGAAACATTCAAGAAAAAGAATAAAAAAAGTTGGAAAAATTTACTTGAAAAAATACTTACAAAAGAAGAAATAAGTGAACTAATAACCGCGCATGATGTAGTCGGGAGCATTGCAATACTTGAAATTCCTGATAAATTGGTTTCTAAAGAAAAATTAATTGCTCAAAGCTTACTAAAAGCAAATAGAAACATAACCACTATTCTAAAAAAAGCAGGCGAACATAGTGGAACATTTAGAACACAGAAAATGAACTGGCTTGCAGGGATAGATACAAGAGAGACAATACATAAAGAGAACAATGCACAAATAAAAATAAATGTAGAAGAAGTATATTTTTCAGCAAGACTAAGTTCTGAGAGAAAAAGAATCTCACAACAAGTTAAGGAAGGAGAAAATATTTTGGTAATGTTCTCAGGAGCAGCACCATACCCAATGGTCTTGTCAAAAAATACAAAAGCAAACAGCATAACAGGAATAGAAATAAACCCTTTAGGACACAAACTTGGAGAAGAAAATATAAAAATAAACAAAACAGGGAATGTGAGTCTGATATGTGCGGATGCAAATATCCTGCCAAATCTATACAAACAAATCATAGGATTAAAATCAAGAATAGATCATACATCTTCAAGAATGAAAGAAAAACCACCATTATATGAATTCTTCTTAAGTGGCAATGAAAGTGTGCTAGAAATCAAAGAAGCAATAAAAAAAGTTAAGAAAAATGGAGTAAAGGAAGTATGGTTACACATGCCACACCAGTATAAAGGAAAACCAACATACATTGATGAAGCAGAAGAAGAATTTATCAGATACTTCACAAAAATTCTTGACAAAACAAAAGCAAATGGAGTCATGCACCTAACAGATAAAGGCGGTAAAAAACTTGATGAGAATATGAAACTATTAAAAAAACATGGGCTGGAAAAAATATATTTTGAAAATGTTATAAACAAATATTTCAACAGCGAACAATCAGTACTTAAAACAGCCAAAAAATATGGGATGAAAAATATATGCGTAGATGTAGCACATCACTTTGCAAAATTTGAAAACAATGATTCACTAATAAAGTTCATAAAAACAATTAAGAAAAACTATAACACTTATTTTCATCTAAATGATGCAAATAAAGGCGATGATGGACTTGAAATTGAAAAAGGG
>Ga0114931_10006695_pt1 | contig 14148 bp, 17 predicted proteins | sample 2SBtaG_FD_89579 | JGI IMG/M metagenome (GOLD analysis project Ga0114931, IMG submission 89579) | Deep subsurface microbial communities from Kolumbo volcano to uncover new lineages of life (NeLLi) - 2SBTROV14_V59a metaG | ecosystem: Environmental > Aquatic > Marine > Volcanic | place: Kolumbo...
GGTGCTGACCACAAGGTTGCTTGCCATTTTGCTACTGAGATTAAAGCTGGTACTCACAAGCTTGCTGATGAAATCGCTGATGAAGAACTTCAAAAACAAAGAGGATTCGATTAATTTTTACAAAACTTATTTCGCACTACTTATATTTGTCTAAAATTATGATTCTCTAAAGGTGAATCTATTTGGCGACTTTTGATATATTCGTATTTATAGGAAGATTATTTGCATTTCTCCCGGTAATTGTTTTACCATTTATTGTACTAGGTATATGGGCCTTCCTGTTTTATAATGGAAGCCCTATATTTACTCAGATAGTCATTCAAGGATTCTTCCTCTTGATTGGAATTCCATTGTTGGTATTTATTGGAGTTTCAGTTGTCCTCATGGCATTGGCTTTTCCTCTTCAATCAAATCCCGATGCTTTCCAAACTTTTGCTCAGATTTTATTGTGGGCATATATTGGAATTGTATTTATTTTGGAGTATATCTACATCTCCCGATTGGTTGCTAAGATCGAAGAAAGAGAGCACATGAGCATATGGAGAGTGTTCATTCGATCATTTGATAGTGAATACAGAGCAAGCATCAAGGAAAGAAAAGAATCGAATTACCAGAACAACCGTACCTTTTTTGATCAGATCACAGATCTCAATTCAAAGAAGCGTGATGAAGAGAGATTAGCGAAAGAAAGGCTAAGAACGGTCCTCCTTAAAGGAGAAGAAGCAAATAATACTAACTCTGAAGCATCTGAACAACAATGATCTCTCTTGACACTAAGAGATATATCTCTGGTCTCAAAATTACTCTTTTTGGAACTGTCGGAATCCATATTATCGCTATGATTATTTGGCTAATTTTATTTCATGACCTTTCGTACTATCCATTCAGCCTTCTAAATTTAGGTATTGGTGGGCTGGCTCTTCTAGTTGGGGGAATAATAGGCCCTGGGAGATTTAAGCAAGAATTCACACTAGTGCTATATATGCCAAGGGATGGGGGTACGTTCTCGAAATACTTTAAAGTAGCAGGTTATGCGGTTGATGAGAGCATTCAATCGGTCGATTTTTACGTGAATGGTACAAAGTACGACACAATTGAACTCAGTGAGGATCATACATTTGAAAAAGTGTACAAAGAGAAAGATATACTCGATGGTGATGTCAATTATGTCTGGCTTGAATCAGGAGATGTCAAGAGCAACCGTTCGTTAATGACGTTCTATGATCCTGATGATTTCGACGAAGACGAGTTGGAGGAGATTGAATTAAAGGAGTATAATTTCGAGAAGAAACGAACGATCCAAGAGGCTCGTGACCTTTATTTCAAAGATCGCAACAAAGGTACTGGAAGTCTGTCCTTAGGATTTTTTACAGGAGGGACTTTCCTCATAATCTCTGGATGGATAACTTCAGTAATCGCATCACTTTTTACCTGATAAATTCTGATATCATTTTTGAGTGAGACCTTTCATATTACCTGCAAGACTGTAGATTCCCTCTGCTAGCACGGGATGACCATACACGAGATCATTGAGTTTACTCCAACCCAATCCGTTCTCCATTGCTAAAACAATTATCTGAATGAGACTACCAGTCCTCTCTCCCCAAAGGTGTGCGCCTAAAATTTCATCAGACCCCTTACGTCCCACTCCTTTAAGAATACCATCCCAATCATCAACTATCATCGATTTTCCAAGCCACTTGTTCCGGTACTTGTAAGTCACAACTTCATCACCATATTTCTCCCTAGCTTGCTCCTCTGTCATACCAACTGAGGCGAATTCAGGTTGGACAAAGGCAATTCTCGGTAGTACTTTATCGGGTACAGGAGACCACTTGCTCTTGTCATTCTTAGATTTTTTGAAATTCTTTAGTAAAACTCCAGACTGATAAGATGCCCAATTGGTGAACATAGGATTCCCTCTCACATCACCAATTGCGAAAATTCCCTCTTGTGATGTTTGTAGGTACTTGTCTACAAGAATCGTTCCTCGCTCAGTTTTGACTCCAGCTGCATCAAGATTTAGCCCTTTGATGTTTGGTCTTCTTCCTGTTGCTACAAGGAGAACATCCCCCGTGTAGTCACCCTTATGAGGACCGTCCAGTAAAGACACAGTGAATTTGGAGGAACCATCATCCTTCTTACTTTCACTGACCTTGTCAACAAACTTTCCAGTTAGTATTTTCATTCCTTTCTTCTCAAGAAATTCTTGGATTGTATCAGACATCTCGTAATCCTCTGCATTTGCAAATATGTGAGGGAAACCTTCAAAGACTGTCACCTCAGATCCAAGATTCAGGAAAAGCTGACCAAATTCAAGACCTATTCTTCCGGCTCCAATAATTAAGAGTCTCTTGGGTACTGTCTCAAGTTCAAGGATTTCCTTGCTGGTCTTATAGTTACTCTCCCTAAGTCCCTCGACAGGTGGAATGAAGCTGTAGCTTCCTGTTGCTAGTACTATGATATCCGCTGTATACTTCTCCTCTGATCCATCTTCCTTAGTTACTTTCACCGTATTTTTGTCAACGAGAGACCCCAACCCTCTGAGAACTCTCCCTCCTCTTCGTTCCTCAAAACTTCTTAGTGTACCTGATCGAATTCGATCAACAATTTTCTTCTTGTGATCTCTAGCCTGATCGAAATCCTCTGTCATTCGAACTTTTTCTATTAACGCCTTTGTCGGAATACAACCTGTACAGATACATGTACCTCCGAAATGGTGCTCAACGTCTTTCTCAACAATCGCTGTCTTCCATCCAGCATTGTGCATCGCAACCGCAACTCTTCTCCCTGCAGATCCACTTCCTATTGAAATGAGATCAAAATGCTCATTAGCCATACTATGGAACTACTCACTTTGTGATATGAACTTGTCCTTTGAGATATAGAACTTAAACATTTATCAGATCTAATTCAACCTTACAGACTGGGCATTTCCCATCACCTGCCTCAGAAATTAACCAATTTGCAAGGTGATTGTAGTGAAATAGATTGTTACACTCTGGACAGGCTGTCATATCCACCTTTATCTCATTTCTACAAATTGAACAGATGTTGGCTTTACCATTTTTTGTTTTCACCTGCTTTAGAGCACCATTTCCAGTCGTAACAAATCGATGTCCACAACTGGAACAAAATTTCGCTGCAAGGGCTAATGTCTTGCTACAATTTGGACAAGTCTTGGTATTTCTCACAATTGGTTTCCCACATTTTGGACAGAATTTAGCTCTGGGCTTGAGAGGGTGATTGCAGTACAAGCAGTTTGACACTAATTGCAATTTTGACTCTCTATCTAATTAGCTTTTCCTCAGGTAATATTTCTCATCTAAAGAATTATATAGCTTGAAGAGACTAATTCCCTAATGAGTAGTCAAATTGAGTCAAAGGCAGAGACTGACAATAAATTGGTGGTCTGCTATCTTTGTGAAACCGAGCTACCAAAGGATAAGTCAGTTGAAATTCCATTGACGACTGGAGGTACTGTAAGAGTCCATCCTTCTTGTTTCGAATTTTATATGAGCCAGTCACAAGCTGCATCTGCCTGTAGTAGTTGTAGTGGAGATGCTGGTTGCTGTGGTTAAGAGCCATATTATTGATAAAGCCTGATATACCTTAGAATGTATGGCAATTTCTTCGGTTGATCTTAGAGTACTTGTGCATGAGCTTCAAAATGAGGTTGTAGGTGCATGGATTGTAAATATTTACCACCTTCCGTCAGGAATCTTTATTTTCAAATTACGAATGGCTGAGCGAGGAACAAGATTTCTTCTCATTGAACCTGGTAAGAGAATTCATCTTACTGAATTCAATAGAACAATGCCGAAGGAACCCAGTCAATTTGGGAAACTTCTAAGATCCCATCTCCGGGATCGGAGAATCAATAACTTTGAACAAGTACATCTAGATCGAATTGTCAAAATGACTATAGGTGCAGATGATGGAAGACTCCTCCTAGTTGAACTCTTCGGAGAGGGAAATATCATCCTAGTTCATAATCCTTCTCAGAAGATCCTTGGTGCAATTAAATACAGGAAGATGAGGGATAGAGATATTCATCCAGGAAAGCCTTTTGAACTTCCTCCGCCTCCAGATAGGAATTTTCTTGTAGATGGAACCAAAGGTCTTGATGACTTTCTTTCAAAGGAACCCAAACTCTTTCGAGCACTTAACTCTTGGCTAAGTTTAGGTCCCGACTATTCACGTCTGGTAATTAGAGATGCTGGGATTCAGGTCAAAAAAAGTTCACAGTTGGATGATGAAATGAAGAAGAGTCTTGTAGAATCTGCGGATGTACTTCGACAGAGGTTACTCAGGAATGATTACTCACCAGTGGTATACTTAGATGAGGAAGAAGATGCTAGTGAGGAAAGTGATTCAAGTCTTGACAAAGATGAAGAAAAGCTTACTGTCGAAGTAGTTGAAGATGAACAATGGGCAGATGACTCAATCCTCTTCAAACCTGAACAAGTGGTAAAAATCCTTCCTTGGAAACAGCTGGAAATTGAGGGAACAACCATTCTTGAGGTACCCACATTAGGAAAAGCTCTTGACATTTACTATTCCTCACAGGAGGATCACGGTCAGATCAATGAGGAGACAGAACAGCTTGAGACTGCAGCAGACCGTTTGCGAAGAAGACTCAAGGATCAGGAAGAGCATCGAAGGAATATGCTGGCACAAGCAGCACAGCTTCGAAAGGAAGGTGAAGCACTCTTCCTGTCATACAGTGAAGTAGATGAACTTCTTACAACCTTGAAAACTGCTAGGCACAATAAAGTCCCTTGGAGTTCAATTGTCGAGAAGATGGAGCTAGCCAAAGAAAAAGGAATGAGAGCAGCTTCTATTCTTGACCGGATTAACCTAAAAAGGGCCTCGTGAAGGTCAAGCTTCCATTTGAGGACGAGGTTCTCTCTCTCGCTCTAGACTTCCGAAAATCTGTCAATGAGATTGCAAACGCCACATTTGAGCGTGCGAAGAAGCAGGAAAAACGAGCAAAAGGAGCGATTATCGCTATTGAAATGACCAAAGAGAAGATTAAGGCTTCTGATGAGTCTGTGAATGAAATACAATCTGATGCAGCAGCCAAGGTAACAATTCTGAAACGGAGGAAGAGGTGGTATGAGAAATGGATTTGGATGCAAGCTCCTGATGGGATGATTGTAGTTGGAGGAAAAGATGCTGCAAGCAATGAGAGGCTCGTCAAGAAGTATATGGATGACGATGATATGTTCCTTCATGCGGATATACATGAGCACCTTTTGTTGTGATTAAAACTGAGGGAAGGAAGTTATCAGAGAGTGTCAAACAGATAGCAGGTTGTCTAGGGGTATGTTTCTCCTCAGCATGGAAAGGAAAGCGCTCAGTCGCAGATGCCTTTCTTCTTCCTCCGGATCAGGTCTCACTAACCGCTCCATCAGGAGAATTCCTCCCCAAAGGATCTATTATGATGTATGGTACTAAAGAGACCGTGCGTGATATCGAATTAAAACTCTACATTGGGGTTATCCTTGAAGCAAACTGGGCGAGGCTCATCTGTGGTCCAATTGAATGCATGGATAGCGCAGATCTCATTGTTGAACTTGTCCCAGGAGACGTTACAAGAGGGAAGGTAGCTAAGATGATCAAGCAGAAATTTGCTGCTATGGTTGAAGGTGAGGATCTTGTAAAGATTCAAGCATTAGATGTAGGCGATTTCGCATATTTCATTCCAGATAATTCAGAAGTCATTTCCTTTAAAGATAAAAGAGGTTAATAATTAAAAGACTCAATTGACTCTCTATAAGATTCCATCAAATCTTCTCTGATTTCTGTTGGTATTGTTTGAGAGGCATTGTCGTCCTCAACAATTTCTGTTATCTCATTTTCCTTATGTTGTATTTCATCACTGAGAATGAAGGATTCAGCGTGTTTCTTATTCAATTTAACAGTATAATTACAATCTCTGCACTTGAGCAGATTCTTTCTACCTTGCTTCTCAATAATAAGCAAGCTATCACATTCTGGACAAAATTCCATTGTTTTCACTCCATATATTGTTTCATGTTTTCGTGTTCTTCATTTCAAAAACATTCTAATAGGGATTGATACACACCCATTTATAAGTAATTCCAATTTCGAGCATAAACCTACACTCTTCACTTGTTAGATTGAAAAATTGTATGATAAACCATATATTAGCATTGGTTTTTAGCTTTTCAACAAATGTATTATAGATGAAGAACAAATGGAATTTGTGCTCAACTCGGTACAGCGGTCACTCCTTGCTATCCTTCAAGATCCGACAAGATCCAAGATACTCAAGGTACTTGCTGATTACAGTGTCCATCCTGAGGTTCTGGTTGAGGAGACAGGTGTCTCTAGGACTGCTATCGAGAAACACCTCAAACAACTCTTGAACTATGGAATCCTTGAGAGAAGAGCACAGACCTACCCAAGATTGAGATATGTTTACAGTTTAACTTCAGAGGCAGAAGTGCTCTTAGATCTCATATCCTCTGCAACAGAACAGTTTGCAGATGGTGTGAAAGAGAAATGGGAGGACGAGCTCTCACAGATTGAACAAGGGTATGTATTCGGTGCTCTCCAAAAAGAGGAATTTGAGAAAATCAAACAAGATTTTGTTAGTAGACTGAATTGCTTGACTCCTGAAAGAGAAGAAGATGACTGATTTTTCAGGGATAAGTCGACTTTAAGAACAACGATTTATATGTGAAAGAAGAGAAATAAGATTATAATATGTCGAATTTCTTTCTAAAGATATCACTTTTAGGTGACGGAGCAGTAGGGAAAACCAGCTTACGTGAACGATTTATGGGGAGGGGTTTCAGAAAGGAACATATGATGACGATTGGTGCTGATTTCGCAGCATATGACCGAGTCATGAGTTCTGTAAGCGGAGAACAGTATAAAACTACCTTCCAGATTTGGGATATGGCTGGTCAGGATACCTTCCAATCAGTTCGATCACGATTTTTTAAGGGATCAATGGGTGCACTTTGTGTCTTTGATGTCACACGACGAGATTCTTTTCTTCACATGACGCAATGGATTGAGGAGCTTTGGAGAAATAACGGTCGTGGAGTCATCCCCATTACCATCCTCGGCAATAAAGCTGATATTAGAGATAGGAATTCGGTCTCAGCTCAAGAAGCACAACGATATGCTGACGCCATATCAGCTAACACCCAAGCAAAAGGATTCAAGGTTGTATATATGGATACTTCTGCGAAAGAAGGTCTGAACGTCGAGAATGCATTCGATACACTTGGTCTGACAATCATTGATATGTTGAAATAAGGTAACATGCGAATGGGTGGTTAGTGTTTCGGATAAAGTTTCTTGAGATTCTTTCCTTCATTCTTAAAAAATTCCTTTCCTATTAGTATCAAAGTTGTTCCAATAATGGTTACCATTATTATCAACCGAAAATTGTATATCTGACCTAGTATTCTACCAATAGTTTCAGATCTAATTTTATGAATAACTACATTCCTCCCTGATGTATAGCTCAGATAGAAAGTCCCCTCAAATCCTGGTCTGTACATGTAATTTTGTTCAGTTCCTTGTAGCTCTATCTGATTTAAGAATAATAGGTAGGGATCACTGAATCTATCTGCAGGAAGAACTACTCCTACAGCTCCAAATGTTCTTTGTGTGGGAACTAGCATTATGGGTACTAAATTCAGATTTGGGAGCATCTTCATGGTTGGAAGATAAGTATAAGTCGGAAAAGCAGTGAAGAGATCATTGCTTATTGCCAGTTGAAATATAATGTCTAAACTATCTCCAGTGAGAATGGTTAAAATTTGATCTGTAGCTTCCTTTTTCAGGTGTATGTAATACAATTTTCCACTATCCACTACATAGTTCATCTTACTATCTTGACGGTTGTGTATAATATCAAAGGGATAGTCCATTTCTGCATTTGAGTACTTTAATGACAGGGGGTCAAATGAAAGTAATACAAATGGATCTCCTTTTAACCATATTCTAAGCGAAGTATCTTTACTAGGGAAGTAGAATTTATTGTCATATGATACAATTTCAGTAACATATCCAAAGAGGAAGTGATATCCTAAGGTAAAGTCATAGAAAGAAAGAACTGTTAGTTCATTGTTATACAATTGGAAGAAGTAGAGTTTCTGTCCAATTGATCCTGACGCCAAATTCATTGTGAAAAAGACAGCTGCAATATAGATAACATTCCCATATGTAAAATAACTCACCACTGGGGTTGCATAGTTCATCATCAAACTTGTATCTATTTCAGTAAAATTCAGAAAGAGGAGAATTTCGCTCCTATTTTCAATAGTAATATTTGCATCAGAGAATACAAGAAATTGTTCCTGATTAATTGGAATAATGGATCCTTGTGGCAACAATTTCTGATCAATAATTGAAAGGGACTCGTCAAGGACAGATGCATTGTCTCTACTGTCTGCTAATAGTACAGAATCTTGCATCATTACAGGAAGGAGGTCGTAGTTCTTCCCATTTGAATTTTTAATACTCTTCGTCTTCACATTGATGTTGGTTTGACTAAAAGTGGTTGTGTTCACATATTCTGATGCTTGAGCGAGTACTATGAGGGCAATTATTGCTATTGCAATGTAACGACCAATCCTCACGTACATATGGTATTATTCATATGGACATTTATAAGATTAAACAGAGAAAAATCGAAGTATTTTTTCTAAGAATCTTCCGTAGGGAAGAGTTCCAGATTTGGAACTACTTTTTCCTTTTGTCTGTAAAATAGGAATAGAGGTACAATAAGCATATCCAATAACAGCAAAGACAAAGACAAATATTCACTGTCCTGTATCTGAATATTTCCACTTGTAAACAAAGAGACTGCTCGTATTGAGGATACTCTGTTGAAGAAGTACATTGTAATTTGTGAATTTGGACTGATTACAGTATCAACCGATTTCAGATCCGAATTCATCTCTGTCAAGCCAATATAGCTCGTACTAAGTTTAGCCAATTCCACCTTGTTGCTAAGCCTGAATCCAAATATCCAATTTCCATCGACCTCTATCGGGGTAATGGGAACAAAAGTAGTTCCTGCATATTTAGGAATCATGAGGTAATTCTCTTGTGTTACAATTGCTCTTTGTATGTTAAAAGAGAGTTTTCTCTGGGATGTGTATGATCCAATCTTGGTATCTAAATAATCATAAAATGTGTAGATGCTATTAGTGGGAGAATTCTCTTGTACAATATAATATTCTCGATTATTCGAATAGACAATATGCAATAATTCTTCATTTGGAAATGGATACTTACTTGTCGGGGAAATTATCTCCAAGCTACCTTTTGTATAATTTAGGAATCTCACTTTAGTAAATCTGAAAGAGAAATATTCCTCTCTAAGAATAACGCTTTTGTTTCGGATTTGGGAGACGAGATAGTTAGCACTCTGATCATTCTCCAAAAACTCAATGAATTCACTGTCAAACTTACCGTTAATCTCATAGTAAAGCACAAAAAACGCACGGTATACACTCCCATTTGCAATGTGTATTGAAGTTGTGAAGAACATCTCTACCCTATCTGTATACACCCAATCGTAGAGTCGCATCTGGGTAATATCCACTATCTTCTCTGGAAACAAATATGCTTCTCTCAATTCCATGAATGCACTTAGATTAATCCCATGTGGTGAAAATCCATTGTTAGAATATAAAATTAGATCCTGTCCAATCTCTTTGAATCCAAAAACTATCTCGGCATTTATGTAGAAAAACTGGTCGTAAGTTTCATTGTACTTTATCTTACGAATAAGATTCAAATTGCTGTCATAGAATTCAATGTACTGCTCACCAGCCTTCTGGATAGACCTGTACATTGCGTCACCTTGGAGTGTGTATTCGAATGTATTGAATACTGTTTCACTCATTGGTAGATCCTTCTTGTATTGGTCTGGATACATGTAATTATTGATCACATCGGGTTGTAGAAATTGGAAGAATTGTGCAATTAGGAGAAGAAGAAGAAGTGGAACTAATATGAAGAATCTTTTATGCATCTATAAGTAGTGTAAAGGCACTATTCTTAATATATGTTCCTTCCTTCCCAGTCTAATTTTTCCATTCACCTTTTTTCTTAAGTTCCTCGATACGTCTCTCAATGAGTTTTGTTACTTTAGGTGAAGTAGAATGAAGCTTCAAGCTCAACAGAATGTGGAACTCCTTGATTTTTCCAATTATTTCCTGCTGGATATCTGGATCATCATATTCTACAAAGATTTTGAAAAGGATTTCTTCATCCTTGATTTTTGCTATAATTGCTTCCTGCAATTTCTGAGGAGTAGAAAACACCAAATCACCCAGAAACTTATCGTTACCGTTCTGCAGAAATTTAACCCCACTAATTCTCGCCATAAGACATTTGGATTCCCTGATGATTTTTCTGATATTTGTCTCCTTCTTAATCTTTCGAGGAATCACCACACCTATACTACTCTCCGTCGTTTCGATTGCAACTTGTACTAGCGCTTCCTCACTAGAAATGCGATTGACTAACTCGAGTTTTGTACTTACTGGGAAGTCTGGGTGATCCAGAAGGTTGATAAAGAATTCGTCATCTTCTTGTATTCTGTAAATCGCCTCCTCCCTTGCATCTAAGGATTTTGACTTTTTTATGATCGTACCTAATTGCCGTGTAGAAAGACCTGTGATTAGATATGGTACAAAACGAGGATGAATATTCTCAAGAAGAAGTTCCATTTTTCTATCTGAATTTTGGATTCGTGACACATCCTGAAGTAAATCAGGGCTGAAAGGATTTTCTAATATTTTCCTTAGTAACTCATCCTCATTCATGCACAAGTAGGATTGTTTTAGCAGTATTTCAAGATTCGGAGTGTGAGATTCTCCGCGATCAATGCAATTATATTATAAGTGGTCATCTAAGAGTATGGCAGGATCTTACGGAAAGTTACTACGAGTCGATTTGAGTAGTGCTGAACTCTCCGATTATATTATCCCCGAAGAATATCTCAAACTCTACCTTGGTGGAAAGGCACTAGGTGCAAGGTTACTTTTTGACTTCATTCCGAAAGGTATCGATCCTCTCTCAGAGGATAATGCGGTCATTATAGTCACTGGTCCACTTGTTGGACACAATGTAATGGGATCTGGAAGATATCTCGTGATGACAAAATCTCCCCTATCAAAATTTGTTGCAGAGGCATATGGAGGGGGTTACTTTCCATATGCATTAAAAAATACAGGTTATGATGGAGTGATTCTAACAGGAAAATCTAAGACACCTGTTCTTCTCGAGATGGTCGATGGTAATATCCAATTGATCGATGCTTCTGAATTTTGGGGTAAAGGAGTATTTGACACCCATGATACACTTCTTGAGAGGTATGGGAAGAAGGTGCGAACCATGCTTATCGGGCCTGGTGGTGAGAATCTTGTTCGATTTGCAGCTATTATCAACGACAAGGATCGAGCTGCTGCAAGAGGTGGTGTTGGTGCAGTACTCGGGTCAAAACTCTTCAAAGGTATTGTTGCCAAGGGTAAAGAAAAGGCCGAGCTAGCTGATCCTGAAGAATTCAAAATGGTGAATAAAGTCTATCGAGATGGTCTGGTCAAAGATGTTAAGATGCGAGACAGATTTGGTGTCTATGGGACTTCAGGTGGAGTACCAACCCTTAATAAAATGTCTATTCTTCCAACTAAGAACTTCAAGAGGGGGACATACGAAGATCATGAGAAGATATCTGGACAATTCATGGAAGAATCTGGGCTATTGGTAGGCAGGGAAACCTGCTCTGCATGTCTCACCTATTGTAAGCGTGTGATTGAAGGAGAATATGCTGGCGAGGCAATCATTCAAAATGGAAGTTCATTGGAATACGAGACTCTTGCAGGATTTGGTTCAATGATTCTCAATAATGAGATCAAGGCAATTGGATTTGCAAATCAACTCTGCAATGATTTGGGCTTGGATACAATATCTACAGGTGGATCGCTTGCATTTGTTATGGAGGCAACTGAGAGAGGTCTTGGTGAGAAACTTGGTGCTGAGATTAATTGGGGAGATCAGAGCAAAGTCATAGATGCAATTAGAAAGATTGCCATTCGAGAAGGCTACGGAGATGTCATCGCTGAAGGAGTGATGAGAATGGCTGAGAAGATTGGCGGGCAGGAATTTGCTATGCATGCCAAAGGTCTTGAAATTGCATACCACGAGCCAAGAGGAAAGAAAGGACTGGGCCTCTCGTATGCAGTCTCAAGTAGAGGTGGCTCTCATATGGAGGGATTTCATGATACCATAGTTATGAGGGAGAATGCGAATCCGGCTCTTGGTGCAGTTAAAGCATACTCACGATTCTCGGTCGAAGGGAAGGCAGCTCTCGTCTCAAAATTTGAGGATGTCAGATCATTCACCAATTCATTGGTTATGTGTAGTTTCGATGTGGTTGCAACCGGTTCTAAGCAGAATATTGATTATCTCCTTGAACTTACAAATGCAGCAACTGGGCTTAATATGTCATTCGAAGATATGTTGCGGGTAGGAGAGAGATCAAACACTCTCCTCCGAATGTTCTGTGTACGTGAGGGTCTAACCAAGGATGATGATTCTCTCCCTTACAGATTCACCCATGAAGCGATCCACTATGGTGATGATGGAGATCAAATGATTACAGAAGAAGAACTGAGGAAGATGCTCGACTAGTATTATATCCAAAGAGGTTGGGATAGTAATGGTATACCAACAGCAGACACACTTCGCAGGCTAGGAATTTCAGATTTGTAGTCACTGAATTAAATATCTTCTGGAATCCGTTTCCACTTACAAAATTATTCGCCCTTCTTAGTACAATATAAACAAAATTAGTTATAAAACTGAGACAGAGGTTTATGATACATTATTATAGACTTAATTGAGTTTCATAGGAAAGAATATATACAAAAATAAAATCTGTGAATCTATGGTTGAGATTGGTGAACCCGCCCCTACCTCTGTAGTTTGGAAAACAAATCCAAATGCTGATCCAGAACGAGAATTTGATATGACTTCCCTTTTAAACAAAGATGCCGTTGTTCTTTATTTTTTCCCAGGTGCATTTACTGGTGTTTGTACGAAATCGACATGTGACCTTAGAGATCAATTCAAGGACTTTTCAGAACTTAATGCTGAACTCTATGGTATATCTGTTGATCTTCCTTTTTCCCAATATGAATTTATGAAACAAAATGATCTGAATTATCCACTTCTCTCTGACTTCAATAAGGAGCTTATCAGGAAATATGGTGTAGAAGACAACAGTTTTGTAGGTTTTAAGGGTGTAGCTAAAAGGTCGCTCTTCCTGATTAAATCAGGAAAAGTAGCTTACAAGTGGATAGCAGAAGTCCCTTCAGACTACCCTCCATTTGATCAGTTGAAGTCACACTTAAGCTAAATAAATCCAGTAAGAAACAATTAAAGCTATTAAATAAATGATGCATTTACATAATGAGTAATATTTTCACGAGAGAGGTGCTCGATGATTTTGTCCAAAAGGCTCCTGAATTGGCAGAGTATATAGATAAGTACCGTGAGAAAATGGTTCTTGTTCCGAATCTGAACGATCCACCCACATATCTGATCAAGGCTATTATCCATCAACAACTGTCACTCCGTGCAGCATCAGCAATTGAACAGAAATTTGAGAATATATTTGGAAAGATGGAAATTGAAGAAATAGTCTCTACAGATCTCCAAAAAATGAGGGAATGTGGTCTGTCAAAATCAAAATGTGACTATGTAAAAAATGTCGCAAAAGCATTTTACGATGGAGAACTCTCTGATATGACTAATCTGGATGCCTATAAGGACATGACCACAAAACAAATTCGAAAAAAGTTTACTTCTGTCAAAGGGATTGGTGAATGGACTGCTCACATGTTTTGTATCTTCAATCTCGGAAAACTGGATGTCCTAGCATCTGGAGACCTTGGTGTGAAAAAAGGTATCCAAACTATGTACAAATTAGATGATCTTCCAACACCAAGAATAGTCAAACAGACTGCAAAACATTGGGGTGAGCTTGCAACAGTTGGAACTTTTCTCTGTTGGCGTGTTCTTGAGGACAACAACTAACGAATCAGTGATAAAGCAAATCAAGGAAAATGAATTGATGAGTGAGCA
>Ga0114931_10006696_pt1 | contig 14147 bp, 10 predicted proteins | sample 2SBtaG_FD_89579 | JGI IMG/M metagenome (GOLD analysis project Ga0114931, IMG submission 89579) | Deep subsurface microbial communities from Kolumbo volcano to uncover new lineages of life (NeLLi) - 2SBTROV14_V59a metaG | ecosystem: Environmental > Aquatic > Marine > Volcanic | place: Kolumbo...
GCACGTCTGTAATCGAAAATTGGATGATATGCATTTGCACCAAAAATTAAATCATATAACCTTCCACTTTTGGAAAAATCCACTTTAGTGTAATCAATAATATGGTCTGCACCGATCGATCGAGCTGTTTCCAAATTCCCGGTACTGCATACTGCAGTTACTTCAGTTCCAAACGATTTTGCAATCTGTACTGCAAATGTACCAACACCTCCGCCCGAGCCATCTATCAAAACTTTTTGTCCGGGCTTAATTAATCCTTTATCCCGAAGACCTTGAAGGGCTGTAATTGCAGCCACAGGTACGGCAGCAGCTTTCTCAAAAGAAATGTCTTCAGGTTTTAACACAATATTATTTTCATCAGCACAGACATATTCCGCACATGTTCCCGAAGCAACACCGAACACTTCATCACCCGGTTTAAATTGTATAACTTTTTTACCGACATCTTCAACAACTCCGGCAAAATCTCTTCCTGGTCTTGTGTACTTTGGTTTAAATATCCCGCCCATCATTAAACGAACAACAAACGGTTTACCTCTCATTAGGCGCCAGTCGAGTGCGTTTAAAGATGCGGCACGGACTTTTATCAACACTTCATTTTCTTTTGGACAAGGTTTTTCTACCTCAGCTAACCCCAGAACATCCGGGGAACCATATTTCTCATATACTATTGCTTTCATAAAAAAGTCTCTATTATAATATATAATACTAAATAATTGTTTTTTAACAAAACCTAAAGGTGTGGCAGTTTACCCGCCACTGGCGGGCCACCCAGAATTTATCCCGAGCTTATCGAGGGACAGCAATGCTTAACTTTTTCAGCAAAGCACCGAAGGCAAGTTAATTAATTAGAACGAAAACTTTGAACAAAATCTCAAACAAAAACCAAACGCCAAAAATTATAAATCCACCGAAATAAAAACGCGGTCGCGTTGAGCCGCCAGTTAGGCGTTTCTCATTATTGTTTTGTTGAGTCAAGACTTGTCAAAACACCTTTTGGTAGATATTCAACAAGACGATATTTATCATCAATCTTTCTAAATTCTTCCTCAATTTTATAGGGAGTGCCAAATATATCTGTACATAGAATTTGAACCCTTACAGGTAATTGGCCGTTTTGAATCGCATCAATCGTTGCCTCATTTTCTGCGCTATTTATTGTTAGAGATTGAGTACCTTCTTCACCAGGCATTAATGCATCCTTACTATAAGAATAATTTTCATTTGATATCTTGGGCATTAATGAACGAACTGTCAGATTAATTGCAGGACCTGTAGGGGAAAAATTTTTAAATCGAAAATTGAGATTTGTAAAACCATTATTTTTCCTTTCTATATTAAATAGTATCAGCTTTGGCCATGGTACATAATTGCTTTGTAAAGTCTGTCTGGTTAATTCATTAGCGTGATGGGCTACTTTAGCCGAATCAATAGCAGAATTAAGGGTGTATATCATTACAACAATTACAACAAAATCAAAGACTAACCTAATAGGTTCAAACCAAGGTTTTATCTTTTCCAATTTCCGTGTATTACTGTTATTAGAAACCTTATTATTCATATAGCAACTCATTATTAATGACGCCTAACTATTACTTATGTCGAATTCCTAATGCCGGACTCGGTTGTTATTTATTAAACATTGATATTAATTTTGGGTAGCATCAACAGGAAAGAGCATTGCCCCCAATCCGTATTTGAAAAATTAAGTTAAACTTTGTAGAGTGTCAAGATTCCCGAAATCTTTATTTCCATTTTTTTCTGAAGATAAAAGACGTTCTTAGTTTTGGTTTATATTTTAACACGAAGAGATTTCGGGAATCTCAGTTAAGAATCTTTTTCTATAGTTTCTTTAACATTGAACAGTTCAATAACTTCATTACAGAATTTTATTAGGAAGGCAAGCAGTTTTTCGGGGGATTCAAAATTATTTGTTATTACCAATTTCATAATGTCTTTATCTTGCTTAAAAGTAATTGTCTTTTTGTAATTGTCCAATACGAATCTCATCAATTCCACAAATTTATATTTATAATAATCTTCTCTTTCACCTTTTGGCAAAATAATTATTGTTCTTTCTCTCTGCATATTTACTCTTTCAAACAATGCATAGGATGCGTAATATTTAAGATATGAAATAGCAGTTAATCTTTTTACCATAATAGGCAAAGGACCGAATCTATCTAAAAGCTCTTCCTTAATTTATTCTATTTCATTAACGCTTTGAACAGAGAAAAAAGCAGTATAAAAGTTAAGCCTTTCTTTTTGTTCCGGTATATATGTTTTTGGAATACCTATTTCAAAATAAGTATCTATTTTCGGATCTGTTTTTTCCTCGGTTTGCGGAAGCTCTTTAAATATTTCCTTAAATTCCTGATACTTTAATTCTTCCACGGCTTCGTTTATTAATTTTATGTAAAGCTCAAAACCGACATCGTTTATAAAACCTGTTTGTTCAGTGCCGAGCAGATTTCCGGTTCCTCTTATTTCCATATCTCTCATTGAAAGATTAAAACCTGTGCCGATATCCGTAAATTCTTCTATTGCCTGTAATCTTCTAAGGGCTTTTTTTGTAATTCCCGAAAGTGAAGGAACTATAAAATAAGCAAAAGCTTGTCTGTTAGAACGTCCAACTCTTCCACGTAATTGATGAAGTTCTGCCAAACCGAATCTATCTGCTCTATTTACAATAATTGTATTTACATTTGGAATGTCAATTCCCGACTCAATTATTTTTGTAGAAATCAGAACATCATATTTTTTATTCATAAACCCGTGAATAACATTTTCAAGCTGTGAGGGTTTCATTTGTCCGTGTGCTATTGCAACCCTTACTTCCGGCATATATTTTCTGATGTAATCAGCTAACTTATCAATTGAGTTTACTCTGTCGTGAACCAAATATATTTGTCCATTTCTTTTAAGCTCGGTAAAAATCCATTCTTTCATTTTAAGAATGTTAAATGTAGAAACCTTTGTGAGAATCGGCTGCCTGTTGGGCGGCGGCGTAGCAATTATTGATAAATCTCTAGCACCTAAAAGTGAGAGATTTAATGTTCGCGGAATAGGTGTTGCAGTCATTGTTAAAGTGTCAACGTTTATTTTTAATGCACGAAGCTTCTCCTTTGCTTTCACACCAAATTTATGCTCTTCATCAATAATTAAAAGGCCTAAATTTTTAAACTGTACATCTTTAGAGATTAACCTGTGTGTACCAATAACAATATCAACTTTCCCTTCGATTAGATCTTTTAAAATTTCATTTTGTTTTTTCTTTGTTTGAAATCTGGAAATAACTTCAACTCGAACAGGGTATTGTGCAAGTCTATCACGGAAAGTGTTAAAATGCTGTTCTGCAAGAATTGTAGTAGGTACAAGAATTGCTGATTGCTTTCCGTCTTGAACGGCTTTGAAAGAAGCTCTAACTGCAATTTCAGTTTTACCGAAACCAACATCTCCGCAAACAAGCCTATCCATAGGGCTTTCGGCTTCCATATCTTCTTTTACTTCGTTTGTTACTTTTGTTTGATCTTTGGTGTCTTCGTAAATAAAAGAAGCTTCCAATTCTTTTTGCCAAACAGAATCTTGACTAAAACTGAAACCCTTTGTTGCTTTTCTTTTTGCGTAAAGATCGATAAGCTCTCTTGCTGCTTCTTTAATTTTCTTTTTTGTTTTGCGTTTGGTGTTTAGCCATTCACCTGTGCCGAGAGTGGAAAGCGTTGGACCTAAATTTCCGTTTTCAGTTTTGTTTGAAGAATATTTTTTAACCAAAGTAAGATAGTTCAGATTAACATAAACGAAACTTCCCTCGTTATACAAAAGCTTCATTGATTCCTGTTTAATGCTGCCAATGTTTATTGTTTCCAACCCCAAATATTTTCCTATTCCGTAATCTTCGTGTACAACAAAGTCTCCTTTAGTAATGGCAGAGATTTTATTTGTTTTAGACCTTTTATATTTTTTGCTACCCGGAAGTTTTGTTCTATAAGGTTTGTTAAATATTTGATAATCAGTGAGGAGTAAAAATTTTTCATTCTTTATTATAAACCCTTCTTTAATAGCAAGAGATATAAATTTTATTTTTCCTGTATCAATTAAATCGGCTATTTTTTCGTCCAATTCCGAAAGAAGATCTTTTAGTCTTTGTGTTTGAAGTTCGTTTTCCGAAGTGATAAGAATATTAAAGTTATTAGAAGCATAGTCAACAATAAATTTAGAAAGAATTTTATAATTTCCGTTGATTGTAAAAGGTTCGGTAATACCCAGTTCTATTCTTTTATTTGTTGATTCAAACTCTTGTTCTATTATCCATTTAGCATTTGTAATATTATTTACATTAAAACCTTCTGTTTTATCAAGAACTATTTTGTCTGAAACCTCCTCTGTTTTAAATGTTTCAATTATGTTATCAAGATTAGAAGAAGTGTCTTCCAATTCAGTCAATAACTTTATTTTATTAGAAGTAATATTATTTAAATTATATTCAGAAGTTAGGACGATAGGAGATGTTAAATAATCAAAAATATTTGAGATATTATTTTTTAGGAGTTCATTTTTGTTTTCTTTAAAAGCTCCTGCGAGTGTTACCTCTTTTACAACATCAATAGAGCGTTGGTTATCCGGATCAAAATAGCGGATCGATTCCAAAAAATCACCGTCAAATTCAAGTCTAACGGGATTATGTTCACTATATGACCAAAAATCTACAATGGAACCCCTTTGAGCGTAACTTCCCTGTGATTCCACAAATTTATCTTTTTGATAATTTAGCAGGTTTAAATATTCAATTAAGTCGTCAAATGAAAGTTCAGCGCCGATTTCAATTTTAGTTATAGTTTGTTTTATAGTTTCTTTTAAGGGTAGTTCTAATCTTAAAATATCATAAGTTGAAATAATTATAAAAGAATCATTTTTTATTATCTGTGTAAGTTTTTCCTGAATTATATACGAATTGTAATCGTATAAAGAGACTATATTTTTTGTAACACCTAATACATTTAATTCCACAATTAGTTCTTTTACACTTTTACTGTTTGGTAAAAGGACCATTACCTGTTTTGTCTTTTTTGAAATTTGTGAAATAAACAGTGCTTTGGCAGAGCCGAATAAAGGAGAGATAAAAAGGATTTCTTTTAAAGATATTTTATTCTCTAACTTATTTTTAAATAATGAGATAAAATTTGTTTTGATATAATTTGAATCAAAATTGATTACGGACATAATTTTGGAATAGATAATTTATTAAAACGAATATCCAAAATTTAAAGAATAAATAGGTTGGTTGTTATAATATTTTATTCCAAGCGAATAGGTAGGCTTGTGCTTTTTTACTTCGGATAAATCATTCTTGTTGTTATCTTGATTGTTGAGAACAAATCTGCCTACAAAATAACCTATTGCACTTCCCAACACTACATCGGATACCCAATGTTTATCGTGGTAAACCCTGGCTACACTTACCAAAGATGCAGCACTGTACCAACCGATTTTCCAAATCATATTGTCTATTTGATGAGCCATTACAGTAGAAAAAGCAAAAGCAATAGTTGAATGACCTGAAGGGAAAGATGTCTTTTCTTCTTTTATTTGAAACGGATTGAAATCTTTGTGTCCTAAATTTCTAAAAGGACGGCTTCTTCCCGTTATTGTTTTAAATAAATATGTAATACCCGTTGCATAAAATCCAGCTTCCGCAAGCTGCAGTCCTAACTTTCTTATAAAACTATTATGATATGTAAGTCCGTATCCATATGTTCCAATAACCGTAGCACCTATTACAACAATTGAAATATCATCTATGTTGAAAAGATTGTTACTGAAATTACTTCTGTTGTGCAAAGCCCATTGTCTGCCTGTGTTATCTAAAAAGAAAGAACCTGCAGTAGCGGATGTTATTAATGAAAGATTTAAAATATCATTTGAATCAAAATGTGTAGGAGCTGAAATGATTTTCCCACCCATATTGATAAATGACGAAATATCATCTACTATTTGAGCTTGAGAATTGAAAGAAAGAAAAGTTAATATGAGAAAAAATATATATGGTTTTATTTTCATAAAGATTTTTATAATTAAAAGGAAGTAAATTTATTAAAAATATTTTTATTGTAATATTACAATAACAACAAAAAGAAATATATAAATAGTTAATATTTTATTGCTTTGTTTACAAATCCATTTGCTTTATTTAATTTTATTTTTGCTTGTTTATAATTTACGTTTGCCAGTATCATTACTAAAGCTGTCTTTACATGTCCTTTAGCTTTTTTCAAATAATCTGCAGCTTCTTTATAGCTAACGCCAGTAATTGTCATCACAATTTTTTTTGATCTTTCAACAAGCTTTTGATTTGTCATTTGAAGATCAATCATCATGTTTTCATAAACCTTTCCAAGCCTTATCATAGATGCAGTTGTTAACATATTTAGAACTAACTTTTGAGCAGTACCGCTTTTCATTCTTGTTGAACCCATAATTACTTCCGGACCTACATAGGGACAAATAGCAATATCTACAACATCAATGTTAAATTGATTTCTCGGATTACAGGTGATAAAAATTGTTTTTGCACCTATTTCCTTTGCCCTTTTAACAGCTCCGATTGCATATGGAGTCCTTCTGCTGGCAGCTATTCCGCATACAACATCTTTTTCTGTGACAGAAGCATTATCAACAGCTGTCATTCCATTTTCTTCATAATCTTCAGCACCTTCTTGAGCTTTAAACATTGCTTTCTTTCCACCGGCAATAAATCCTTGAATTAAACCATCAGGGGTTCCAAAGGTAGGGGGACATTCCACAGCATCTAAAACCCCTAAACGCCCGCTTGTACCGGCGCCAAAGTACAAAAGTCGCCCACCTTTTTTTATTGCTCCCACAATTATATCAACGGCTTTTTCAATGTAGGGTAATTCCTTCTCGATTGCTGAGGGAACTGTTTTATCTTCTGTATTAATTATCTTTAAAATTTCAGCAGTGGAAGCCGTATCGATATTTATTGAATTCTGATTTCGTTTTTCTGTGCTTAAATTATTTAGTTCATTAAATAAATTTTTAGATTTATTTTCAGAACTCATTTGCGAAGCTCCAACAAAACCAGTTTCTTCCTTTTTGGTTTCTTACATTAGTAGGTTTGTAAGACAAATCGTATATTGTTGATTTTTTTATAAAAGCTTTGTACTTCATTTCGGCTTTTTTAAATTCCACATCTAAATTACCACCCTTTATACAAACAATAAGAGCTTTCTCTTTTATTAACGGTAGAGAATATCTAAATAAAATTATTAATGGCACACTGGAACGACTAACAACCAAATCAAATTTATTAGAGTATTTTGCTATAAACTCGTTGCTCTCTACCCTGTCGTTTTCAACTATTACATTACTTATTTTAAGCTTATTTACAAATTCTTTTACTGCAGCAATTTTTTTCCCTGTAGAGTCTACAAGCACGCCTCTCAGTTCAGGGCGAGTAATAGCCAGAGGAATTCCAGGAAAGCCCCCGCCTGTTCCTATGTCGATAAAACGTGTACATTTTTCAGGGATGTATTTTGTAATAAATGAAGAAATGAAAATGTGGTTTTCTATAATGTTATCAATATCTTTACGTGATATTAAGTTGATTTGTTTGTTTTTTTCAACAACTAATTCAGCAAAATAGGAGAGTTGCTGAACCTTCATTACATCGCCGTTTATTTCATTTTCCCAATAAAAATTTAATAATTCTTTTTGGTATTTGTTTTGAACGTTAATCATTATAAAATTAAATTTTTATTTCTTTAAATATACTAATAATATAGAAATATCTGAAGGTGTAACTCCCGATATGCGGGAAGCTTGTCCGATGGAACGTGGTTTAACTTTGTTTAATTTTTCTTTTCCTTCATTTGATAAAGCCTTTAATGTTAAATAATTGAAGCTTAAAGGAATTACAGTAGACTCATATTTTTCAAATTTTTTGACAAGGTCATATTGTCTTTTAATATAACCCTCATACTTTAGTTCAATTTCTACTTGTTCAAAAGCAGTTTTATCTTTTAGTAATTGTTTAACAAATTTATAGTCATCATTATCAACAAATTGTATAAGTTCCATTAAGTTTAGATCTGAACGCTTGCTTAGTTTAGCAATAGTTGCCGTAGATTCTGTTTGGGTTAAGTTTTTTTGTTCTAATAGTTTATTAATATCTCGGGCATGAATTTTAATTTTATGAAATTGTTTAATACTATCATTAATTAATTTTTTTCTTTCGTTTATCTTTTTATCATTTTTTGCATTAACCAAATTAAAATTAAAACCATATTTTGAAAGCCTGATGTCTGCATTATCCTGGCGTAGCAGCAGCCTATGTTCTGCTCTTGATGTAAACATTCTATATGGTTCTTCGGTAGATTTATTAACAAGGTCATCAATTAAAACGCCGATATAAGCTTCGCTTCTTTTAAGTATAAAATCCGGTTTTCCTTGTATTTTATTTACAGCATTTATTCCTGCTACCAAGCCCTGAGCTGCAGCTTCTTCGTATCCAGATGTTCCGTTAATTTGTCCCGCAAAATATAATCCCTTAATTAATTTTGTTTCCAAAGTTAAATTTACTTGATGGGGAGGGAAAAAATCATATTCAACAGCATAACCCGGTCTAACCATTTCACATTCTTCCAAACCCTTAATACTGTGCATTGCTTCAAGTTGAATTTCTGCAGGTAATGATGAAGAAAAACCATTGAGATAAACCTGATCACTATTTAATCCTTCAGGTTCAATAAAAAGCTGATGTTTTTCTTTATCAGAAAATCTTACTATTTTATCTTCTATTGATGGGCAGTATCTTGGCCCAATCCCTTGAATTCTACCCATAAACATCGGAGAGTGCTCAAATCCTTTTTCCAATATTTTGTGAACATTTTTATCAGTATAAGTAATATAGCAGCTTAATTGAGGTAAATAAGGGAAATTTGATAAATCAGTTGAATAAGAAAAAGGTTGAGGATTTTCATCTCCCGGTTGTTTTTTTAAAATATCCCAATTTATTGATTCTTTTTTTAATCGTGGAGGGGTTCCGGTTTTTAATCTGCCGGATTCAAAACCTAAATTAATTAATGATTGTGTTATGCCGGTTGCAGGTTGTTCACCAAATCTTCCTCCAATAGTTGTAGATAAACCCGTGTGCATTTTTCCATTTAAAAAAGTGCCTGATGACAGGATTAAGGCTTTGCAAGTAAATTCTTTGTTATCTACAGTAGAAACACCCTTTATCTTTTTATTTTCAACTAAAATATTATTAACGTTAGCCTCAACAATTGATAATTTTTTTGTTGCTGATGCGACATTATATGCTTCTTTAGAATATAACTCCCTGTCTGATTGACATCTCGGAGACCAAACCGCCGGACCTTTAGATTTATTCAGCATTCTGAATTGAATACCTGTTTTATCGGCAATTTTACCCATTACTCCACCCAAAGCATCAATTTCTCTAACTAAATGTCCTTTTGCTGTTCCGCCAATAGCAGGATTGCAAGACATTCTTCCAATAGCATGCTTTTCCATTGTTAGCAAACCAACCGAACAGCCCATTTTTGCAGATGCAACAGCAGCTTCTAAACCTGCGTGTCCACCACCTATTATAATTACATCAAAATGATTCATATATATTTTTTTTAACTGGTTTCACGTGAAACTTTTCTTACGGAATTAATAATTATTTTCACGTGGAACAAAAATATTTAACTATTTACCTATGCAAAATTTCCCGAATATATTATTGAGAATATCATCTGAAGTTACTTCACCAATTATTTCACCAAGGTTATTTTCTGCATTTCTTAAATCAACAGATATAAATTCTCCGCTCATTTTATTTGAAATAGAATTTTTAGCATCATTAAGTGATTCATTAGCTTTTTTCAGACAATTATAGTGTCTTATGTTAGAAACAACTGCATTTTTTTCACTATAATTTGATGAACCGAACACTTTAGTTTTCATTAAATTGAACAATTCATTCATTCCTTCACCTGTTAATGCGGAAACATTTATGTCTGATTTTATATTTACTTCTTTTTTTAAGTCTATTTTATTCAGTACGTTTATAATATTTTCTAATTTATTTAGAGATTTTAATTCTTCAAAGAGCTCATTTGGAAATTTTTGTTCTACATCGTTGATAAAAAGAATTAAATCCGAATTCTTTACTGCTTTTCTACTTCTTAAAACACCTTCTTTTTCAATTTCATTTTCTGATATTCTTATACCTGCAGTGTCATAAAGCCTGAATAATATTCCGTCAATTGAAACCTCTTCTCTAATTACATCACGTGTAGTACCCGGAATTTTGCTTACAATAGCTCTGGCTTCCTTAAGAATGTAATTTAACAAAGAGGATTTTCCAACATTAGGCAAACCGACCAAGGCAACATTTACACCGTCTTTAACAACTTTTCCAAATGAATAAGAATCCAACAACAAATCAATCTCTTTAATAATAGTATCAATTCTTTTTTGTAATTCATCAAATTGAATGAACTCAATATCCTCTTCTGCAAAATCCAATTCCAATTCAACAAGTGATGAAGCATTTATCAACATTTCTCTTAATGATTGGACTTTTTGTGATAATAATCCATCAAGTTGATTTCTAGCACCTTTTAAAGCAGCTTCTGTACGTGAATTTATTATATCAGCAACGGCTTCTGCCTGTGCAAGATCAATTCTACCATTTAAAAATGCTCTTTTTGTAAACTCTCCAGGCTCTGCCAGACGAACATTTTCTTCTACTAACAGTTTAATTATGTTTTGAACTATAAATGAACTTCCGTGGCTGCTTATTTCAATACTGTCTTCACCCGTGTATGAATTTGGTGCCTTAAAAACAGAGATTAAAACATCATCAACAATATTATTCTTTTTGTCAAAAATATTTCCGTAATGAATAGTATGAGTGTGAGAATCAATCAATTTTGATTTTCCAGAGAATATTTTATCAACAGCTTGAATAGCAAGCGGACCGCTTACTCTAATTATTGATATGGCACCAATACCGGTTGGGGTTGCTATTGCCGTAATTGTATCGTCTGTTAGGAGTTTATTCATTACATAAAAATGAAATTATAAACTTGCAAAAATATCTAATTTAGACCGTAAAAACAAGAATTTATAATATTTATTAAACACAAATTATTAATGTATAAATGTTAATATGTCATACCAAAAAGAATATTTGTATATATAAATGAAAAAAAATCTAATTGTTCTGACATAATGACAATACTAACGCTAACACGAAATAACCCTGTATCTTATTATTATTAAAAGAGTTGTGGTGATTTCTAATGATTGGCACATAAGTTGGATATTATTTGTTGTTGAGATATTAATTGAAGAAATTATAAAAAAAAAAACAAGGAGGTTAGTCATGGCACTAGAAAAATGGAACCCAACAAGAGATTTATTTAATCTTGAAAGAGAGTTTAACAAATTATTCAGTACATTTGGTGATAAATTTGGAATTAGCAGAGCTGACGAAGAAGCTTACGAAAATGCAATTTGGTCACCACTGGCTGATATTTCTGAAAATGATGACAAATATATTGTAAAACTTGATTTACCGGGAATCGATAAAAAGGATGTTAAACTTTCATTCACCGAAGGTCAAATAACTATCAGTGGGGAAAGAAAACAAGAAAACGAAGAGAAAGATACTAAATACCACAGAGTAGAAAGAATGTACGGAAAATACTATCGTTCATTTGTTCTTCCAAATAAAATAAAGGAAGACAAAATTGATGCTCAATTTAAAAATGGTCAACTAACTATTACAATTCCAAAAGCTGATGAAGTTAAACCTAAAGAAATTGAAATAAAGGTTAGTTAAGGGGTTAAATAAATCGTAATTTATAAAGGGTAACTATAAAAGTTACCCTTTATTGTATTCTATAAAAAATGGAGAAAAAAATGAGTTCAGTAGAGACCAAAGCAAAAAAATATAATTTCAAAGCGGAAGTAAAACAGCTTCTCGATATTTTAGTTCATTCACTTTACACAAGCAGAGAAATATTTTTAAGAGAATTAATTTCTAATTCATCTGATGCTTTAGACAAGATTCGTTTTGAATCAACCAAAGGTACCGATTACATTGATAAAAAAGTTCCGCTTGAAATAAGAATTAAGTTTGATGAAAAAGAAAAAACATTATTTATATCAGATACCGGAATCGGAATGAACAAAGAAGAGTTGATGAAAAACATCGGGACTATTGCTAAATCAGGTACTGCTGAATTTTTAAAACAAATAACCGAAAGTAAAAATGATGCAAACAACATTATCGGAAAATTCGGAGTCGGTTTTTATTCTGTATTTATGGTTGCAGAGGAAGTTGTTATAAAATCCCGTTCATTCAGAAAAGAAGACTTACCTGTTGAATGGCGCTCTAACGGTTTGGGGACTTATCAAATAAAAGAATTAGATGAAAAACTTGGTAGAGGAACAACAATAGAAATTCACTTAAAAGAAGATGCAAAAGAATTTACGGAAAAATACAGATTAGAATCTGTAATTAAAAAACATTCAAACTTCATTCAGTTTCCGATTTATATTGATAAAGAAAAAATAAATACAATGACTGCTTTGTGGAGAGAAAGAAAGAGCAGTGTAAAACCAAAACAATATAATGAGTTTTATAAATCATTAACGTTTGATTCTGATGAACCCTGGGGAATTATACACAGCAACGTTGATGCCCCAATTCAATACGATACGCTTTTATTTATTCCTAAAAAGAACACAGATTTTTTCGGGTTTAACAGGGAAAATTATGGACTTGATCTTTATGTAAGACGAGTTTTAATCCAACATCAAAACAAAGAATTACTTCCTGAATATTTAAGCTTTGTAAAAGGAGTAGTTGATTCGGAAGATCTGCCCTTAAATATATCAAGAGAAACTTTACAGGAAAATGTAGTCTTTAATAAAATTGCCGGAAACGTAATTGTGCAGATTCTTAATTTCTTAATTAAAAAAGCAGAGAAAAAACCGGAAGAATATGCAGAGTTTTGGAAAGAGCATAACCGCGTATTTAAAATGGGATACATGGATTTTGCAAATCAAGAAAAGTTTTTAAAGTTACTCAGATTTAATTCATCAAGCAGCAGTGATGATAAGGAATTAATTTCATTAGAGGATTACACCGGAAAAATAAAAGAAGAACAAAAAGAAATCTATTATGTAATAGGTAACAGCAGAGATTCAATAGAAGTTGACCCACATTTGGAAATATTTAAAAACAAAGGATTGGAAGTTCTTTATTTGTACGATCCGATAGATGAGTTTGTAATTAACTCGGTAAGAAAATATAAGGATTATGAATTTAAATCTGTTAACTCAGTTGATTTAGATAAATTAAATAAATTTAAAGATATTGAAAAGAAAAAAGAAAAAACAAAAGAGTTAAACAAAGATGATGAAAAACATTTTGACAGCCTACTTGCAAGAATAAAAGATATTCTCGGCGATAAAGTAACGGAAGTAAGAGAATCCAAAAGATTGACAAACAGCCCGTCTTTATTGGTCAATCCCGATGATGCAATGTCTTCACAAATGCAAAAATTAATGAGAATGACAAATCAAGAAGTTGGAAATCAAAAAAAGATTTTAGAAATAAATAAAAATCATGCCTTAATTAGAAATTTATTAACGGTGTTCAAAGGGAACTCAAAAGACGAATATATTACAAACGTTGTTGAGGAAATGTTTGAATCAGCATTACTTCTAGAGGGTAATTTGATAGACCCGCATCAACTAGTAAAAAATATAAACAAATTACTTGTTGATTCAAGCCAATGGTATATTAAAGCAAAGGATATAAAAGGTTGAAATAAAATGGGATTTAATTTGAACAAACTTACGGTAAAAGCGCAGGAAATAGTTCAATCGGCGATTGAAATTGCACAGAACTATACAAACCAAATTATAGAACCTGAACATTTACTTGCTGCAGTGTTACAGGAAAAAGGTAATATTGCTTTTTCTATGTTACAAAAAACCGGCGGCAATGTAGATAATGTTAAAATTAAAACAAATGAATTACTGGAAAAGTTACCAAAAGTAAGCGGCTCAGGAATAGGGAATCAGCAAATGTCTCCTGCAACTGC
>Ga0114931_10006697_pt1 | contig 14145 bp, 11 predicted proteins | sample 2SBtaG_FD_89579 | JGI IMG/M metagenome (GOLD analysis project Ga0114931, IMG submission 89579) | Deep subsurface microbial communities from Kolumbo volcano to uncover new lineages of life (NeLLi) - 2SBTROV14_V59a metaG | ecosystem: Environmental > Aquatic > Marine > Volcanic | place: Kolumbo...
ACTGAGTACACCTCCCCCTGAATTGATTTCCCAAAATTGATCTTGTGGCGGCCAGTATGGATAGGGAACATAGTTGGCCTGCCAGATAACAGCCGGTGCCGCATATTCAAGCCCGGTCATTTGTGCCAGGCGTGCCAGTTGGTTGACATGATCACTGCGCGCGGCATCGAAATCAACTTCCTGAAGGAAAACAATATCCGGATTGTACTTCCTGATAACATCGGCAATCTGTTGCAGATGATCATTCATCGTATTAGGCGGAAGCGGATGGAATTTTTCGTTATCAGAATTAGGTCCGTATGCATAGGCGATATTCCAGCTCATAACCCTCAGCTTGGAGGAATATGCACTAGCACTATCCGGCTTTTGAACGGCATTGTACTTTGTAATATTTCCAGGATATTCACCGGGCGTTTGATAGCCACCGGCGGCCCAGAAAATTGCCGCAGCAAGCAATAGGATTAGGAGTCCAATAACCAGAAGAAATTTTTTCATAAAAAGATGACTACAAACAAACGATTCGGAAAATCGTCAGGAGATTACAGTAAACATTAATTGAGCTTCAATAATCAAATTAATACGAACGATACGAGGCGGTAGTGTGTCGCTGTTCAACAATCGCGGCTCGTAAAGTAAGAAAAATTGGGAAACTGCCACTATTATCATGCTACCCTATTTAGCAGACATGTTCCCGGTTAACCCCTAAACCTGACACGATTCTGCGAGCCTGAGGGCATTTATTGAAGCATGCTGATAATAAATTGTAATACAATAAGTAACGATAAGAATAATCTTATTTAATATTAATGAAAGATGGTAGATAGTGTGCGTCAAATATCCAATATTTACCACTAATATAGGGCATACCCTGATATATGGAGGATAAAAAAGAAATAATCATTCTGTTCAGAATTATTAGGATTTCTTTAAAAAAGATCCGATTTGAGGTTGTGGAGGCAAAAACAACGCATAATTATGGAGAGTTTCTGCGATTGAACGCCCCCTTTCAGGAATAGAATGATTGCAGTCACATTGATCATAACGTCTGATTAATCATGTGATCAGACACTGAAAACATCAATCTGTAATGGGTAATTAAAATGAAGAGAGCAATAATAACCGTCGGATTTATATTCACCATCGCGTTTGCCGGTCATGCACAGGCACTTGTAAAAGAAACCAAGGATGTCGTCTACTTCAAAGGACTGGGGAACTACCAGGTATCGCGAACAGTAAACATGACTGATAATGATAAAAATGAGTGGGAGAAGACACATTTTAAGGGTGAAGGTCTGATAAAAGGAGCAATTGCTAAGATGGTCCTGAAATCCCGAGAGCAACGAGAAATAATGCAGATCAAAGAAAACAAACGTTTTGAAATCAATCCCGATAAAAAAGAATACCGAGTCTTTCCACTCATTATGAAAGACTCCACCATGCCCGATATGTCCGCTATGAGTGGTGAAGGAGAACCCGATACCTCAGAAACTGCACCAGAAAATGGACAGAAGGAAGAAAGCGACGTGGAAGTTGTCAGGAATGAATTTACCGTGACCCCAACGGATGAATACAAAGACTGGAACGGTTTCAGATGCCGCAAGTATAACATGCTGTGGCTGACAGAGCTGCGAAATAAGAAAACGGACGACCATGTAATCGACAGTCTCTTTACCGAGATATGGACTACGCCAAAGACCGGTTCGATTGAACGGGCCCAGGGAATAGAAGAGGGATTCAACAAAAACTACCTCGGTGAAATGGGATTCGACTCTGTGGCGACAACCAACATGGTGTTAGGGACGTCATGGATAAATCTTTTCAGACAAACAGGTGAGCAGAACATGGAGAACCCGGATGCTTCTACTCCGGATGCCATCAAAGAGATGAATAAGATTGAAGGGACACCGATCGTTGTCGACGTTAAATTTTTTGTCCTTTCCGATAAAAAGACAGAAGAAAAAACTGAGGAAAAGAAAGACAAAGGGCTGAATGTAAAAAAGAGGCTGGGTGGTTTCCTTCGCCGTGCTGTTGAAAAGAAAAAGGAAGAACCCAAAGGTCCGCAGCCTGCCATAACCTATCACACCGAGGTAGTACGTTGGGATGTGACTTCTCCACAATCCGACTGGTTCACGGTGCCAACCGATTACAAGCTGCAGAAGTAGTCGATAATTAAAGGCCAGACAAAACTTTTTATCATCGAATGGGCTTCATCAATTCCGGTGATGCCCATTTTTTTACAGCGAAACCAGTAACTGTGTCAAACTCAAAAGAACCGAAGCAGCAGTTTAACGACATAATCGGAGATTTTACCATAAGGCGGATAAATCAATGATAGCGGGTTGAGTCTGCCTTGCACAACTACCGATCGTTCGTTAGAGAATGCACGGAATCCGTAGAAACCGTGGGCTTTGCCAAAGCCGCTGTGTTTAACTCCACCAAACGGAAGGTGGTTTTGATTAAACTGTACGACCACATTATTTACGCAACTGCTCCCCGCTCTTGTCCTTGTATTCACCATCTCAATGTTTTTTGTACTTCTGCTGAAGTGGTAAAGGGCTAGCGGGTTCGATTTTTTATTGATAATGTCCAGCGCCTCGTCCAGTTTATTATAACACAGAATCGGAAGAATGGGACCAAATATCTCTTCCTGCATGATTGCTGAATCAAGGCCAACATTTCGCAGTACAGTCGGTTCAAGATACTTCTCTTTGAGATCGTAGTTTCCCCCAAAGAAGACGTCGCAGCCCTCTTTTTTCGACTGTTCAAGAAGACTGGTAAGACGTTCTGTGTGTCTGTCATTAATCAGTCGTGGAAAATCGGGATTGTCATGTCTCTTTTTAGACGAATTTCCGTACCTCGTTTCAATTTCAGATCCGAGCAAGCTTAGAAATTCTTTTTCCTTGTTTTGAGGCAGGAGTACATAATCCGGAGCTACGCACGTTTGACCCGCATTTATAAATTTTCCCCAGCTAATTTTTTTTGCCGCATCAGAAAGATTAGCCGTTTCGTCAATAATCACCGGGGACTTCCCGCCAAGCTCCAGGGTAACTGCAGACAAGTGCTGTGATGCCGACTGCATTACTTTTTTCCCCACAGCAGGAGAACCAGTAAAAAAAATATGATCGAATGGCAGTTCGAGCAGTGATTGGGCGATGAGTTTATCTCCTTCAATCGCTACGATCTCGTTATCGTCAAAACAATCCTGGATCAGCTTTGAAATAAACCGGGATGTATTGGGCGAAATCTCCGATGGCTTCAGTACCACACAGTTTCCGGCTGCGATAGCGGATACAAGGGGACCAATGGCAAGATTGAACGGATAATTCCATGGAGACATGATAAGTGAGACTCCCCGTGGTTCATGATAGAGGTAAGAACGGCTTCCTGTGAACGGTACCGGATTGATGATTCTACGTCTCCGCATCCAGATTCCGAGATTGTCGATGGCGTGCCGAATCTCGCTGGTGACCACAAAAATCTCAGACAAATCGACTTCAGTCGGTGGTTTTCGGAAATCTTCCCAAACTGCTTTCTGGATAGTTCTTCGGTTTTCCAGGATATAGGCAAGAAGTCTTTTTAAAACCACTATACGCTGACGGGTGTCTCGTAAAGCTACCTCCGGGGCATGTAGCTTCAGACGATCAAAAATATCCTGGAATTGATTTTTCATGATCTACGCACGGATTATTTAGAACGTTAGGTAACTACTGTTACTTCAACAATATATTGGAATGGATCATGTCAATCATTCCGACTTCTGTCATTGAGTTAGCTTTTTACATAAGTTAGCAGTATCAGTGGAGGACTTCACGAAAACCGGCAACGGGAGATCATTTTCGTATAATCAATTCATGCGATATTGATACTCATGGAGATAAGCGATCGTTATGTCGGATATAATCATCATTAATTATCAGGATATATTTTATGAAATCATCAGGTACGCTATATCGTAATTTTTTGTTCTGTATATGCTTGATGCTGATTGCGCTTCCCGTTCAACTTATGGCCCAGCAGCTGAGTGAGCCCAGGGATCTGTCTCTGACTATATACAACAATAATCAGTCGGTGGTTAATGAACAGAGAACGCTTGACGGAAAGGAAGGCATCTTTACCGTACAGCTAAATGATATCTCCAACCTCATCGATCCGTCGTCAATGGTCATTCGATTTCCCGGGCAGGTGATGAAGCAAGAATACCGCCGTCAGCAGACAACGATGAGGGATGTGCTCAAATCATACATCGGTCATCAGATTCGCTTTGTCAATGAAACCGGCCATGTTCGCAGCGGAGAGTTGATTGCACTACAAGGCGACCAGGCAATCATTCATTCACCCAATGAGGGGGGCTACATTATAATCAGTCATTTATGGGATCATACATTCATTTTTGATAATCTCCTGGCCAAACCGAGCGATTCAAATTCCGTTACATGGACGTTGAAAGGCGATAAGAAAGGGAAACAACCGTTCAACTTTACATATCAAACCGGTGGACTCAGCTGGGACGCCCGGTATAACCTGATCCTTCAGAGTGACCAGAAAGCCGATTTAACAGGTTCGGCTGATATTAAAAATCAGACGGATAAAAACTATACGGATGCCAGTATTACGTTGGTTGCCGGAAATGTACACCAGGCAAATAATCCTCAGCCAAGAATGCAGGAGGCGGTTGTAGCAGCCTATGCCGCTAAAGATGCTGTTCAACAGCGTGCTTTCTCTGATTACCATTTGTATGATTTACAGGGAAAACAAACGATCGCATCACACAGTGATCAGTTAGTTCCGCTGGTAGAAGGTGATGGGGTCGGTGTGGGAAAAAAATATATCTACCGGTCGGGAGGATATTATGCTCCATTAGGTAGTGTAAACAGCCATGCCGTTACGGTCAGCTACACGATTGTAAACACGAAGAAAAATTATCTTGGTAAACCGCTGCCCGCCGCAGTGGTATCCATCTACAAGCAGGATGGCAATAACCTGGTTTTACTGGGAAAAGATAATATCGATCATACAGCAGCAAACGACTCGATCTCAGTGACACAAGGAGAGGCTTTTGATGTAAACGGATCGGATAAAGTGACCGACATTCGTCAAATCTCTCAAAAGGTTACCGAAAGGGATGTTGAAGTGGAATTGTCTAATCAAAAAGATTCGGATATCACGGTGAAAGTCATTCAGCGACTGAACGCCAACGACCAGATCTTTAAATCAAATTACAAGTACGAGAAACAGTCCGCTTATGTCTATGAATTTGATATACCGGTAGCATCACAAAAGACAGCTAAGCTTGAATATAGCGTCCGGACAACGAATCGATAAGACGATGTTTGGGAGGTGTAAGAAATGCAGGGGTGATCGTAACTACTTGCCCCTGTGTTTCTTCATATAAAGAAAGTATATACTAAAAAAATGATCAGGGCTCACTGTGTTGAGCCATTTCCTGAAGGGTAAGTTTACCCTCATAATAAGCTCGTCCCACCACCACCCCATACACTTTAGTTGCGGCTAGCCTTTTCAAATCTGTGGACCCTGAAACCCCGCCGGAAGCTATGAAGTTGAGAGTTGGATACTGTTTCATGAGTTGTTTGTAAAGAGCTATGTTGGCTCCTTCCAGGGTTCCGTCGCGTGAAATGTCAGTGCAAAGAACGTACTTCAGACCAGCAGTGATCATATCATTAAGGGAGTCTTCGGTTGAGCGTTCGACCTGTTCCATCCACCCGGAAATAGCGATACGGCCGTTTTTCAGATCCATGCCGAAAATACAACGCTCGGGTCCATAGATATTTAGAACCTTCTGCCAGGCTTCCGGGTTTCTGATGGCCATTGAACTGCTGATGATTTTATTAATACCGGTATCAAGGAGTTTCGCAGCATCATCATAAGATCGGATACCCCCGCCCGTCTGAACAGATAAACCGGTACCCCTGATGATACGTTGAATATGAGAAAGGTTGACGAACTCCCCGTCCCTTGCTCCATTCAGGTCAACGATATGGATATGACGGAAGCCAGCTTGCTCAAATGCATGAGCCTGGGTAAGTGGATCGTGGTTGTAAATCTGCGCCTGGTCATAGTCGCCCTTCGAAAGGCGTACAACATTCCCATCGAGCAGATCAATTGCCGGTATAACATGCATGGCCGAAAAACTGGTTAATGGTATCTAAAGGGAAAATAATATTCCCCACATTAAAATGTGAGACAATGAGTTGCAAGAAAACAATTAAAAAGAAAATTCTAAATTTAAATAGATCGTTGATTTTTAGTGTCTTATTGTTAATATACACTTGTAACCGGGATTTTTAACGAAACTGAGTGCAACAAAATGCTTGTCTCAGTTAAAAGAGTAATAGCATCTCTCGCAGTCCTGACAGGTCTTCTGTCTTATGTACCAGCTACGTTAATTGCTCATGAGCTTTATCCGGTCCTTCAATACCCAGAGCAAGGTTTTGAAAATGCGTTTGAAGAAGGATTAAAAAAGCTTGATAACGGAAACTGGAAGGCGGCCGTTGCGACGTGGGGAACAGCTCTGAAGAAGCAGGACGCCAATCAATCCATAGAGTTGAAAATGGCGGTCAAGTACATTGAAACGGTTACAGAACACAAAGATAGTGAACATTATGCAGAAGCGTGTGATTACTACCTGAATGCTTTTCGCCAAGCCAGTTGGGAGAGAGAGCCAGAGGCATTGGATGAGGAGTTTGAACGTTTGATGCCGCTTGTGCCTCCCGATCATCAGAAAGAATGGAAGAAAGTGATAAAAAAAAGAGACCCGGCCATTTTTAATAAGGTTGTTTTGTTCTGGGAAATGATGGACCCCATCACTTCTACTGCCGTGAATGAACGACTGATCGAACATTGGGAACGGATCGCATATGCACGCAAGCATTTCACCCGGGCTCATAATACTGTCTATCATACGGACGACAGGGGTTTGATATATGTGCGATTTGGAAAACCTGATCTGGAAGAAAAAAATGTAGCTCTCCCACCCAATCAAATAATGAATCCGGTAACTGGCGGCCCCCTGAGGGTCAATGGGATGACATTTCGCCCTATGATACCTCTTATCCTGGATACCGATTTGTGGAAGTACAATTTTTCCAATCGGCAAGAGCCATCATTCTACTTATTTGGCAGCGATGCAAAGGGAGGCGGTGAATTCAGACTTCAGGTGGGCATCATGCACATGATTCCTTCATTTGGATATTCTTTTGCCATGGCCGGAATGGACCGGCAGGGAGGCGCCCTGATGATCAAGTATTCCATGATTGGCAAACTCACAGGGGTAACCGGGTATTACGACAAAATATATAATGACCTCACCAATGCGATAATCTCGCGAAGTGCGAACAGAAATGTGGGTAGTGCCGTATACCAGGCACCAGACATTTTACATCGATTTGAATACGAGGAAGTCGAACAGTCCCGTCGTCGCGACCGGGAGTCTCCGGGCTCAACAACTGATTTGGTTACCAGTGGAAATCTTATCCCGGTTGACTATAATTATTATCGTTATCTAAATGATGATAACCAGACGGAATATTTGTTAGTGCTAAATCCCGAATTAAAGAAACTCGACAAACGCCTGTCGACAAAGAACCTTGAGAAACACCCGGTTAAAGACCTGTCGATGAAAAGCTCACTCATGACTATAGACAGCAACGGTCACCGGCATATTCACGCTACCCATGATCTTAACTTGTTGCAGATTATGGATACTCATGGCAACATGTCGTACTTCTTCAACCCCGATAGTATTGGAAATAAACCAATTACAGGCATAGATGTATTCGGTGATGTGGGCAAGAGAATGAAACATGACAGCGTCGACTATCAGGGTATCCAGCCGATGTTCAGTACAGGGCCCTTACAGTTGCCGCTTTCTGATCCCCTTAAATGGAATCCGGGCAGCATTGTTATCAGCGACCCGATTATTGGATACAGGCAGAATGTGGATGAAAACAAACGTATTCCTTTCATACCGGCTCTTGATCCAACATTTTGGAATGGTGATGAGATCCTTGTTTTCTTTGAGGTTTATGATCGCAGTATCAATAACTACTCTATTGATTTCAGTTATGAAAAATTCCAGGACAGTATTCTTCTGAAAAAGCCAAAACCTTATAACGAAAATGCAAATGTGACCGCATTATTCAAGAGGGAAGGAGACCATGACCGGAAATGGTTCTATCTTAAACTCAACGGATTTGATGTAGGTTCATATAATTTGAAGATGACGGTAAAAGACGACAAGGATAAAGTTTTAGACACACGTACCGTCAATTTTAAAATTGGGGAAGCTCCGACTCAATGATTATCTGAGTTTGTAGGGACTCAATTACTTTTTTGAGTGAATAACTATTCTATTGCACTTGTGGCTATGGACTCAGATAACTATAATCATTCCAACTACCTGTATTGCAATTAATCCCGGGTCGCATCATGATGAAAAGATCGGTGTTCCTCTCATTTGTTTTGTTATTGATATTAAATGTTGCGGCTAAGTCGCAATCATCAATCCCCGATACAACGGGGCCGTGGATTCAGCTTTTCAATGGAAAAAACCTGGATGGATGGGTACCCAAGTTTGCTGGTTATAAACTCGGTGTGAACTACAAAAACACCTTCCGGGTGGAAAATGGGCTTCTAAGGGTATCATATGATCAGTACAAACATTTCGACGGACAGTTCGGTCATCTTTTCTATAAAAAGAAATTTTCAAGTTACATCCTGAGAGTTGTTTACCGGTTTGTCGGAAAACAAGTGCCGGGTGGTCCCGATTGGGGATATCGCAACAACGGAATCATGATTTTCTGCCAGTCGCCGCAGTCAATGCTCAAAGACCAGGATTACCCGGCTTCAGTGGAAGTACAGTTGCTTGGAGGAAACGGAAAGGACAAGAGACCCACGGCTAATGGATGTACTCCGGGAACAAATATCGTCATTGATGGAAAACTGATCACACAACACTGTAATCCGTCCACCTCTCCGACATTCAATGGCGATCAATGGGTGACCGTAACCGTTGTTGTTCATTCTGACTCATTGATTCAGAATTATGTAAATGGCAAACCAGTGTTTCATTTCAGCAAACCGCAACTTGATCCCAATGATCCCGACGGCAAACGACTGTTGAAAACTGAACCCAAAAACCTGAAAGACGGCTATATAAGTATCCAGGCCGAAAGTGCACCCACCGATTTTAAGACAATAGAGATCAAGGAACTCAGAAATTAGGGATTGAAATTTAACTCCCCGCCGGTCCGGAAGTATCCCTTTTTAACCATTAAGGCATGAAGGCACATTAAGTCTTCCTTCATTAGTCTTAACTTCTTAATGGTCTATCATAGGTCATCGGTTAAAATGCGTGGCAGCTGGAGTGAGGAGCTATATGCTTAGAGAACCCTGGCTGTCGTTCCTTTATGGCCATCTTAAGGTTGCTTCTAATATCGAACACACGCTAATTATGTCTATTGGGACGAAATTCAATTCAAAATTTAAAATTTAAAACTCAACACTCCTTAAACTCTCCCTTTCGACTCACCATTTGCAAGAGCCGCTCCGATAAGATGTGCCACACGCAGAGGCTCCGGCATTGTAGATTTTTGTAGGGTTGACCGGATCAGCTTTTTTGCCTCACGTTCTGTCGTTCCGCAAAAAGAGGCGAATATCCCCTCATCAATTTCTATTGAAGACGGATTGTCATTCAAAACTGGCAGCAATTTCGATAAACCGGCTGCTTTAAGCGCCGTATCAAGCGTACTGTCCTGCGTATCTTGTCGTGTGATGGTAAGAATTGGGAGATTCAATTCTCGGGCAAGAGTGGGAAGATGCAACAATCCCAGGCCGGCAATAGTAATGCCGCCAAATGCAATTCCCTGAAGAGAAGGAGTCCACCTTAGTTCTTTGATCCAATCGATGAGGAATTGGGTCGCGTTCGGATCATCAATTTTCATCCTGTTCACCGCTACACCATCGACAAGAGTGGCTCCTTCCATCATCACAGCAACCACAGGTACAGTCTCATCCTTATGTTTCGTAAAAGGAGCATCGTCGATTCCAAGCACATGTGGATGCATAACAGTGATAAATTGTTGGTAGAGGTAATCCCCAGTGATTACCCTTACCAATGTAACAAGAAATAAAAGACGAAGAATCGATAGGATGGTTATGTCCCCAAAAACTCACCATTTACAGCTTTGAACAGGCTGATAGCTGACTGCTGATAGCTGAACGCTTTAAAACGACCATCGCAATCTTGCGAAAAATAGATTCGGTGTGGGATAAATCTGTTCGATTGCCTTGTTTCGGATGATCTGTGCCAGCAGAAGAAAATCTATATCTTCGGTTACCGAATAGGTGACTTGTGGAATAATGATTGTCAAACGGTTAGAAAAGCCTTCGATTCCGGATAAACCGATATTAAGAAGTGGCGATGCCGGGAACGTTACCTGGGCAAAACCGGCAGTCCGTGTGATAAAGAGGTTATTGGCCTGCAGGGTCTCGCCAAATAGAGCCTGTGGATTCAGCCTGGAGGGGGCATTGCCATTGTATAGAAACTCGCCGCTGATATAGAGTCCGCTGCTAAAAGCGTAATCTCCAGAAGTAGACAAAAGCATGTAGAGATCTTTTGATGGATTAGAATATAACGGATGATAGATAGAGAACTCACCCTTGAACCCCGCCTGACCAATAGATCCGGCCCAGCCACCGCCGACCACAGCCTGATTGTGGTAATAACCGGCAAGAAATTGAAGATCATACACCCCCTGGTGCATACGTGCTAAAAAAGCCCCTACTGATTGTTTCATATCATGACGATCCGGCTTGAATGCGAATTCATAACCGGAAGCAAAACCGCTAAAATACTGAAGCCGAATGGCATCTGAACCGGGTTTTTCCTCATAATCAAAATCGAGATAGGAATACGCATTGAACAAATCGTTGGGGTTCCAGGCGTACGTTTTCCCCCAGTTGATGCGCTGCCGTCCGAGATCGACTTCCCACTTTCCCGAATACCATGTGGCATACAACCGATCGATGGAGGAGTTCAGAATGGTTTGTTTTGTATTTATCCAATTCCAGCTCAAATCGACCAAGCCGTCATCCTTTGAGAGGATTGAACCGTAGCCAGGGGTATGCCTCACCGTGTATCCGTTGTACAGTCGTGTCCGGATGGCTCCATTAACCTGGAAAGACATATTAGGCTTCCACTGCAAATTAATACGATTATGAACCAGATTGTCGTAATGGAACGTCTTAAACGGATTATCAACTTGCAGCATCCCCAACTCTTTGATGTATCCGTTCGCCGTCACGTTGGGAATTTGAAACTGGCTGTAAACCTGAATGGGTAACAACAAAACCAGGACAAAAACACCGATTAATACCGTGATTTTTCGTGACTCCGTGGCAATTTTTAAAGATGCTACATTTTGTCTGATATTTATCTGTTTAATTTTTTGCCACGGAAACACAGAAACGACACAGAATAGAAACTTATTTACTCCCTGAATAGCAAACACAGTTGTCACCCTTCTTTCTTTACCTTATTCCGTACTTCATCAGTTTCAATATGTCCGTCGACAAGTGTGATAACCCGCAAAGCCCGATCAATTACACGCTGGTCGTGGGTGGCGAAGATGAAGGTCACTTTTTCTCTGCGGTTCATCTCCGCCATCAGATCCATGAGCTGGCCGGTCGATACCGAATCGAGGTTAGCGGTTGGTTCATCGGCCAGGATGTAGCGCGGTTTTGAAGCGAGAGCCCGTGCGACGGCTACACGTTGTTGTTGTCCGCCAGATAGTTCGGACGGGCGGTTATTCATGCGGTCGCCAAGTCCGACGGTCGTTAAAAGTTCATCACTGCGTTGCCTGCAATCCTTCTCCGATAGTCCCTGAAGCCTCATAATAAACTCGACATTTTCACGGGCTGTGAACACCGGGATCAGGTTGTAGGACTGAAATACGAATCCGATGTTGTGCAGGCGAAAATCAATTAGTTGGCTGTCACTCAGTTTGGCAAGGTCGGATCCGTTGACGTGTACGCTGCCCCCATCCGGACGGTCGAGTCCGCCGAGCATGTTGAGAAGCGTCGATTTCCCGGATCCTGACGGCCCAATTATGGCTGCAAAGTCACCCTGTTCGATGTTCATCGTTACATCATTCAATGCACGCACCGGGACTTTCGTCTCTTGGTAGGTACGGGAAAGGTGTTCTGTTTCAATGACTTTCATAATAGAGGAATTTTAAAGTACTTAGGAGTACTTAAAGTGCCCAAAGTACTTAAGAGTTTATTTTTAGGTTTCTTGTTGCCGAAGTGAATATTGCCAATAATTCACATGCCTCTTCGAGTAATGATCTAACTTCATTTTCATCAACCCACTTTTGTGTAGCAATTACGTTCAGCCAGAATACGGTCTCGCTAGCCTCAGTTTCACAAATCTTTATTTTATGAATAAAATCTGCTTTGCTCCTCGACCTGTTAACCTCCCTATAATTGGCTCCAACACTGGTTCCCGCTTTTGTAAACTGATTTCTTACTACTCTGGCCTCCGGAGTATTAGGTAATGTGGAAGAAAGATGAATTACCTGAATAGCAAACCTTAGCGTCCTTCCTTCTATATTCTTCCCAAATTCTTTGTTATCCATATTCTTAATCTCCAAACTATAAGTACTCCTAAGTACTTTAGGCACTTTTAAGTACTTCTTCACCATGTTCTTATTGCTTGAATAGGTCTGAGCTTGAGGGCCTTTCGAGCGGGATAGAAGGAAGCCAGAAGAGCGGCAATGATCATCATTACGGCGACGATAGGATAGAGGTTGGCATCCATTTCGGGACGTACAACCGAACTGAAACCGTACTGTTGTCCATAGGCCAAAAATGCCAGGTCGATCCCGGTATGGTGGGTAAGCCGAATCGTTGCATATGCAACACCGAGTCCTATAGGCACCCCCGTGAAACTGAGCATCAGCGTTTCAATGACGATCATCCCGAAAACCCGCAGCTTGCTCATACCGACAGCCATGAGCATTCCAAGTTCCCGCGTTCGTTCCAGGATGGCCATGAGCATGGTATTCAGGATGGCCAGTATCAGGGCGAAGATGATAATCCCCATGATGATGGAAATCTCAAGATTCATCTGATCGTTAATAAGCTGAAATTCAGGGGCAACGGCTTGCCATGATTGAACTTCAAATCCCGGAAGTTTTTTTTGCAGTTCATCAGCAACGGCCTTAGCGGATTGCGAATCATCGAGCCGTAAAAAGATTTCCTGGACAGCACCCGGCGCACCGATCAGACGCTGTAAATCCCGGGCACGGACATAAAGTTGGGTCTCGTCTTTGGACTTGTCCACGCTTCGAAACAAACCGGTAATACGAAACGCACCGGCTGCAATCTCGTTGTGAACATCCTGAAAGGTCAGGACAATCTTAGACCCGAGGTTAACTTTCAGACGTTTGGCGAGAGCCTCACCTATCACGACACTATTTTTTTTGTCTTCTCCAAAATAGCTGCCTTGGGTGATATAGTTATGGATGTCAAATACCTGCGGCTCTCGCTGCGTATTAATTCCACTGATCGTTACTCCGTATGAATTTGTCGCACTCGACGCGAGACCCATAGCGGTAGTGTGTGGAGCTACACCTATAACCTGGGAGTTTTCCTTAATAGATGAGATTACCTGCTCCGGGTTCGGGATGGTATCAGACACCAATTTCTCATTCAGATAACCCGGCATATGGATCTGAACATTACCAACATAATTGTTGAGCTGGTTACGTGTACGCTCACGAATCATGCCGTTGTAAAATGCCATGACAAAGAGTCCGGCCCACATACCCAGTATAACGGCCACCAAAATGACACCGCTGCGAACCGGGCTTCTCCAAATGTTTTTCCAACAAAGTCTTAGCAAATACATTATAATCTCCGTGATTAAGATCGTAAAACCTGACTCATATGCGGTTCAAGTTTGAAACTTGGACCATTCCATCTCTCTTCAAGACTCTTTCCAAATTCTTTGTTTTTCATGTCGATTTACATGTTAACTGTTAGAACTCTAAGTACTTTAGGCACTTGAAGTACTCATAAGTACTTCCCTAAGGTCTTAAAGCCTGACCCGGATCAAGCCGGTGGGTG
>Ga0114931_10006698_pt1 | contig 14145 bp, 10 predicted proteins | sample 2SBtaG_FD_89579 | JGI IMG/M metagenome (GOLD analysis project Ga0114931, IMG submission 89579) | Deep subsurface microbial communities from Kolumbo volcano to uncover new lineages of life (NeLLi) - 2SBTROV14_V59a metaG | ecosystem: Environmental > Aquatic > Marine > Volcanic | place: Kolumbo...
CTTCCCATAGCGTTTTTGAGGAAAGATACTATTTATTTGTGTAATTTAATATTGTATTCTATATAATTAATATACTGGAAGAAACGATAGCCGGACGGATACCCTTTCATGTATTGATTACTATCTGTAATTTCCCTGATGACTAATAATAGCTATGCCCGCTTCGTCATCTTTATTAAACATTCTGTCGTTTACTTTTTGATAAATTATAGTTCTTGCTGAACTGACGATAAATTTTCCGGATTTTAAGCCCACGCTATTTATTAGATATCGTTGTTATTTTTAATAGGTTAGATTTGATAAATAATGTTTTATATCCATTTGTCTACTAACGGATACTTGTTTTCATCTATTGATTAAGAAGGACTTAAGATCTTGAAAATCAAAAAGGTATTTTCCGGATTTAGCGCTTTTCGAATTGCTTTTATATACTTCTTCGTAGCTACACTTTGGATTATTTACTCCGACCTTATTATCGGGACTCTTTTTAAGGATCAGGAGTTGCTAACCAGATACCAAACGGTTAAGGGACTATTCTTTGTAATTGTCACTGCTACGTTGCTTTTCTTTATGATTAAGGCTAGTCAAAAGAAGTTACTTCATGCACATCATATCATCGAGGCCAGTGAAAAAAGATATCGACTCCTTGTAGATCAGTCCCCTTTTATCATCGGCCTTGTACAGGATGAGCAAGTCATATATGCCAATCCAGCTACGAGCGACATACTGGAAATCCCCAAGTTAGAACTCATTGGAAAAGGAATTGGGGAAATTATTTATCCTGATAATCTTGAAACCGTCAGGGACAGATTAAAAAGACTGCTTGATGGTGAGACCGGTTTGTATCCCGCATTGGAAAAATATGTAAGCTCGACAGGAAAAGTCATTCCTGTTGAAGTGTATGCGACGGCATTTACCTATAATTCAAAAAAAGCCATCCAAATCATAGCTATTGATATCACAGACCGCGTAACACGAGAGGAAAAATTAGAACTGGCCTTGCGTGAAAAAGAAGTGTTGCTATCTGAGGTACATCACAGGGTAAAGAATAATATGGCGATCATTTCCGCACTCATTCAACTTCAGGCTTTACAAGAAGATCACGAAAGGACCTCAGAGGTATTGCTAAACAGCATCCGGCGCGTTGGTTCTATTGCCTTGATTCATGAGCGTATCTATCGCTCCGATGATTTGATGAGTATTCGTTTGGATAAACTTATACCAGAACTGATATCTTTGATTAGCAGAGATTTTCAGCAAACTAATCTTGAACAAAAACTGAGTATCGATCCCGTTAATCTCAACGTCAACCAGGCCGTTTCATGCGCATTATTTTTGAATGAAACGCTTACCCTCGTGTTTCATGACTATCCAGTTGAGATAGAAAATGGAGAACTCCTTGTTCGTTTTAAGCAGACGGGTAAGACCTGTACCCTTTCGGTTTCCTTCAGTGCAAAGGAGACTGTTTCATCTGTAATTGGAAATGAGAATGCCCCCGGATTGCAATTATTAGAACTGATTGGTCAACAGTTGCAGGGTAACTTTACCACTGACACCCAAAATGGAATGACGTTCACGCTGGAGTTCGAATCCGACGAAAATTTGAGAGGTTCTGCAGCTCACATCCCCTTGTGATTTTCGGGCTTTATACATCAACCCATCTTAACATTTCTGGATCTGGTTCGTATTTAAAGTAAATCAATGATTATCAAAATCAGGTATGAAACGACCAGTGTTATTTGGTGCATTTCTTTTGGGATTATTATTCCAGGCTTACGGGCAGAATGCATACCCATCCAATCATGTCACTCTGGAATACCAGCGGCTGCACAGTCACATATTTAACAACACCCGAACATTACGGATTTTGCTGCCTCCCGGTTACTACGGCAACGGTAAGGACAAAAGGTACAAGGTGCTTTTTTTAAACGACGGTCAGTCGCTGTTTAATAAGGATACCTGCCAATTTTCCAACCATGAATGGAGAGTTGACGAAACAGTGGATTCTCTTTCAGGAATGAATGAAATCGAACCCGTCATCGTGGTCGGCATAGATAATGTCGGATCAAAATACAGGGGGGAATGAGTACCTGCCCTGGGAAGACATCTATTTAAAGCCGGCCATCCCTCATCCCATGGGCTCCAGATATCCCGATTTCCTATTATCTGAGGTGCTGCCCTTTATAAAAAACAAATACAGAATTAGTACAAAACGGGAAGACATCGGACTTGGGGGATCTTCCTATGGCGCATTAATTGCTCTTTATACCTACCTGGAGAAACTGATCGTATTGGTTTCTTATTGCTGGAAAGCCCCTCTTTTTATGTCAATGATCAGGCGATACTTAAAAAATTTAAAACTTTTAAGGGCATACTGCCTCAAAAGATTTCCATCGGGATCGGAACCAATGAAATGAGACTGAGAAATTGTGATGAATCCAATGCGGATAATATGATGGCGGTAAAAGATGCCACTACTTTAAAAGATATGCTGCTATCTAAAGGGTTAGATAAAAAAAGACTACATTTTACCGTTGATGGATGCGCTACCCATACAGAAAAGAGCTGGGCGGGGCGATTTCCAGGTGATATACTGTTTCTTTTCAAGAAAAACCTGTGAGTGATTATTAATATTTATTTGTAGTGAACCCGGTTCGGAAATAATAAGCGGATATGATCTCATTAATTAAATCGTAAATATTCGTTGGACACAATAATCCCATCAGATAAAACAAAAGGTATAATTACCTATTCTTTCCTTGGTATAGCAACTTACATAATATCAGATACTATTCATGAGGTTATTGGTCATGCCGGTACCAGTCTTTTGTTAGGATATAAGATAGAACTTCTGACGTCGGTTTATTACAGAAGCCGTCCAGAAAGTATGATGGTTAGTCTCGGCGGACCCTTAGCCAATTTGTTATTTGCCCTGCTGCTATTTACGATCCTGGTTAAAAAGAAGGATCTTTCTATTCTTCTTAGGTTCCTCATCGTAACTACCATGGCCTACAACTTGTTTTGGTTTTCAGGTACCCTGCTGCAATCGGTGATAAGTAAGACGGGCGACTGGAACTACTTCCCGGAGCAGTACTTCGGTCCGTATGGTTTTATCTTTCTGATATTTGCGGGTATCACGGCTTATTACCTTTCAGGTAAATTAGTCAAACTGCAATTCAATGATATCGGGAATAGGTATGATTGATCGTACATAGGACTTCCCCAAGAAGGATTAGTAAATCATAAAAATGATGTATTACCGGAACGCCTATTTTAAGCGATGGATTTATATCAGAACCTGTCCCCGATTGCTATCATAATTGACCTTATGTCCTGCTTCTCATCCAGCAGCAGGACTGCTTGATGAAACACATTTTATTTTTGGGAGGATTTATATGAAGGCAATTGTATGTACAAAATACGGAACACCAGATGTCCTGCAGCTCCGTGAGGTAGAAAAGCCTTCACCGGGGAACAATGAGGTATTGGTAAAAGTAATTGCAGCAAGTGTTACGAAGGCCGACTGTATGATGCGGCAGGGAACCCCTTTTTATGGCCGGTTATTTATCGGACTAACAAAACCCAAACATCCCATACCCGGAACCGGCTTTGCAGGAGTAATAGAAAAGGTCGGTAAAGATGTAACGTTATTTAAAAAAGGCGTTTCTGTTTTTGGGGAGACGGGTGTGGGTTTTAGTACCAATGCGGAATATCTAAAAGTGGCTGAAGATGCATTAATCGCTCAACTTCCATCCAATATGACCTTTGAAGAAGCTGCTCCAATTTGTGACGGCGGACTGACTTCCTGGAGTTTCCTAAAAGATATTGGAAAGATTCAGGCCGGATATCGTGTTCTCATCAATGCTGCATCCGGGAGTTTGGGTACCGCTGCCGTACAAATCGCCAAACACTTTGGCGCTGATGTAACCGGTGTATGTAGTGGAGCCAATGTAGAAATGGTGAAATCGCTCGGTGCAGATAAGGTAATAGATTACACAAAGGGTGATTTCACTAAGAATGGTAAAACCTACGATGTCATCTTCGACACGATCGGTAAAAGTTCATTCTCGCAATGCAAGGATTCACTCACAGCAAATGGCGTCTATCTATCACCTGTGATGAAAATCCCTCTCCTGTTGCAGATGATGTGGACCTCAAAATTCAGTAACAAGAAGGTTAAATTTTCAGCAACCGGACTACGACCTGTACCTGAACTCAAAGCACTTCTCAATGAGGTCATCGAAGCAATTGAAGCAGGAAGCCTTAAAATGGTTATAGACAAAAAATATTCTTTAGAAGAAACCGCTAAAGCTCATTGGTATGTAGAGACAGGACACAAGAAAGGGAATGTGGTGTTAAGAATGGAGCATAAAGTTGAAGACAATGTATGATAATTCGCTATCTGTGCCGAAAGCGTAAGATTAGTGATCTGAATAAAAAGCATATAGGATTATTTAATCATAACTTATCAATTACAGGCTATTATCTTATAATTATTCCATTATTTTAAAGTAAGGACGCTATACAACACTCTATGCCGTGTGATACCTAAAACATTGAGAGGAGTGGTTTATGAGTTTACTCAGCATTGTATTTACGGTTTTTACGATCACGGTTATCCTGGAGTTTTATACGGGTAGGATATTCGTCTTAAAGAACAGCTATTTTCCCGACAGAGAGAACCAGCCGGATAAATTTTGGGATGACTTAGCACTGCATCTGATTGTTACGATCATTATAGCTTCATCCCTTTTTATAGCTAACTAGCCAGGAGGTTTGGGGATTGAACAATCGATGCGGTCAGACATGTGCGACTACAAAATGACATGTAGTTATATCACTAAAATGCGATTCACTCCTGTCCAATCTTCAACTCCTTTACTGTAACAAAGTCATCATTAGCAGTTGAATCATCAGTCACTTTCAGCCAAAAGTAATTCTTTTTCCCTTTTACAAAGTTGTTCAAGAATGCAAGAGTGCCTCTGTAAATGAACTAACATTTCTGTTTGACATCGCCCTTCTTAGTCCCGGGAAAATCAATACCCGGTATGGTTCCGACAGCCATGCCCATGTTTGAGAATAAGGCGTGCCGCATGTTGTCGATCTTGATCAAGTAGCGGTTCGAGTTAATAAGGGAGTTCACAAGATTAAAATCCGGCACTACATAAGTCTCTGTATCCTGGTAAAAGTGAAGTATTGGAGATGTGATTTTTTCTTTGTCGATGTGGATTCCATGAAGCCAGGACTTACCTATCTTGTCAGCAAACCCTCCATCAAGGCTCACAAATGCTTTTATTCCGGGATTATCATTAAGCATCAGGAAGGCTCCCCTGCCACCAAAGCTATAGCCTATTATTGCAACATCTTTCGTATCCGCATTTTTAAAAGCTTTCAGCTCATTCCAATCAAACTTCATATCCAGTTCCTGATCTCTGGCATATTGATACGCTTGTGTTGTATTTGTCAAAGGACCGGTAATTCTCATCGGTGATGGACTACTTGCAACATAATATCCGTGTGATGCGAGATATTCGCACAGAACCGACATGCTTCCTGCAGGGTTCATATTTCCCTGAGCAACGATAATACATGGAAAGTGTCCGGTTTCAGCCTGTGCATTTTGATAAGCGGCCATTTTCGTAGTTAGTAGCTGCTTAGCCGCTTCATCTGAAATCCCATTTGATGTTAGTAGACGGGAATATGCAACGATTGCTGCTTGTTTACTGCTGTCTGAGTCGTTGTGAAAAGCTTTTTCAGAGGCAATCAATGAAATGTAATCCTGATACAAAACGGATGTATCCCAAATACCCGCAATAGCTGGATACCAGACAAGAGTCTGCATGGGTCTGGCCGCTTTTCCAGAATCGATGAATCTTGATTGATCCCGGTGCTCAATTACTTTTAATCCAACGTTATACTTCCCCTTTTCCAGGGTTCCCCAAAGAATGGATTCCTGGCAGATACCCTTTGAGCAGGTAAAAGCTATTGAAAAAATGGCCACGAATAAAAAGCCCACTTTTCTCATCATCCATTTCCAATATTTGAATTAAGTTGGGAGCTTTAAATGCGCGATAATATAATTATGCCATAAGCTGCATCCCCAGTGTAATCAAAAAAATCAAGACTTTGAAGGTCAAAATATCTTATCAATATTTCATTATCAAAATAGTATTTGCGTAAACATTTGAAAAATACCGGCTGCGAAAATCACCAGTCTTACAGGAATAATCAATGAAAACACTATTTATCTGTCTGATCATTCTTTTTTGCGGCACACTTCATATTCACAAGTCCTGTTACAATCGCTTCCAATCAGCAGGCTATGTTGAAGAGTGAAAATTCTCAACTATTAAAGATCTACCTTCTAAGAAGGTGGATTTGGAGGAGGACTCTGGAAGAGTCCATCTTCGTCACTGCCTCGCTCTTCCCGCTTTTCTTTCTCTTCCTGGTATTTCACATATCTTCTAATCAGATCTTCATTCAATCCAACAGTGGACACAAAATACCCTCTGGCCCAAAAATGATTCCCCCAATACGGCTTCTTCTTTAATTCCGGATAGCTCTTGAACAATTTGATCGCCAGCTTTCTCTTTAATGTGTCCATCAGATCCGAAACCGAGACGCGCGGTGGAATCGAGACCAATAGATGGATATGATCGATTTGTACATTCAGTTCCAACACTTCACAACTCTTCCATTCGCACAACATCCGCAGATCTTCTTCCACCAATTCCTTTATCACCCCTGTCAGTATCCGAAATCGATATTTGGGTACCCACACGATGTGATATTCACATTTATATACGACATGTGATTGTTTCTTATATTTTCCCATTCAGCCAATTAACGACTTTTGGGCATAGCCCAAAAGTACATTACCACCTGCTAAGCAGGTGGGTTTTTAAGATGTACTAAAATACACAGAAACCTGCCTTTTCTATAGATATACAAACCTAAATCACACCTTTAAAAATCTTTAGTTACATTACGGTCAATACACATCACTAAATACCCAGGGTTTACTTTACACAAAATAATCGGTTGTCGCCTATGCGAAGAAGATATGCACTTCTTTTGCTGATCCTTATTGTCTGCATTACCTGTAAACGAAAAATGGGGAACAATGACACATCAAACCCCCAGCATGTTTCAGTCCTTACACAACACAACAATAACGCCCGGACAGGCTGGAATGATCAGGAGACAGTGCTGAACACAAGTAACGTCAACGAGAAACAGTTTGGCAGGCTGTTTGCACTTGCTGTCGACGACCAGGTATATGCGCAGCCACTGGTTGTTGGAAATGTGTACATTGACAATGGCATGCGTAACGTGGTGTACATAGCCACCGTCAATAATACGGTGTATGCCTACGATGGTGACAGTGGGAAATTATACTGGGAAAAGAACTTTTCACAACCGGGTATGCGACCGCCAAGAAATACAGATATGACAGGAGCCTGCGGCGGTTATTACCAGGATTTTAGTTTAGATATCGGTATTGTCGGGACTCCCGTGATCTATGAATCAACCCAGACAATGTACTTTGTTGCCCGTAGCACTGATGGCAGCAGTTTCGTCCAGTACCTTCACGCTATAAATATCGTGGACGGTAAGGAAGTCTCCGGAAGTCCGGTCAAAATCACAGCAACATATGAAGGGAATGGTTCCGGTAGTGTCAATAATAAGATCACATTTGATGCACAAAGACAAAATCAACGACAGGGACTGACCCTGGTTAATGGTGTCGTTTACATCACGTTCTCATCGCATTGCGACTGGGGCCCTTATCACGGCTGGATTCTTGGATATAATGCCAACACACTCCAACAACAAATAGTGTACAATGACACTCCTGATGGCGAAAATGGCGGCATGTGGGAAAGCGGTGCGGGAATGGCAGCCGACGGTCAGGGTAATCTTTATGTCGTATCCGGCAATGGAACTGTTGGATCTAATGGTGACCCGACCGACCTGACCAACCGGGGAGAAAGTGCGTTAAAACTGAAACCAGCCGGCGCAACCCTTACCGTAGAAAGCTATTTCACTCCATATAATTACCAGGATCTTAATAAGGTTGATCTTGATTATGGAAGCATGGGCTCTTTTCTGATTCCGAATTCCAATTACTTCTTCACGGGCGGGAAAGATGGGAATATTTACCTGGTTAATAAAGATAACATGGGCGGATATCAGTCATCATCCAACCAGATTCAGCAGACTATCCCATTAGGTTCCAATTTTAATATGCATTGTCAGGCAGCGTACTTTAAGGGGAGCTCTGATGAGTATGCATACGTATGGTCGGAAAATGATCAGCTCCGGGCCATTCCTTTTAATAGGACCAGCAATACTTTCGACGTTAGTAAGACAGAGGTGTCTAACGTGTCCGGACCAAAAGGACAAAGTGGCGCAATGCTGTCAGTCTCATCCTATGGCTCACAGGATGGAACAGGTATCGTCTGGGCATCATTTGCTTCCAGCGGTGACGCAGAACACGGTTCAAGTCCCGGGATATTAGTTGCTGTCGATACAAATGATGCTACAAAAGAACTTTGGGACAGTCATCAAAACGCCCAGCGCGACGATGCTGGCGATTATGCCAAGTTCTCCCCTCCTACAATTGCTAACGGACATGTATACCTGCCCACCTTCTCAAACCAAGTCGTCGTTTACGGACTGTTGAAATAAGGAATGGATAATTGATTAAATGGATGGCTGGATGAACCTTAGCGCTCATTCAATCATACAGTCATCCAACCAATCTTTTTTTTCGACCCTTTCGCCAGTTCCTCTGTTTTTTTGCGCGTATTGATGTAGAGGCCAATTACAATGCGGGTTTGGCCTTGCAACAATCAAATAAACCAGAGGATCATGAAACGGCAACACATATCATCAGTCAGTTTTGTAAGAACATGGATGTATCGATACATCGTATTGATGCTTGTAATACTTGTTTTACCAATGTGTAAAAAAGGCAGTAATCCGGTATCACCAAACAACAATAACAAAGTCAAAGATGTAAATACCTATCTAACAGACCTTCCGGCCTGGTCAGTCTTTTCTCCTCCCAAGGACTCGACGGCACCGACACCTACTGGTGCGGCAACAACAGAGCAGCCCGATACCAAGAACGTGGACATGATTGACAGCTCGGGTAACGTCTATACCGAGAAGAATGTAGTTTATGGCTGCCAGGTTCAGCCCTATTCCTTGACCAACACCCCAGAGAAACTGGCGATGTACAGTCCGGACAGGGAAGTTGTTTGGGCCGGAGCTCTTATTCAGGGCAAGAGCTATGCAAACGGACTCGGAAGCCTGCTGCCCCTTGTAATTAATCAGAGGGCACCGATACAGGTATCTATTCCCTCACTGGCCAATAACGACAACAACCGTACGGTTCAGGAACCAACTCAAGGTAATGTAGACCAGGCGATCGGTTCCATGATTGGCAATGCCACCCAGAAAGGGCTCGCCACTCCGTCGACGATTGTCTTCAGGATGTCAACTTACTATAGTGAGCAACAGGCGGCTCTTCAGATGGGATTATCCGGAAGGTATCTCGGATTCAAAGCCTCTGCAAGCGGCAGTATCGACCAGACAGTAGCTGAGCATACCGTTACAGCCGAATTCTACCAGAAGATGTACACAGTTGTATTGCAGGCTCCGCAGACACCCGGAGATTTCTTCAGTAGCGATTTCACCAAAGAAAAGCTCCAGGAACAAATCGATTTAGGAAGGATTGGTCCGGATAACCTGCCAGTCTATGTCTCGAATATCGTATACGGTCGCATGATGATGTTCTCACTGACTTCAACTGCCAGTGTATCCGACATCCGGGCTACAATGCAGGCGGGTTATAAATCTATTGGGGGAAGCGTGAGCGGACACATATCGGCAAAACAGAAATCCATCTTACAAAATGCGAAAATCGCGGTCACTTCTATCGGTGGTAACGCGGATGCCACCATAAAGATGATTCGATCGGGCGACTGGTCGCAATACTTTACTGATAATGCTCCGTTGTCGAGCGCGGCACCGTTATCCTATACGTTCCGTAATCTTGGGGACAACAGCATTGCCAAAGTATCGGAGACCACCAATTACAACGTTCGCACCTGTACGGCAAGACAAGCAACACCCGGCACATTTGATCTTCGTAACGCCCAGGATCTTACTATGCCTATTCCAACTCCCGTTACCGTACAAATGGCTGATGTTGATGGCGACGGCAATAAAGATTTGATCTGGAACCATCTCGGCACCACAAACGATATTGCCATTGCTCTTTCGAACGGAGATGGTACTTTTGCCTCACCACAGGTTGTAGATGATACCATTTCTGCACCGGAAGGATGGGGTAAGTATAAACTCCTGACCGGTGATTTCAATGGCGACGGTAAAGCAGATCTTCTCTGGAATTATGATGGTGTACAAAACAGGACATTTGTAGCGCTGTCGACAGGTGGGGGTTCATTTAGTTTCCTGCCCGCTCAAGTGCATCCGAATGGACATTGGGGCGAAGGCTATACCCGTCTTATCGGTGACATGAACGGAGACGGATATGACGATATCGTCTGGAACACCAGAGGTACAACCAATCGTACCTACATCGGATTTTCAAAAGGAGACACCACAAATGGCGGCGTGCTATTCAATATGTCCTCTTCCTATCAGGATCACCCAAATAGTGGTTGGGGAGGATATTCCGTCCATCTGGGAGATGTGAATAATGACGGCAAGATGGATATTGTATGGAATGAATTGAGTGCGAGTAACAACGTTACCTATGTCGGTTTGTTTAACAGTACAACACCTGGCCAGTATTTCACTTTCCTGTCATCACAACCGCGCAATCAACGCGGATGGGATACATACGTCATGTTAACCGGTAATGTGGACGGTAAGAATGGGATGGACCTTATTTTTACGAAAACTGAAGATCCCGGCCATGATGGTAAAATTCCGCTTCATCGTAATATTTCAAATGGAAATGGCCGATTTACATTCCCGGGTTATCAGGCCATTCCTATTCAGAAAAATGATGGAACGGATATCGTTAGAATAGGAGATGTCAATGGTGACGGCCGCGACGATATCATCTACTACAATCCGCAAAAGGACTCCATCTATGTCGGACTCGGATCAAGTGACGGTACCTTTGACTTCAGCCGTTTATCGCAGGGACGTCCTCAAATCGTAGACGACTGGTCGCAATTCACCGTGTTGATTGGCGACATAAATGGTGACAAGCGCGATGATATCATCTGGTGTGATAATTCTGCTCGCAACCGTGTGTACGTCGGACTGGCACGCGCAAGTAACCTGTAACTCCTAATCCACGTTCGTGGTCAAACATCCTGGGGTTGATCCGGATTATGGGTTCCGGGTCAGCCCCCGGTCTTATAATTGTTCTTTCATACCATCCCTGGCTAAAAGCGCCATCCGGACTTGATTGGCCGGGTGGCGCTTTTTTGATTCAGGATCATTGCCAATTGCTTATGAGATTGCCACGGTGGCTTCCTACTCATATCATTGAATGTTCAAGACTGGATATGCCGGGTATTTCATACGTTTGCTTTGTCACAAAGAAGCCACCTCGCAACGACATCTTTTTAAAACATTAAATAACAATGTAATTGCGAGGAACGCAGCGAAGCAAGTGACGCGGCAATCCTGTCTTACCCGGCAACTTTTACTTCAAATACCCGTACCCATCTATACCCACAAAATTTTTTCTGTAAGGATCATGCTCTTGTCGTATCTAATCTATATAGTATCAAGAGAACTAACCCGTGCCTCATGTCCTATGCTTACTACGTCTACATCCTTACAAACAAACGAAACACGGTTCTTTATACCGGGATAACGAATGATTTAGCAAGACCAGTGGAACAGCACAAATCGCATCTTATCAAAGGCTTCACCAAACGTTACAATGTAGATAAATTGGTATAACATGAAACATATCCTGATGTTCAGGACGCCATTGCTCGTGAAAAGCAGATTAAGGCAGGAAATAGAAAACGTAAAATTACGCTTGTGGAATCGGTTAATCCGGAATGGAAGGATTTGGCTAAAGAGTTGCTTTAGACCTATTGATGATCGTAAACAGTTGCTTACGAGATTGCCACTGTGACTTCCGACTCATGTCATCGAATGTTCAAGGAGACTGGATATGCCTGGTATTTCATGCGTTAGCTTTGTTACAAGGAAGCCACCTCGCAATGACATACCTTTATAGACGTATCATACCATTGTCATTGCGAGCCTCTTTAGGACGACGCGGCCCCGATGGATCGGGGGATATCCAGGCTACGATCAGGAAACCGACAACGCTTTTATTTCCCATACTCGTCGGCTTTTGCCAGTTGCCCCATTGCCCGGTAATAGGCGACCAAACGTTCTCTTGCTCCCCTGGTAAAACGGTTATTCTTTCCCTTTCGCTCAAGCAATACCCGGTAACCTTCGGTAAGAAGAGGTTCTGCTTCTTTCGCGTGGCCGGTTTTAAAAAGGCATTCTCCCAGTAAGGATTTCCCATCGGCCATTCTCCAAGAGTTTTCGGGCATCGACTTCTTCTGATGCGCGAGAACACCACGCAAAAGCGTCATGGCTTCCTCATAGTTTCCTTTCTTGATGAGGACTCTGCTAAGTTCCCCCTTAGCTATATCCGTTCGGGGATTATCATCACCTGACGACTCACGGTATACCAAAATTGAGTGACGCAGGAATCGTTCTGCTTCGTTGAGCTTTCCCTGTGTTCTCAGGGCGATACCGATTGACTGATAATCCATTGCTACATATGGATGAATGTTTCCAAAAGATAGAGTATCGATTCGAAGTGCCTGCCTGAACATCTTTTCGGCTTCTTTGTTACGATACAGATTCAGCAGTACGGCCCCTATATTGTTATAACTATTCGCAACGAGATCATTGTTGTCTCCGTAAATTTTCCGATTCAGTTCAAGTGATTTTTTGTCATACTTAAGAGCTGTCTGATAATCTCCCTGATCATCTCTCAAATTAGCCAGATTATTATAACACATTGCCACATAGTAATGGTCGGGACCATATGCCTTTAAAAAAATATCCATGGCATCTCTCTGGTATTTTTCCGCTTCTTTATATCGTTCCTGGCTTCTCAGAAAGGCGGAATAGTTATTCAGATCGAGGGCTGTGATTGGGTGTTCATCGCCATACAGATGCCTTACGATTTTAATGCATTCCTGGTACAAGGAATCAGCCTCTCTATATCTGCCCATTGATGTCATTGCACCGGCCATATTATCCAAATTAGATGAAATCGACGATCGATTAGCATCAGGATGCTTCATGTTATAGTCGAGGGCCTGTTGATAATAAGAGAATGCTCGTTCATATTGACCTTTACTATCATACACCTGACCGAGGCCGTTTTTAAGATAAGCCACCTTTTGGCCAGACTCTCTCTCAGAATAACGTTGGTATAACGCCAGAGACTGCTGATAGTATTTTTCGGACAGATCATAGTGTCCGGTCTTATATTTGAGGAGTCCCAGAGCTCCTAAAATTTGTCCGTTCAATGTGTCAGTCCCGACTCCCCTATTGTGTCCAAGCGTCAGGGCTTGCGAAAGAACGGAATCTGCTTTTTTGTATTCGCCGAGACCTATCTTTGCCTGACCAACATTATATAGACTGACAGCTATTTCCCGATTCCTTTTCGCATAGATCCTTTTTCGTATATCGAGAGACTTTAAAAACATGGAATCGGCCTTGCTATAATTCCATAGGTTCAAATAAACATTGCCTAACACATCAAACATTTGCGCCTGAACCCGGGGTTGTCCGGCAAGACTCCGATCGATTTTTTTTGCCCCGCGGTCAAGCAGCTCCTTTGCCGTAAGAGTATCACCGTTTGATACGGCTGGATCGGCAACTTCAAACAGATTTTCCATAAAGCCGGCCACTTCTCTGGATGTGGCTGCTTCTTGTTTGGCCCGATCTCTCTCCGCTCTCGCAACCCGGTACTGCCAGGCAAAAGCTGTTATACCGATCAATAACAATAATGCAACAAGCCCGGATGCCACAACACCGGTTTGATGTCGTCCAACAAATTTTTTGATCAGATACGATCTCGATTCCGGCTGTGCCAGCACCGAGATCGTA
>Ga0114931_10006699_pt1 | contig 14144 bp, 9 predicted proteins | sample 2SBtaG_FD_89579 | JGI IMG/M metagenome (GOLD analysis project Ga0114931, IMG submission 89579) | Deep subsurface microbial communities from Kolumbo volcano to uncover new lineages of life (NeLLi) - 2SBTROV14_V59a metaG | ecosystem: Environmental > Aquatic > Marine > Volcanic | place: Kolumbo...
CATCACCTTTTTCTTATTAGCGATGAAGTATATGAACACATCATTTTTGATAATCTTGAACACCACTCTGCCCTTAAATATCCTGCCTTAAGGAATCGAGCCATTGTAATTTATTCATTCGGTAAAACTTTTCATGCCACAGGCTGGAAAACAGGCTATATGGTTGCTCCTGATGAAATTAGCATTGAGTTACGAAAAATACACCAATTCAATGTGTTTTGTGCCAATACGCCCATACAATATGGCATTACCCAATATCTCCTGTATGGCGACCATTACTCTTATCTTGGCCAATTTTATCAACAAAAAAGAGATGAATTTGAGGCCTTGATGTGCCAAACCAAATTTACGCCTGTGCCCTGTCATGGAACCTATTTTCAAATGTACTCTTATGAAAAAATATCTGATTTACATGATATAGAGATGGCCGAATGGCTTACAAAAAATTACCGGGTTGCCACTATTCCATCTTCAGTATTTTATGAACGGGGTGAGAATATTAAATACCTGCGCTTTTGCTTTGCCAAATCTACCAAAACCATGGAAAAAGCTGCCGAATTATTATGCAAGATTTAACTATTACCCTGATTCAACCCAACCCAATATGGCATCAGATTGAAAGAAACCTGGACATGTTTACCGCTACCCTGGGAAATATTACCCAAGCCTCTGACTTGGTAATACTTCCAGAAATGTTTACCACCGGGTTTACCATGGAGCCACAGGTTGTTGCCGAACCCATGAATAGTAGAACCCATACTTGGATGAAACTTCAAGCGGCAAAATTAAATGCGGTGCTATGTGGGAGTATTGTTGTGGAAGAAAATGGGCAATATTATAACCGTTTTCTATGGATAACACCTCAAGGAGAAACCTCTTATTATGATAAACGTCATTTGTTTAGGATGACAGATGAGCATCACCACTATAAAGAAGGCACAAAACCACTTACGATAGCCTATAAAGGCTGGAAGGTCCGACCCTTAATTTGTTACGATCTACGTTTTCCGGTATATGCCAGAAACAAAGTAAATGATAGCATTTTTGATTATGACATATTGCTTTATGTAGCCAACTGGCCTCAAGCACGCATTATCGCCTGGGACACTTTATTAAGGGCCAGGGCCATGGAGAACTATTGCTTTACCATAGGTGTTAATAGAACAGGTAGTGATCAAAATAATATAGTTTATAATGGTAATAGTGCCGTATATAGTTCTAAGGGTGAGCAAATTTGTAAAGTAGAAGGAGAGACAGCGGTAACTATTACCTTAGCACAAGAAATGCTCCATAACTATCGTAGTAAATTCCCTGCCTATTTGGATGCCGATAAATTTAGGCTTGAAGATTTATAAACTTGAAATGTATAAATAGTTAAGGATAAAATATTAATTATCTACTAAGTTAATAAGAAATGCAATGCGTCATCAAGGTCTCTTTCTTAAAGGCGTAAATTTTTACTAATTTGGGATACCAATTAGCATTCTATAAATGACGAAACTTCGGATAGATATTGATCTGATTTTCAAATCTTTTAAAGGCCGGTCCTTAATTTTACTGAACAAGGAAGGGCGTATTTTCAAGACTAATGAAGATGCCTATAGTTTATTGGGTATAATAGGCTCCAAAAGCTTAGAAGGGCAAAAATGGGATGATACTTTTGCTCCACTCAGTAAAGATGATTTTAGTTTTGGTTCTCTTATAAACACAACTACCGATTTCTTGTATTTTGGGATGAAGGCAAAAAATAACCAACTGAGGGTAAAAGTTGACTTATTTGAACTGAATGACCACCATCCAGGGAAATATTACATGGTAACTTGCATGATGCTAGAGACAGGTAATTGGGAAAAGAAACTTTTTCAGGTAATGAAAGGTACGGAAAAAGACATTGGCGAAAATTATATCCAATCAGTAACCAAGGCACTTGCCCAAACACTCGAGGTCGACTACGCTTTTATTGGTAAATTGAAGGATGGCCCCAGGAAGAAAATTAGAGCTATTTCATTCTGGGAAAAACATATTTATAGAGACCCGTTTGAATACGACCTGAAAGGATCTCCCTGTGAAGATGTAGTAAATAAGAGCCAGAAGCTCATACCAAGAAATGTGACTAAGGCATACCCAAAAGATGAAGGTTTGGTTAAGCTCGGTGTTGAAAGTTACTTTGGCACCCCTATCTATTATAGTAATGGTAAACCATTGGGATTGCTGGTTGTTATGGATTCAAAACCAATGGTAGAAAATCCTAGTTCAGCCTATATATTGAATATTTTCGCAAGTAGAATTGGTGTTGAAATGGAATGGGCGGAAACTCAGAAATCCTTACGAAAAAAAGACAGGAAGTTGAAGAATGTTATTAACGCCATACCTCATCCTATATTTTATAAAGACAAAGAAGGGCGCTACGAAGGAGTAAATCAGGCCTTTATTGATGCAACTAATTTAAGTGAGGATAAAATAATTGGGAAAAAGAGTATTCGTAAAGAAAACAAGAACAAGGCAGCTTCTTATGACCTGGAATTATTGTCTAAAGTACAGCACATTACCTATGAGTCACCGCAAAAGCTCAAAGATGGTGGTGAGAAGTCTTACGCCATGACAAAATCATCGATTGTAGATGAAGAAGGTAATATTGAGGGTATTGCCGGGGCAGCGATGGACATTACAAACCAAAAAATAGCTGAAAAAGAATTGCAGGTAAGCGAAGAAAAATTCCGCAGACTATTCTCTACCGCCAACGATGCCATTTTTATTATGAGCAACGGTATTTTTATTGATTGTAATGAAAAAACTTTGGAAATTTTTGACTGTAAAAGAGATGAGATTATTGGCAAGCCTCCATACGAATATTCTCCGAAACTCCAACCCAATGGAAGTGATTCTGAGGAGAGTGCCATGAAAAAGATCTTGGCTGCCCGAAACGGAGAACCACAAAATTTTTACTGGAAACACAAGAAAAAATCCGGAGCTGAATTTGATGCTGAAGTAAGCTTAAATGCTTTTGAAATTAGTAATGAAACATTTATTCAGGCAATTGTAAGAGACGTAACCGATAAGATGCAATTGAGCAGAAATGTCACTATTCAAAAAGAACGAATGGAAGAAATATACAAGTACATTTCAGCCAGTGACATCTCATTTCATGACCAGCTAAAAGGGCTATTAAAATTGGCGACTTCCTCCCTGGGCATGGAAGTTGGAATACTGAGCCGAATTAATAATAATGAGTATAAAATTGAAGACTATTTTAGCACATCTGTTGAACTTGATAAGGAAGCTACCTATAATTTAAATGACACCTACTGTGATATTACCTTTCACAAAGACCGGCTTCTGGCTATTGAAAACATGGCTAGTTCCGAATACAAGAATCATCCTAGTTATGAGTTGTTTAATATGGAATCATACATAGGTGCACCCTATTGGGTACGAGGTGAGCGCTATGGTACCCTGGCTTTCATGTCACATGAACCAGTGCGTAAATTTAGGCCCATTGATTATGACTTTGTCCAGATGCTGGCCCAATGGGTGGGTTCTACTGTTGAACGATCACAGTATGAACAGAACCTGTTAGAAAGGGATGCTTTATTGGAAACCATGCTTAGGGAAATTCCTATTGATTTCTCTGTTAGGGATGCAAACCTTGATATGGTTATACAAAGTGATTTAAGTAAACAATACTGGGGCAATAATGAAGGGAAACCTATAGATTACAAAGATGTAGATGAGAAATCGAAAGTAAAGTGGCAGAATGTTTTTGCCCGGGCTCTGAATGGGGAAGTTGTAAAGGGTGAAGATAATGTTGTTATTTATGATAAGCCGTACTCATTCTACAGTATTGCCTCACCGGTAATCATTAACGACAAAGTTACCGAAGTAATTGTAATTAATATTGATATTAGTAAGATCAAAGAAACAGCCGCAAAACTTAGAGAACAAAATGAACAACTCTCTAAACTTAACACTGAACTCGACAGATTTGTTTACAGTGCCTCCCATGATTTAAGGGCACCACTGGCCTCATTGCTTGGCTTAATAGATCTTACCGGCAGAGAAATTAACTCTGAATCAACCAAACATTATTTGGAACTGATGTCGAAAAGTATTAATACCATGGACCGGTTTATTTCCGATATCACAGAATACTCAAGAAACCTTCGTCTCGATACCAATGCCAACCTTGTTGACTTTAATAAACTAATAAAAGAGGCTTTTGATCATATCCAATTCATGCACCCCGGACCCGCCACGTATGAGATAAAAATATCCGGTAAGGTTGGTTTTTATACTGATTACGAACGCCTACGAATGATTTTTAATAATTTAATTTCCAACAGTATCCGTTATAAATTTTATGGCCGTGACCCGCATATTGAGTTTAATATAAAGTTAAGCAAGAAAAAAGCTGAAATTAACATCATTGATAATGGTATAGGCATTGCAAAAGAACACCTGAATAAGGTGTTTGATATGTTTTATAGAGCTAATGATAAAAATGTTGGTTCTGGTTTAGGATTATTTATCGTAAAAGAGACGGTTGATAAATTAAAGGGTGAAATTAATATTACTTCTAAATTAAATGAGGGCACCCAAATACATTTAGAGCTCCCTAATATGGGCAAACCAACATCTTAACGAGTAATCACAAATTTGAAGGTTCTGCTTTTACCGGTGCTGTTTTGTGCCCTCAGCATGTATAAACCCGCTCTTAAGGCATTAATATCTAATTGCTTCTGAACACCTTTGGATAACACAAATTGATCAGAAAATTTGTGACCCCACACATCAATTATCTCTGCTTTTACTTCCTGGTTTGATACCAAATTTAGCAGCTTATCCTGCTTTACTGGATTCGGATATAGAGCAATCTGTATATTAATATTTACCGCTTGTTGATCATCAATTACATTCGATAAAACCTGTACTCCACCGGTTTGTAAACCTATCAGGATAGAGGGTAATGTAGAACCGGTAATATATGAAGTGGTAATGCTGGCATGCATACCAAAGGAACTATTGTAACCTGTCAAAGTCTGTTTGTCTTGAATAACATTCTCAATGAGGGTAGCTAATCCTTGATAATCGAGGTATATTCTTAGCTTACCTGAGTTATCGTAGCGAATTACATCCTGTTTCCCATCACCATTTATATCGCTTATTGCCAGCACAGGGTTTCGTTCCCTGAAATTATCGATAATACCCAAAAATGCATCTGTTACCAACTCCCACTGAGGATTTTCTGCAGTACTCTGATTAACATATTGTGATACCCGCCCGGTTACTCGACCCATTAGCATGGCGGTTTTATTATTTGTATTATAAAAGTAATAACTGTCCTCGGCTGCCAGCTGCGGTACTTGCAGGTTTAACATATTGGCGCTGATAAAAGGTTGTAATGAATTGCCCGTATGCCAATATACCGATAAAGATTGTTGCCCATTTTTAATTCCGCCTATGATTAAATCTTTACGGCCATTATTATTAAAATCGAAAAACTGTAGAGAAAGTTCATCATAGGCCTTGGCTGATAGGGCTAGATAATCATGATCAGTTAAGGTTAATTGAGGGTTAAGGGCATCACCGGTATTAACATAAAGGTTGATGCCTGCCTTACCTGATTTACCATACCCAAGGAGCAGATCTTCATCCCCATCTGTATCAATATCAGCCACAGCCGGGGATGCTGCATAACCAGCATCAATCATTTTATCCTGGAGAAAACTTTTGGTCACTTGACGGTAACCGGCAGGCTCCCTTTTGTAAAACCAATTATTGCCGGAAAACGACTCAGCAGGGTCTGGGGTAAACATATTATTGGTCACAACCATATCCTGGACACCATCAAAATCGGCATCAAAATTAAAAATTGCCGGATAAATAAGGGTAATGGGGTTGGTGGCGTTGGGAAAATTAAAATCAACGGTGGACATTTTGGGAGTAGCAATAGTGCCAACATTTTGCAGGTAACCGCAAAAGGTACAAGCTTCTTGCCCTATCACCAAGTCTTGCTGTGGTTGGTTGTTATAAGAGTAACTTACTAGCGATTTACCTCCTGAATGTTGTAGGCGGCCACCTGTAGTACATATCTCGTTACCAAATATATAAGAATCACAGGTACATTCTTCAAAATCGCCATAACGCTCGGTAGTTTTAACGAGATCGAGGCCACAACTACCGGTTCGTTCTACGCTCATGTTTTTATGAAGATAAACTCCACCACCAATCGCAAAATTAAACACCATAATATCAAGATCACCATCTCCGTCATAATCCGAGATCCCCGGCAAGTCGAGGCTGCTAACCTGCAAGTTAATCTGCCCACTGGAACCCTCGGTAAAAATTGTTTCTTCCACGAGTTGCCATTCAAGCTGCCCATCGGGTGTAGAAACATTTTCATATAACGACATGCCGAATATTGAAGAAGTAAAGAGATCCGCCTTACCATCACAATTATAATCCCGCAACAATACCCACGACTTTAGTCCATCAGGGAACAAATGTTCATATTCAGGAGCATACACATATTTACCCTCCACGGCAAGGAAAGTAAACACTTTGTTATTATCACGGTTAAAAATCATCAGGTCCCGGGTTCCATCATTATCAAGATCAATAGGGTTGTATTGCCCGGTATTCAAACCACCCGCCCAGGGCATTGCTAAAAGGGTGTCTCTTTCTGTAACCGGGATTTGCTGATTAAAGTGGTAGAAAGTTTGGGCATGTGTTCCTCTGCTCCAGAAAGCTAAAAATAAGATAAACAGGTGCCACGCTAATCGCATAATACCAAAGGTAGTTCAGGGAAATCAATAAAAAGAGAATTAACCTCAGTTGACACCACGGCCATAAATAAATATTATTATCACGCAACAACAAAAGGCAGGTTTGGTTAGCTACAGCTGATTTAATATTACCAAGAGGTGTTACTATATTATAGGTTAAGGTAAATCCTTGTCTATCCCAACATAATACAAGTCAAAACCTCCTAAGCCTCCTATGCGATTCGAAGAAAATAGCATAAAGTCATTCGTCATAGAATCTTGATGCCTTATAATAGGCCTGAACTCATCATATGGTGTATCAATGGGTGCCCCAAAGTTAACAGGAGACGTCCATTGTTCATTTTCGAACTTAGCATAATACAAATCATAGCCTCCCAACCCTCCTTCTTTGTTCGAAGCAAACACCATTAGATCACCTGTAATAAACGGGCACAAATCATCTCCTGTAGAAGATATATTGGTTACTTTTTCAACCGGTACATCAGTTGATTGAGTAAAATAATCGACTAAATTATTTACCGGATCCACCATGGCAGTATAAATATCATAGTCTCCGTTACGATTGCTGGCAAAATAGATGCGGGTATGATCTTTATTTAACGTTGGATAAGCATCATCTGATGTTGAATTTAAGAAAGAAATATCCTGGGGTTGAGTATAATAATTTGAGGTTACATTTTGGGTAAATTTTATGTCTAAATCACCTTGTGAATTATCGGCATAGAGCAAGAAAAACATATTGGTATAATTCGCGCCTGATCCCGTATCCCTTACTTGCCCTCCGGCAGGAATTAAATATGGGCCGAACTCATCAGCCGATGTTTTAACAACACCTAAAGCTTGCACAAGGTTTCTGTTAGAATTTACCACATTTAATGAGCCATTTTTATTTTCATACACCTCAAGAACGCCATTATCTTTGGTATATGAAATAGTAATCATTTTATAGATGATATCGAAATTATCTCCGTAGCTATTTCTATTAGATGAAAAACACAAAGGAAAAGTTTCGCCAAGCGTAGGAGCTGTAGAGTTATAATCATCATATTTAGAATTTATTTCTTTGAAGTTTACCGGAGTTTTAGGTAAACTACCGAGAACATTATCGTTACCAATCCCACAACCTCTAATAAAAAATAACATCAAGCCAATTATATAGGTCTTTATCATTCTATATGGTTTATACGAGTTTTCATATCAAAATAAGATAATCAACCTGTTAATTACTATGATATAAATCATTCAATGATGTGGTAGCATTTCTACACTTTTTCCTACTTTTAAACTATCCAGGTTTTGGGCAGGCTAACAATTGTTGGATGTAGTCTTTTATTTCTCAGTAATTCTTTTTTTCAAATCCATTCTTTCGTGTAGAATTCTAATTACTTCAATTCTTTTCTTATTTATAATTTGATAGAATATAATGTGTTTTCCAAATTATATTCCCAGAAGATTTCTACTTATTCCGTCATACTCCTTGCAATATTTGGTTCTCCAGCTATCCCATTACATGCCATTTTTATTGTTGCATAATATTGGTCAGCTTGAGTTTCAGACTAAGTTTCATAAGTATAGTCCCAAATATCATTCAAGTCATCAATGGCTTCTTGTCTCAATATAACTTCAGCCATTTATCTTTTTTTCCGCTTTTAATCGTTTGAGATTTTCATCAAAGTCAAAATCTTCAACCAATGGACTGTTTAATCCTTCTTGAATCGCATTTCTTAATGCAATTACTTTACTTTCTTCATTTTCTAAAAGTCGAAGTCCAGCTCTGATTACCTCACTAACATTTTTGTATCGTCCAGCCGAAACTTGGGCTTGCACAAATTGCTCAAAATAATTTCCAAGCGATATCGATGTATTTTTCATTTCTTTTATTTCTGTCAAATTTTGCTCATTTCGCCAATTACACCCAACGGCCTCGCACAAGCGACTGTGGCGCCTATCGATCCACAATTAATCGGCATACATACCCTTAAGTTTATCCTGCATTATTCATTAGAGGGTTTTATTAAGAAGTATAATGTGACGAAAGCATTGAAAACCAATGCTTTGTCACGGTTAAACCCAGGCATTTGAAAATCACCAATCTAGTTTTTCATTGTTTAGCCTAACTCATTGATTTTCAAATCGTCTGGTTATGCAATAAGTTTTATTGCATAACTACGGTTTAACCATAACGGTGCTATGCTTTTCATCTATAACTAACTGATTCTTTGTTCTTTTGAGCCTCATAACGAATCCTATCGCATAATCCGGGTTAAAATTATTATTGGCATTTACGGATTAAAAGTAAATTTAGCAGATGAAAATAAGCATAAGCTTATTTTGGTTGGTTTACTCTTCCACACTGCCTCCTATGGATAATTTTAGTGATATCACCCAGATTGTCATGGTTTTTGAATAGGCGTTTTAGCCGGTAATTTGTATATTTAGGTTTTATCAAAAAATATGTCAGATATTATTCTTGCCCTCGATCAGGGCACCACTAGTTCCCGCGCCATACTTTATAATAATAAGGCAAAACCACTGTTTACTGCCCAGAAAGAGTTCACCCAGATATTTCCGCAACCGGGTTGGGTAGAACACGATGCCATAGAGATTTGGCAAAGTCAACAGGCAGTGATGGACGATGTTATAGGGAACATAGCAGGACCTTCCGAAGTAAAAGCCATAGGCATTACCAACCAACGTGAAACAACGGTGGTGTGGGAGAAAGAAACAGGCAAACCTATTTATAATGCCATCGTTTGGCAGGATCGCAGAACCTCCGCTTATTGTCAACAACTCATTGGCGAAGGGCATGAAGCCATGATCACCGATAAAACCGGTTTGTTGATAGATGCTTATTTCTCGGCCACAAAATTAAAGTGGATACTGGATAATATAGAAGGCGCCAGGCAACGTGCCGAGGCTGGTGAACTGGCTTTTGGCACCATTGACAGCTGGCTGGTGTGGAATCTTTCACAGGGCGCATTGCATATCACCGATGTTACCAATGCCAGCCGTACTATGCTTTATAATATCCATGACCTTCAATGGGATAAAGACTTACTTAACCTTTTTGACATTCCGGGTTCACTGCTACCGGAAGTACATTCTTCGAGCGAGTATTATGGTGATGCCACCTTAACAGATGGCACCTCCATTCCCATTGCCGGTATTGCGGGTGATCAACAAGCGGCCTTGTTCGGCCAGATGTGTATAGAAAACGAAATGGCCAAATGCACCTACGGCACAGGCTGTTTCCTAGTGATGAATACCGGCAATACACCCGTAACATCTAAGCATAAACTACTCACCACCATTGCCTGGCAAATTGGCAAACAGGTTACTTATGCGCTGGAAGGCAGTGTGTTTATGGGCGGGGCTATTATTCAATGGCTGCGCGATGGCCTGGAACTTTTTGAACACGCCTCTGAAAGTGAGCACCATGCCACTACAGTGGGTGACAATGGTGGCGTAGTGTTTGTACCGGCCCTCACTGGCTTGGGAGCCCCCTATTGGAATTCATCGGCTCGTGGAAGTGTATTTGGTATTACCCGGGGCACTACCAAAGGACATTTTGCCCGGGCGGCACTAGAGAGTATTGCTTTTCAGGTAAACGATTTATTAAGTACGATGTCGAAAGATACCGGCAAGCCTGTGAAGGAACTACGCGTTGACGGTGGGGCCGCAGCTAATAATTTGCTTATGCAATTTCAAGCGGATATCTCAGACCTGCCTGTTAGCAGACCTACGAACCTGGAAACGACTGCGCTGGGAGCTGCTTTTCTGGCCGGTTTAGCCGTGGGACATTGGGATATGGACAGCCTAAAAGCACAATGGCAAGAAGACAGAAAATTTACTTCAACCATCAATAAGGAAGACCGAAATGCTTTAAACAAAGCCTGGAAGAAGGCGATAGAAAGAACCTTGAATTGGCTCGATTAATGGGCTCGTAAGATGAAAAGACAACAAGCGATTAAGCAATTAAATAAACATCCCAAACAAATCTGGGATGTAGTAATTATTGGTGGTGGTGCCACCGGACTTGGAGCTGGGGTAGATGCGGCATCACGTGGGTATAAAACCCTGGTGTTGGAGCAGCATGATTTCGCTAAAGGCACTTCCTCCAGAAGCACCAAGTTGGTTCATGGTGGTGTACGATACCTCGCCCAGGGAGATATCACCCTGGTGCTGGAAGCCTTGCAGGAACGTGGGCTGATGATGCAAAATGTACCCCATCTAGTGAAAAATCAGCAATTTTTAATCCCTAATTACGATTGGTGGGATGGCCCTTTTTATACGGTAGGCCTTAAGGTTTACGATATGATGGCCGGAAAATTAGGGCTTGGACCTTCCGTTCATATCGATAAAGAAGAAACCATGCAGAACATCCCCAATTTGCAGGAAGAAGGTCTGCGTGGAGGGGTAATCTATCATGATGGACAATTTGATGACTCGAGGTTGGCCATCAACCTGGCACAAACCATAACCGAGAACCGTGGGTTTGCCCTGAATTATGCTAAGGTAACAGGCTTACTTAAAGATGAGGCTGGAATGATGAATGGGGTTATTTTCCAAGATCAGGAATCTGGGCAAGAATACCAGGTTTATGCAAAAGCAGTGGTAAACGCTACCGGAGTATTTGTGGATTATATCGACAAAATGGACAATCCCAAAAGCAAAAAGCTGGTGGTTCCCAGTCAAGGGGTGCATTTAGTGCTGGATAAATCATTTTTGCAAAGTGATTTCGCCATCATGATTCCTAAAACCAGCGATGGCAGAGTGCTTTTTGCCGTTCCCTGGCATGGAAAAGTAATAGTTGGCACCACAGACACACCAATGGCTGAACCCAGCCTGGAGCCCAGGGCCCTTGATGAAGAGGTTGAGTTTATTCTGGATAATGCCAGGGAATATCTTGCTAAAGTACCTACCCGGGCAGATGTAAAAAGTGTTTTTGCCGGCTTACGACCGCTGGCAGCGCCACAGGATGAAGATGAAGAAACCAAAGAAATATCACGCAGCCATAAAATAATTGTTTCAGACTCCGGCATGATCACAATTATTGGCGGCAAGTGGACCACCTACCGGCAGATGGGTGAAGATATAATTAATAAAGCCATGTTAATTGGCGGTCTTGATGAACAGGATTGTGTGACTAAACACATGCCGGTACATGGCTATATTAAAAATGTTGACCGCACTGATCACCTTTATGTTTATGGGGCAGATATTCCTAAAATAAAAACGCTAATCAGCAACCATCCAGAATTAGGTGAGCATCTTGATAGTCGATTACCTTACGTAAAAGCTGAAGTTGTGTGGGCAGTAAGGGAGGAAATGGCCAGATCGGTAGAAGATGTACTGGCACGCAGAACCCGGTCGCTGTTACTGGATGCTAAGGCAAGTATGGCTATGGCTCCTACTGTTGCCAGACTTATGGCAGCCGAACTCCATTATAACGAATCCTGGATTGATGACCAAGTAACATCCTACACAAAACTAGCTGGTGAATATCTTCTCAGTAAATAAACCGTGAAAAAACTATTACTCCTTACCTTCTTAATTATGGCCTTAAAAGGATGTCAAACCGATGAATTATCAAATTTGGTGATCGCCCACCGGGGGGTACCCTATTTTGCTCCGGAAGAAACCCTTCCTTCTTATCTGTTAGCCCGTGAGTTGGGAGCTGATTACCTGGAAGCAGATTTACAGCGCACGAAAGATGATACCATCATTGCCCTGCATGATAACAACCTGCAGCGTACGACAAATATTATCGAGGTTTTCCCCAATCGGGCCGATGATCCTGTAAGCAGCTTTACCTGGGATGAGCTACAACAGCTTGATGCTGGCACCTGGTATAACAAAATGTACCCTGATTTGGCTAGGGACAAATATTCGGACCTTAAAATCATCAGCCTCAACCAACTTATCGACATTGCTGAAGGAGGACAAAACAAACCCGGCATTTACCTCGAGACTAAACATCCACAGCTATTCCCAAATATTGAAGCAGAGCTAAAGGCATTATTGCAGCAACGCGGTTGGTATCAGCAAAAATTCAGTAATGGCAAGCCAAAGGTCATTCTGCAAACTTTCTCAGCCGAAAGTTTGGCATTACTACACCAACATTTTCCTGAAACCCCATTATGTTATTTGTGGTGGCAAGGTGAAGGGTGCCTTACGGAAGTGGATAAAATACATGTATCTAAGTGTTTAGACTATGCTGTACAACAAGGTGCCACCATCATTGGTCCTAGTTTTAAAGGTGAAAAAAGCCAATATTACAACTTTCTAGAGCCTTGGATAACGGATTTAATCCATAATCGTGGCCTAGCCATTCATGCCTACACTTTCGACACGAGTAATGATATTAAGAATTATGCCCCACTATGTGAAGGCCAGTTCACAAATCGTACTGACTTGCTTATGGACTATTATCACCGGCAACATGATGAGGTTAATACCCTATTGCAAAGCCTGGGTTATTAACCAGAAAACAATTCTACGGCAAATCATTTTGGGCAATGTAGATTGCATTTAATGCTGGTTTCCATAGATTTACAGTTTTCGTACCAACAGGAAGAATATGAATCCATATCTGGCAGAGTTTCTGGGCACAATGTTACTCATTATCATGGGTGTTGGTGTGGTGGCCAATGTTAGTTTTAAGGACAGTTACGCCTTTGGTGGAGGGTGGATTGTCATTGCTTTTGGCTGGGGTTTTGGTGTTTTTATTGGTGTTATAGTGGCCGGCCCGTATAGTGGTGCCCATATAAACCCAGCAGTAAGCATTGGCTTGGCCATTGCCGGCAAGTTTCCCTGGCATGAGGTACCTTACTATATCCTTTCGCAAGTGGCAGGTGCCATGATGGGCGCTTTACTCGCTTGGTATCACTTTTCCGATCATTATAACCGTGCTGAAGACCCGGCAACAATTTTAGGTACTTTTTGTACCGGCCCATCCATAAAAAACACTCCTAAAAATCTATTTAGTGAGGTTCTTGGTACTTTTGTACTGATTTTTGTGGTGCTTTATCTTACGGATGCTAACTTCACTTCCGAAGCATTGCCAAATACTAAAATCGGGCTTGGCTCCATCGGTGCCTTACCTGTGGCCCTATTAGTTGTTGGCATTGGTCTGAGCCTCGGTGGCACGACTGGATATGCTATTAATCCGGCCCGCGACTTTGGCCCACGGTTAATTCACGCCCTCGTTCCTATTAAACCAAAAGGAGAAAGTAACTGGTCCTATGCCTGGGTGCCAATTGTGGGTCCCATTATCGGAGCAAGCATAGCCGCCTATTTGTTTCAAGCAATTATGTGAGTATTGGAATCATCCAATTAAATGAGGTCATACAGATGAAGACA
>Ga0114931_10006700_pt1 | contig 14143 bp, 16 predicted proteins | sample 2SBtaG_FD_89579 | JGI IMG/M metagenome (GOLD analysis project Ga0114931, IMG submission 89579) | Deep subsurface microbial communities from Kolumbo volcano to uncover new lineages of life (NeLLi) - 2SBTROV14_V59a metaG | ecosystem: Environmental > Aquatic > Marine > Volcanic | place: Kolumbo...
GCTTTCATTATAAATAAACCCCATGCCAAAAATACAACTAGTGCTCCAATTATAAACAATTTTAATATTGATTTTGTGTCGAGTACGTGGACAATTTTGCGCATAATTTACTTATAATACTATCAGATTAGTTTTAGGTTTAAAACAAACTTAAAATATACTTTTTGGCGTCTTTTTGATTTAAAAACCATCTTGCATTTGTAAAATGTTTATTAAAGTATGTAAGTTGCCTTTTTATATATTGTCTATATGAATAATAAATTAGCTGTTTTGCTTCTTTTTTATCTATTTCATTATTAATGTATCTTTTCATTTCACTAAATATAAAGCCTGTAAAAACAAGGGACTTTGGGTATTTTTTGTTTAACCAACTAACTTCATTTTCAATATTTTTAAAATTTTCATTTACCCAGTTTTCTATTTTTTTATCATAATTACCTACATTTAAACCAACAATTACATAGTTACCTAAACCAATGATTTTATTAGGTACTACCTTGTTTAGGCATAATCTCTTATTAGTATTTTCCTTTTTAAACTGCTCTATTTCAATTTTTCTTATTAATCTTTGTTTATTGTGCTTTTCGCTATTATTTAAGTCCGTTGTATTGTAATTTAAATTGGTTAAAATTTGCAAAAGTTTTTCTGCAGAATTAACTTCTAGTTTTTTTCTAAGTAAGGCATTTTTTGGAGTTTTATTTAAAGCAGTATTTCCCAAAAGTGCTGATAAATAAAGACCTGTGCCTCCGCAAATTATTGGCTTTTTTGCTTCCAATTCTATTATTTTATTTGCATAGTCTACAAAATCTCCTGCACTAAATTTTTTATCTGGGTTTACTATGTCGTAACCAAAATATTTAACACCTCCTATATTCCAAAAACCATCTTGTTTTTTATATTTGTAACTTAAGGGCAATTTACCAGTAGAATAATCAAGATTTTTGTAAATTTGTTTGCTATCTGCAGAAAGAATATTTGTTCCAACTTTTTTAGCAATTTTAATTGCTAAATCTGTTTTTCCGCTTGCGCTTGGTCCAATTATAATTACCATAATTTATAAATTCTAAGCACTAATATCTTAGGCCACAGTATTATCGTCCTTTAGACGAAAATACTAAACAAATTTAAAACTTTAAAATTCTAACTTTTACGCTTTACTTATTTTATTCAATACTTCAGTTAGTTTTTTATGTCGACGTTTTTTTTCCTTTCTTGATACATCATCTTTTAAATATTTATCTGCAGGTGTTCCTTTTCTGGCACTATAAATACTAATATAAGCAACTTTAAACTTTACCTTTTTAAATAAATCTATAGTTTGTTCAAAATCTTTTTTTGTTTCCCCAGGAAATCCCACAATAATATCTGTTCCAAATTTCATTTCTGGAACTTGCTTTTTAATATCATTTACAAGCTCTAAATATTCTTCAACTGTATGTCTTCGGTTCATATCTTTTAAAACTTTATTGCTCCCACTTTGAACAGGTAAGTGTAAAAACCTCTCTATTTTAGGTAGAGACAAAATTTTAACCAGCTGGGGTGTAAAATCCCAAGGGTTACTTGTTATAAAACTAATTTTATTAACTCCTTCAATTTTATGCACTTGTTGTAAAAGTTTTGCAAAAGGGTGCTTTCCTATTTTTTTACGTGTTTTTAGTTTTTGACTTGGGGTTAAATTCCAACTATTAACGTTTTGTCCCAAAAGCATTATGTGATCGTACCCTCTTAAAACCGCGTGCTTAATTTCTAAAATAATTTCTTTTTGTGGTCTACTTAATTCTTTTCCTCTGGCATAAGGAACAACGCAAAAAGTACAAAAGTTATCACAACCGTAGCTTATGTTTATAAATGCGGTTTTTCCCTTGTCACGTTTTGCATAGTCTTCTAAGTTTATTTTTCCAAGTGCTTTGAGAGCCCATTCATCCACTAATCTCTCTTTGACTAAAATTTTAGGAAGTGTGCTTTCTTCATTTGGTGCTAAAAAGTAGTCAACCCAAGGCATTTTGTTTTGCAGGTATTTTAAATTGTACCTACTACGTTCTCCCTTTGCACTTCCAACCATACATCCAGTAACAAAAGTTAAAGGCTTTGCTTTTGTTTTAACTTGCTTGTTAGTTTGCTTGCTTTTTTTTGTGTATTTTAAATCTTTGTATTTTATTCCATACCCATATACTTTATCCTCACTTGCTTGCCTTACGCTGCAGGTGTTAATTATTACTACATTTGCTTGTTTTAAGTCAGTTGTTTGTATAAACCCTAAGGTTTCTAAAACCCCAGCCATATTTTGACTATCTTTATGATTCATTTGACACCCAAAAGTTTGAATATAATATTTTGGCGAATCAGTTGTTTTATATTTTGTAGCAACTTTAGTTTTCGGCTTCATAACGATGTTTATTATATATTATTGAAGAGGTTACATAAAGGTTTGTAAAAACAAAAAACCGCCAAGATTAACTCAGCGGTTTTTATTTTGCGATGTTAAGCAACCTATTTAACAGCGTCTTTTAGGGTTTTACCAGCTCTAAATGCAGGTGTTCGTTGTGCAGCAATCTGGATTGTTTCGCCAGTTTGTGGGTTTCTTCCCATTCTAGCTGCTCTTTGTCTTACCTCAAATGTACCGAAACCTGTTAAAGTAACTTTTTCACCTGAAGCAAGAGCCTTTGTTATTGAGCTTATAACTGCATCAAGTACTCTTGCAGCTTCTGCTTTAGTAACACCAGCCCTTTTTGCTACTGCTTCTACCATATTTGTCTTTGTCATTGTTCTCACCCCCTTATAAATTTTGGCAGCTTGGATAAATTTCCTTTAACTACCTTTTAAACTTACTCTTACTATATTCTTAGCTATTTGATTTGTTGTGTCAATGCTTATAATACAGCCATTTAGTGAAAAAGGTCCTTCTTTTTGCCACTCAAAAGCGTCTCTTTCCCCTTTACTAAGCCTATTTATAATGATTTCTTTTTTTACTCCAATTACACTATCTGTTGATCCTGTCATCCCTAAATCTGTAATAAAAGCCGTGCCTTTCGGGGTAATTTGCTCATCAGCTGTTTGCACATGTGTGTGGGTTCCTACAACACCTAAAACTCTTCCATCCACATAGTACTTAAAAGCCTGTTTTTCGCTCGTAGCTTCTGCATGAAAGTCTATAAATACGTTTTTGGTGTCTAGCTCTTCTAAAATATTATCTATTGTGTGAAAAGGGTTTAAAACGCTTGCGTCGTTAAAAAATACTGTACCTAGTAAACTAACAAAGTAGTATTTCCCATTTTTACCTGTATCAAACTCTACAACTCTTTTTCCTGGGTGATTTGAATAAAGATTTGCCGGAACAGCAATTTGAAGGTTTTCTATTTTGTCTTTAATAGATTTAACCCTGTAAATATGCTCACCAGCTGTAAATAAATCTATTCCGCTATCTTTAAGCTCTTGGTAATGTTCTAAGCTTATACCTCTTCCATTTGTAGCATTTTCGCAATTTGCAACTACTATATCTATTTGTTCGTCCACTACAAGTTTATGTACAAACTGTCTAACTGCTTGTCTTCCTAATCTGCTTACAATGTCTCCTATAAATAATACCTTTATCATAAATGCAGTTTCTAAATCCTAATTTTTCAATACACAGGCTTATAGTCCTTTGAACAAAAACCTTAAATCTGCCTTTCGCAACTTTGCTTAAGCATTGCGTGAACGAACAATTTAATATTGTTTAGTATTTAGTGCTTCCAACTTAATATTTTACTTAGCTACTCCTACTGCTCGAGTTTCTCTTATTACAGTAACTTTAACAGTTCCAGGATAACTGTAGTTCTTTTGTATTTTATCAGCTATATCGTTTGCAAGTTTAATTGCTGACTCGTCATCACTTTTTTCTGCATCAACAATTACCCTAAGCTCTCTCCCCGCACTTATTGCAAATGCTTTAGTAACAGCCTCAAAACTAGTTGCGGTTGATTCTAAATCTTTCATTCGTTTTGCATATTTTTCGTAGTCTTCATACCTTGCTCCAGGTCTTCCCCCACTAATAGTGTCTGCAATTTGTACTATAGCTCCTTCGATACTGCTTGGGTGATCTTCATGGTGCTCTTCTACTGCTTTTATAATGTCTTCTCTAACTCTCATTTTTCTTAAATACTCTGCACCAAGCTCAATATGGCTTCCTTCTTTATCGGTAAATACCTTACCAATATCGTGAAGCAAACATGCAAGTTTTGTGGTTGTAACATTTACACCAATTTCTTTTGCTATTTTTACACCAATTTGTGTTTCTTCTAGTGTGTGTTGAATCATGTTTTGGCCGTAACTATACCTATATTTATATTTTCCAAGATTTTGTACAATATCACTTGGTAAATTATAAACACCTACTTTATGACACAATGCTTCACCTTCTTTTAGTGTTATCTTGTCTATTTCTGCTTTAGTTTTAGCAACTACTTCCTCGATTCTAGCTGGGTGGATTCGCCCATCTTTAATTAGTCTTTGAAGAGATATTCTTGCAACCTCACGTCTAATTGCGTCAAAACTACTAATTCTTACTGTATTTGGAGCTTCATCTAAATCTAGGTTTACCCCTGTTTGTTCTTCAAATGCCCTGATATTTCTGCCTTCTTTTCCTATAATTCTTCCTTTAACATCCTCACTTGGAATTTCTACATTGCTAACTGTGTATTCTGCTACATAGTCATTTGCACCGTGTTGCATAGCTTCTACTAAAAGCTCTTTTGCTTTTTCATCAACATCACTTTTAATTTTTTCTTCTGCCTCAACTATTCTTCTACCAATTTCGTGCTCAAGCTTTTTTTCTACGTTGCCTAAAATAATGTTTTTAGCTTCACCCTTAGAAAGTTTTGCAATGTTTTCTAGTTTTTCTATCTGTTGGTTTATAGCTTTGTCTAAATCTTCTTGTTTTTTTTCATAATTTGCTTTTAGCTCATTATTTATCTTTTTTTGACTCTCTAGCTCTTGTTTTTTTACTTCTAATTTAGTTTTTTCAATCTCTACTTTTCTTTCTTTTTCGTCAACTTCTTTTGTTTTTTTGCGAACATAATTTTCTGCTTGTTCCTTAATTTTTAACGCCTCTTCTTGTGCTTCTAGTTTTATTTCTTGTGCCTTTGCTTTTGCCTCATCAGTGCTTACTTTTTGGTTGCTAAGTTTTTTAGATAGCAAAAAGTAAACAATAAATGCTCCAACACCAAATGAGATAAATGCAAATAGTATGCTTGCTATGTCCATATTAATAATTACTGGACTAAATAATTGAAAAAGTTGACCAAAAAAACAGGAATGCTTAGACTAGTAACCTTAAATATAGACGAGTATACTTTTTAAACTAATCATTTTAATTTTACTTTTCTCTGTTTATTGGCTGAATATAAAAGTTACTTACTTTCACAAATTACGTGCCCGGTAACTTTTTCTTTAATATTCAGTTTCAAAAATTTTCTAATCATTTAGCTTGATAAATAAACTTGTTAATACATTAAATGTTTATTAAAAACTGTCTTTAATGATACTACAACACAAACTTTTACGCCACTTAAAGAAAAAATATTTTTCTAATATAATTTTATAAAACTAGAATTAAAAAATCATTTACGGATTTTATTTGGTTCATTATTATGTAGTACGAGAGTGCAAATTTTACCTCTTTATAAAATTAACTAACTGACCATGGCAAAAAAATCCGACAAAACCCCTGTTGATAGTGGAAAACAAGAAGCATTAAAAAGTGCGTTATTACAAATTGAAAAAGAATTTGGTACCGGTAGTATTTTAAAATTCGGAGAAAGTGGTAAAAATACTAATATTGAGGTTATTCCAACTGGTAGTATTGCGCTTGATTTAGCCTTAGGTATAAATGGTGTTCCAAGAGGGAGAATTGTTGAAATATATGGTCCTGCAAGTAGTGGTAAAACTACTGTTGTTCTTCATGTTATTGCTGAGGCCCAAAAAAAGGGAGGAATTTGTGCGTTTATTGATGCTGAGCATGCTTTAGACGTTAGTTATGCTAAAAAAATTGGTGTAGACATAGATAATTTATATATTAGTCAGCCTGACACAGGGGAGCAAGCTTTAGAAATTGCAGAAAAACTTATTAGAAGTGGTGCCTTAGATGTTTTAGTAATAGATAGTGTAGCAGCACTTACTCCAAAAGCAGAAATTGAAGGGGAAATGGGTGATAGTCATATGGGTTTGCAAGCAAGATTAATGAGCCAAGCTTTAAGGAAAATTACTGGTGCAATTAACAAAAGCAACACAGTTGTTATTTTTACCAACCAAATTAGAGAAAAAATTGGTGTAATGTTTGGTAATCCTGAGACAACAACAGGTGGAAGAGCTTTAAAATTTTATTCAAGTATAAGGCTTGATATTAGAAGAACCGGAAGTATTAACGATGGGGACGAGTTTACAGGTAACAGAACAAAAGTAAAAGTTGTAAAAAATAAGCTTGCAGCCCCATTTAAGACTGCTGAATTTGACATAATGTTTAACGAGGGTATAAGCAAAGCTGGAAACTTGGTTGATGTGGGTGTTGAGTTTGGGGTGCTTAAAAAAGCAGGTGCTTGGTATAGTTATAAAGATCAAAACATTGCACAAGGTAGGGAGGCAGCAAAAGACTATTTAAAGGAGAACCTTAAAGTAGCAAAAGAAATAGAGGAGGAAATCTACAAAGTGGCTAAAAAAAGTGACGATGATGTTTTGGTATTGGGAAAGAATGCTGCCGAAGAATAAAATTTTTGCATGGCAAAAATTTTAATTAGTACTTGTTTATTGGAATTAAAAGTAAGATTTGACAGTAGAGATAAAAAAGACGATGTGTCAGTAGAATATGCAAAAAATGGTAATGTAATATTTATTGCCCATAACAGATTAGTGGATTTATAACACTTATATAACCTAGTAGGGTAGAAACCAAAAAAACTGTCGCAGAAGTTATTAAAGGCAACACCAAAGTTTTTACTATTTTAGGGAAAGGTATTATTAAAGAATACATAGGTGTTGCAGATATCGACATTGAGTATGCAGGTGATTGCACAAGTTCTTAACATAAATTATGGTTATAACCAAATTGGTACCTCAAAAACGTGGTAGTAGGTTTAATATATTTATTGATGGTAAGTTTGCTTTTGGGATAAGTGTCTTTATTGCAACAAAATATAAACTTTCAGAAAATAAGCAGGTATCTGACCAAGATATTTTAAATATTTATAAAGAAGAACAGGTAGAATATTTAAAACAAAAGGCCTTAGATTATTTAGGTGCTCGTCCACGAAGTGAAAAAGAGGTAAAAGATAAGCTTAAAAGCAAATTAACAGCCTCAAAAATTGGTTTCAATTATCCTAAAGCGATTTTGACTAATGGCCAACATGCAACAGGATTAAATAAAGTAAACGAGCCTATTTTTAATGTTAATAGTAATTCTAAACTTGATTTAGAATCTATGTTAATAGAAATTATTGAAGAGGTTATTAATTTTTTAAAAAAATATGACTATTTAAATGATGTAAAATTTGCCAGCTGGCTTTGTGAACAGCGATTAAATCAGGGAAAAGGGGAGCGGTTTATAAAACAAGATTTATTTAAAAAGGGTATAGATAAAAAAGTAATTGAACAGGTAATGAAAGAGCTTGATACAAAAAGTTCTTTAGACGCAAGCTATAAAAAAGCTCTTAAAAAATATTCTAAGGACCCTGATGATTATAAAAAGAAACAAAAGATATATAGGTATTTACTTAGTAGAGGGTTTAGTTATGGTGAAGTAAATAGTCTATTTGATTAATTTATGCACCTAGAAGACAGGGATTAAAAATTTAAAATAACTTTTAAATTATTTATAACGTATAAAGACGAAATATTTTTTTAAGCAAAAATTTGGTAAAAAATATTAGTCTGTTGTATATACAACAAAACAGAATTATAATTACACTATAACTTTAAATTTTATAAACTTTTAACTGTCCAATGAATACAACAAAAATAACTAAAAAACAATCTTCTGGGTTTACCCTATTTTTAACAAAGGCTAAAAATATGCCGCTAACTAGTAAAGCACTTTTTAGAGATGATGAAAAACTAATTTATACAAGAAGACTTCAAATTATCTATATGATTTTAAGTGGTTACAGCTACCCCGCAATTGAAAAAAAGCTTGGATGTAGTAGAAACACAATCAGCCAGGTTAAAAAAACCCTATCTGCAAAAAGGGTAGATAATAAAAAACTTTTATCAGAACTTTCAACTTTGTTTAAAAAGTTTTAGTTGGATCTTTAAATTGGGAGGGTTCTAGATTTTAGTCTTCTGTTTTTATATACGTATTTAAATACGTATTTTAATACGTAACTCTATTTTTCAAACAAATACATATAATTTTTGTATCCCATTTGTTCCATTTGTTCTTTTGGAACAAATTTTAAAGCAGCACTATTCATGCAGTATCTTAATCCTGTAGGTTTTGGTCCATCGTTAAATACGTGGCCAATGTGATTATCCCCGTATCTGCTCCTAATTTCTGTCCGCTTTGTAAAAAGCTTATAATCGGTTTTTTCTACAATATATTTTTTATCAAGTACGTCGTAAAAACTTGGCCAGCCAGTGCCACTATCATATTTTTCTGTGCTGCTAAACAAAGGCTCCCCACTTAGTATATCTACATAAATCCCTTTTTTGTGATTATCCCAATATTCATTATCAAAAGACCTTTCTGTTGCTTCTTTTTGTGTAACTTTGTATTCAAGATCTGTTAGCTGTTCTTTTATTTTCCTCTCACTAGGTTTTACATACTGTGAAAAATCTTTAGAATTTGTACCTTTATTATTACTTGTGTTATTTTGCTTATCCAGCTCTAAAAACTTTTGTTTTATAAACTCTCTGTATTCTACTTTCCCACTGTTTTTTTCATATTGTTTGTAGTATTTGTTGCTTTTTTTATAAAAATCTTGGTGATAATCCTCAGCTTCATAAAATTTATCAAATGGTACTACAGTAGTTACAACTGGTTTGTCATATATTTCACTTTCATTTAGGTATTTAATATATTCCATTGCTGTTTGCTTTTGCGTGTTATTTTCATAAAAAATAGCAGTAGTGTATTGAAACCCTTTATCAAAAAATTGTCCTCCACTATCTGTTGGGTCAATTGATTTAAAAAATATCTCAACAAGTTTTTTATAAGTAATTTTATTTGGATCATAAATTACTTTTATAGCTTCTCTAAATTTAGTTCCCCCCTCACTTACTTTTGTGTAACTTGGTTTATCTCCACTTCCTGCAAAACCACTTATAGCATCAACAACTCCCGGAGTTTCCTGAAAAATTGCTTCGCTGCACCAAAAGCAACCTCCTGCAAAATACACTGTTTGTGCATTTGAGGGAGTTTCCTTTTTAATTTGTTGGTCAGTCTTACTATTTTTTTTGTTTAACCTAGTTTTATTTTTTATAGTAAGAACACCCAAAACAATTATTACAATTACAACAGGTGTTACTAAAATTAATATATTTTTTATAGGCATCCCTTAATTTTAAACAACTTTGTACTATGTGTACAATTATCGCTAATTTAATGTGTTTTTTTTGTGATAATATTAGTTTATGAAAAACTACATACCCATATTTATTTTAGTTTTAGTTTTGGCTTTGGTCACGTTAGTTATTTTAAGACCTCATAAAAATAGCAGTAACAACCTTTATGATATAAAAGAAACTACAAATAATTCTCCGCAACCCACCCTGACACCAGCCAATACCTTTGACTCGTACAATAATAAAAAAGTTTTTAAATCTAATTTAGATGACGTTTCAGAGGGCAGAACTTATAGATATGTAAAATTTGACGGAACTGCATATGGGGATGTAACTTCCACCTATGGTAATGGGACTTATTCTTTAACGGCAAATTTGTATAATTTACCAGAACCAGGGGCTGAAAATTTTTATGAGGGGTGGTTGGTTAAACCGGGGGAAGATGTAACTTATATTAGTACCGGAAGTGCTAAGTTAAACCAAGATGGTGTGTATGTAAATAACTTTGATTCAGTTGAGGATCTTACAAAATACACTTTTTACGTTTTAACATTTGAAAGCAGTTTAGATAATAACCCAGAACCAGATAGACATATTTTAGAAGGAACATTGGTCTTACAGAAAAATTAGGATTTAGTTCAGTTAATTTTTAGATGTAATCTTTTGTGGTTGTAGTATTTTATATGTTTATTCAGTTGTTTTTGGATTGTCTTTTTTATTTGGTTTTTTGTATCTAAAACATTCTTTTTGTATTCCTTATATATAATATTTGCTTAATACTAATCAAAAGCATAAAATTTTTTAAGTGCAGGGTGTAGCTTAGTTGGTAAAGCGCTGGGCTGGGGGTCCAGAGACCGTGGGTTCAAGTCCCGCCACCCTGACCATTTAATACTTTTGGTTGACTAAAGAGTAAAAAATTTACATACTAACCTGTAAAGAGTAAAACTATACTAAATGCATAAACAAAAGCCTACAATTGGGGGTAATGTAAAAAAGTACCGCAAACTTACTGGTGTTTCTCAAGGCGTGGTTTTAAAAAGATTTTAATAAGGAAAATCCCCAAAATTTAAGCAGAATTGAGTATGAAAAGTAAAACAATTAAAAACATCGCCATTTACCAGGCCAAAAGCGGTGCGATTGAATTTCGTGGTGATTTTGAGCAGGAGACGATTTGGGGAAATTTAAATCAAATCACCGATCTTTTTGGTCGTGATAAATCGGTAATTTCTCGTCACATAAAGAATATCTATAAAACAGGCGAATTGAACGAAAAGGCAACTGTTGCAAAAATTGCAACAGTTCAAAAAGAGGGAAACAGAGAAGTTATGCGTGAAATCGAGTATTTCAATCTTGATGTGCTTTTATCCGTTGGATACAGGGTAGATTCCAAGCAAGCCACGCAATTCCGCATTTGGGCAACCAAAACTCTCAAACAGCACTTACTCCAAGGCTACACCATCAACAAAAAACGCATTGGGGAAAATTACGAAAAATTTATGCAGGCAGTAGCTGACGTAAAGGCCTTGCTCCCTGCAGGAAATAAAATAAAAACTGAAAACACTTACTTTATTACTTTTGCATGGGAAATATGAGTAAAAAAAGACACAACTAAACAGATGGAAGGCAACAAAACTTGGCAAAGTTGCAGTCTTTAATTATGGAAAATTTTTGCCCAAAATTAAACGAGTTAATGGTAATGTTCCAGTTTATAGCTCAGCCGGTCATACAGGTTGGCATAATAAACCATTAGTCGATAAAAGAGGAATAATAGTAGGTCGCAAAGGAACTATTGGCTCAATTTATAAAAGTGAAAAACCTTTTTTTGCAATAGATACAGTTTATTATATTTCTGAAAATGACACATATTGTAATCTAGACTTTTTGTTTTATATGCTTTCAGATTTAGATCTTAATAACTTAAATTCTGACTCTGCTGTTCCTGGATTAAATAGAAATACGGCTTATGATCAAGATATTATCCTCCCTCCTCTTCCCGAACAAAAAGCTATTGCCGAGGTGCTTTTTAGCTTGGATGATAAAATTGATCTACTTCACCGGCAAAATAAAACTTTGGAAGACATGGCGCAGGTGCTCTTTTGCAAGTGGTTTATAGAAGAAGCGAAGGAGGATTGGGAGGTTGGGAAATTAGGAGATTTACTAACCTTAAAGTCGGGCTTTGCCTTTAAAAGTAAAGATTTTGTGGATTATAGTAATCACAAAATAATAAAAATAAAAAATATAAAAGGTAATGGTATTATAGATATAACTGATACAACTTTTATTGATGAGGAAATATCTCAGTTAGAAAAAGTTAAGTTTTACAAATTAGAGATCGGAGATATTATTTTAGCAATGTCAGGTAATACAACTGGAAAAATTGGAGTAATATGTTGCGATGAAAATTTATATTTAAACCAAAGAGTAAGAAAGTTTTTTATAGAAGATAAAATTTACCGAAACTTTGTATATCTATTTTTAATGTCTGGATCGTATGAAGAAAAAATTTTAAATATGGGATATGGAAGCGCTCAGCCAAATGTAAGTCCGTCGCAAATTCACAATATCGAATTATCCATCCCACCACGAAAAACAGTAGAATTATTTGCTTATCAAGCACAGCCTTTTTTTGAAAAAATATTTTTAAATCAATCCCAAATCCGCACGCTCGAAAACCTGCGTGATATACTATTGCCAAAACTGTTGAGTGGGGCGGTGAGGGTGAGGGGAATTAATAAATAGTAATTATGTTTAAACAAATAGGGATAGAGATAGATTCAATAATACAATGGTTGTTTTCTTTTGAAGGAAATGATATTCAAATATTGCTTTGGAGTGGTTTTGTTGGGATGCTTCTTGTTTTTGTTGTTGAATTTTTAAGAAAACCCAAAATTGATATTGATCTTTTAAATTGTGCTTACAATTTTAATTTGCCAAATAATGGTAAATATATTCACAGTAAGAATTGGAAAGTAAAAGTCGCTTATAGAAAGTCTATTTTGAACCGTTTATTATTTCGTTACTCATTAAATAATTTAAAAGTTAGGGCACACTTAATAAGTGCAGATAGAAAATTTAGAATAAAATACCAACTAAAAGCAGATACTAATCCAAATGTTTATGAAGAAAGAGATGTGCCAAGTGTTTTAAATGGTATAAATTTAATAAAAGGCGAATATGATTTATTCCCAGTATTAAATAATAGTAAATTGGGTTGGCTTCCTTTTGAAGTCTGGATAATATTTTTAAATACCGATAATAGGCATACAATTGAAGAAGGAACTTATTTTTTAAAAATTATTGCGACATCAGATCAATCACAGAGTGTTAAATATTTTAGGATTTATATTGATAATCAAAATAAATGTGAAATTTTAAAGATGGCTTTTTTAGAAAAAATTAGAATAAAATTTTGTGACCAAGATATTTGAATCAGACATTGAAAACTTTGCTATAGGACTACTACAAAAGCAGGGCTATGCTTACCTTTCCGCCGAACAACAAGAAGCTAGAAGACAAAATCTTTCGGAGGTTGTTTTGCGTGGTCGGCTTAAATCCGCCATAGACAAACTTAATCCCAATATTCCCGAAGAGGCAAGAGAGCAGGCAATGCGAATCAAACGATTTAAAAATTACGATACCAACACCTAAAATTAACTAAATTAACTATGAATATTTGTTTGAATTTACAATTTTTGAGCGAAATAAAATCAGGAGATTTATTAACTTTTTTGGCTTTAGTTTTAGCATACATTGCTTATGTTTGGTCGGTCAATAGAGATTTGGAAGCGTGGAAATCGCTATTAATATCTTTCAAAAATGATCTCGATAGTCAAAAGGCATGGTTAGGGAGTGAATATTTTAATAAAGCGTACGAAGATAAAAACTCATTTAACCCTCATAATATAATATATCCACTACCTTTCGAATCTTTGCCAGAAATTATCAGACGAGGCATAACTGAATTTTCTTGGATATCAAGTGAGTTTACAAGGCAAATATCGCTTTTTAATGAAAGAGTAATTGCATTTAATGATTTATTAGATCATAAAAAAAAGACTATTACTACCAATGCATTAGTTGCCGAAAGATTGTGGGATAAATTAAATAATTTAGGCTTAGAAGAAGGCAGTGTTGAGTTTGGTGAATTTAAGAAAAAAATATCAAAAGCTAAAAAAACTGATACAGATTTTTATTTAGCAGAACAAATTAGATTTTTTAACGTAATCACACATGTTGACATGATTGGCAATAGAAGTAAAACAGACAAACTGCATTATTTATATTCTCAAATAAACAAAGAGCTAGACAATATTTTGGAAATCTTTGATAAGAAAAAACCTTTATTTGTTAAATATAAATGGTTAATAATTTTACTGTCAATATTTCTATTTATATCTATTGAATTATTATTTAAATAACCATGACCAAGATATTTGAATCAGACATTGAAAACTTTGCTAAAAACTTTTGGAAAAGTAGAGTGTAAATTAAATATCCCTCAATAAATTCCCCTAAAACTTTAAGCGTTATTTAAGGTTGGTTGTGTAAATTTAAAACATTACAAATTTACATATCCTAAGATAGATTTAGGGTAAAAAATAAAGAAGGTGAGAAA
>Ga0114931_10006701_pt1 | contig 14143 bp, 14 predicted proteins | sample 2SBtaG_FD_89579 | JGI IMG/M metagenome (GOLD analysis project Ga0114931, IMG submission 89579) | Deep subsurface microbial communities from Kolumbo volcano to uncover new lineages of life (NeLLi) - 2SBTROV14_V59a metaG | ecosystem: Environmental > Aquatic > Marine > Volcanic | place: Kolumbo...
CCATGCGCAACTACGCGGCGAGCTGGATTCACTGGAACATGCCGACAGGGATATTGCCGGGTTGCAGTCACGACTCGACACACAGGCAAATCATTACCGGAAAACAGCGGAACAACTGTCAGCCAGCCGTTTAAAGTCTGCGCGCGCATTCGGGAAACAGGCAAGTACGGACATGCACCGGCTCGGTATGCCCGGCGGTGTATTCGAAATCCAGGTAACGCATGAAGCCGACCGGTCATTCTCGCCATATGGTATGGACCGCATCGAGTTCATGGTGAGCGCCAATCCCGGGCAACCACCCGGCCCGTTATCAAAAGTCGCCTCCGGCGGAGAGCTTTCACGTATCAGCCTGGCGATCCAGGTCATCTGCATGCAGGGTGATCACATACCCACCCTGATTTTTGATGAGGTCGATACCGGTATCGGTGGTGGTGTAGCCGAGATCGTCGGCCAGAAGCTGCGCGCCCTCGGCAAGGACTGCCAGGTATTCTGCGTCACCCACCTGCCCCAGGTCGCGGCGTTGGCCCGTTGCCACTTGCAGGTAAGCAAACTCACCGGTGAGGACTCAACGCACACCCGTGTGCGCCAGCTTGGCAGTGAAGAACGAGTCGATGAGCTGGCACGCATGCTGGGTGGAGTGGAAATCACCGAACAGACCCGGGAACATGCGCGGGAGTTACTGGCGCGCAGCCAGAACATCGAAAATAAAACCCGAAAGTATGCCAGGCAATAAGCAACTGACAATTCAAATACCGCATACCTCATGCCAAGAAAATTACATATAGGTGGCCAGAAACAGGCAGATGGATGGGAGGTGCTCAATATGGTCCAGGCACCCTATGTGGATCATGTCTGCAATGCCAGCGACCTGTCACTGTTCCCGGACAATACGTTCGGTGAAATATATGCATCTCACATTCTTGAACACTTTGATTACAAGGGCGAATTGAAAGCTGCCCTGGATGAGTGGCTCCGGGTACTGGAACCCGGCGGGAAAATATATATCAGTGTCCCGGACCTGGATATCCTGGCAAGACTGATCCTGCACAAGGACCAGTTAACCATTATGGATCGATTCCAGGTAATGCAGATGATATTTGGTGCATGCTGACGAGTATGACTACCACGCCGTCGGGTTGAACGAGGAATTTCTGTCAGAATATTTAAGGGCTACCGGATTTATCAACACCCAAAGAGTCAAATATTTCGGACTGTTCGAGGATACCAGCAACATGGTGTTCAAGGGCGTAGCGATCAGCTTGAACATGGTTGCCAACAAGCCAGGGGCAACAACATAGGGGGGAGCCCCGGCCGGGGCCGCCGGAAAGTATATATCAGGGCAATTTACTGGTTCTTGCAGCTGGAACAGATCCCGTACATATACAGACAGTGGTCGGTCATCTCATAACCCAGTTTTGCTGCTATGGCTTTTTGCCGTTCCTCGATAGTCTCATCGACAAACTCGTCAACCCGCCCGCATTTCACGCACAGGATGTGGTCATGATGGGTCCCCTGGTTGAGCTCGAATACCGAGTGCCCGCCCTCGAAATGGTGCCGTTTGACAAGGCCCGCTGCCTCGAACTGGGTCAGCACCCGGTAGACCGTGGCCAGGCCGATATCCTCCCCCGACTCGAGCAAGGCCTTGTAGACATCTTCCGCACTATGGTGACGGCTGCCGCTCTGCTCGAGAATATCCAGGATCTTTACCCTGGGCAGGGTAACCTTCAGACCGGCCTTGCGTAACTCTCTGGATTCCAATTGATCCTCTCCTGTTATAATGCCCTGGACGGCGGTCCTGGGGTATTATGCGGCCGGTCTCATGGCGATCACGACTGGTCAGCGAATGAAAAAGCTTCTCATTATTATAACCTGTATTGCAACCCTGATTATGGCAGGTTGCTCACGCTTCCACATCGTCCACCGCATCGATATACAACAGGGTAACGTCGTAACCCTGGAAAAAGTCAATAAGCTGGAAACCGGCATGGACCGCAACCAGGCCCGGTTTGTAATGGGCACGCCCATGGTCGTTGATGTCTTTCACCAGGACCGCTGGAACTATGTCTATTATCTCAAGCCGGGCTACGACGACCCGCAGGAAGAGCAGGTTGCGCTGATATTTGAAAATGATGTTCTGGTAAAGATAGACAGTAGCATTAAACCTTCTGATGAACCCGATACCGGGGAACAGTCAACCAGGCAGACAGCCCTGGTCGTACCACCCGAGGAACGGGTACCGCCAGGATTATTCAACACGATCTGGCACTGGATCACATTTCGCAGCGCCACGGAGGATACACTCTAGCCCGCCTGCTACAGCTTTCCACCGCCTTTCTTTGTTGCCTTCCCTTTTGCGGCACGCTGTTTTCTTACTTCCTTTGGATCGGCAATCAACGGCCGGTATATTTCCACGCGATCGCCTGGCTGTAATTCATCTGTCAGTTTTGCCGGCTTGCCGAATATGCCGACCTTGTTCCTGTCCAGATCAATCTCATCGAACTGCTGCAGGATTCCGGACAGCTCTATCGCCTGCTTCAGCGTGGTGCCACGGTCAACAGTCAGCTCGATGATTGCCTGCCGTTCGGGAACAGCAAAGGCGACCTCAACCACCATACTCTCAGCGTTCCCCATAAACCTCGACCGCACGTTTCTGGAAAGAGTCCACAAGGGTATTGGTGATCTGGCTGAAGACCGGCCCGATCACCAGACCGATCATCCGGTTTTCAAAATCATATTCCAGAAACAGCGAGATCTTGCTGCCCTCCTCACCCAGCCGGTCAAACTGCCAGCAACCCTCAAGACGGCTGAACGGGCCATCAACCAGGCGCATTTCAATGATCTTGTTGACCTGGTGTCGATTACGTGTGGTAAACGACCGGGTCAGGCCGCCAACCGAAAATTCTATCCGGGCACACACTTCATCAATATCCTGCGACAGCACACGTGCGTCGGTACACCAGGGAAGAAAATCGGGATACGACTCGATGTCACTGACAAGCCGGTACATTTCCTCCGGGGTATAGGGCAGCAGGGCCGAACGCTTGATTGACTCCAAGATAATCGCCTGCCGGTAACCCGGGGTCAGTTTAATCCCATATATGCAAGAAAACCCGCGTAGACTCTTTCAAGCCAGCCGAGGATGCCGATGACATTGAGAAATACAATAAATACGGCTGCCGGTGTTATATAACGCACCAGGAACCACCACAGGTGGTAGAAAAATCCCTCACCCATGGCCAGTTCATCGACACTGGATGACTTGCGCATCTGCCAGACAGCGAAGATGGCAATTAACAGCCCGCCAAGGGGCAGCATGATGTTTGCCGTCAGGTAATCAAGCAGGTCAAACAGGGTCTTGTCATGAAATATTTCAATTGCAGATAACGGCTTCACATCTGACCAGATATTGAAAGAGAATACCGTAAGCAAACCGACCAGCCAGGTCACCAGTCCGGCAAGGACCGAGGCATGGGTGCGACTCAACCCCATATTCTCCACCATCCATGCAACGGCGGGTTCAATCAGTGAGATTGCCGAAGTCCAGGCAGCAAACACCAGCAGGATAAAAAACAGCATGCCAAAGAATGCGCCGCCGTCCATATGCCCGAAGGCAATCGGCAAGGTCGTGAAAATCAACCCGGCACCCGAGCCCGGTTCCAGACCATTGGCAAACACAATCGGGAAGATGGCCATACCGGCCAGCAGGGCCACCAGCGTATCCATCAGGGACACGGCAATCGAGGTCTTCGCAATCGAGGCGTTGTCCGGCAGGTAAGACCCGTACACCATGATTGCGCCCATGCCGAGGCTGAGGGTAAAGAAGGCATGCCCCATGGCAATCAAAACCCCATCCGCTGTAATCTTGTGGAAGTCCGGGGTAAACAGGAATGCGATCCCCTGATGGAAGGAACCGCTGTTCAAGGCATAACCCACGAGTATCAGCAACAGGATAAACAGGGCCGGCATCAGCAGTCGCACGGCCTTTTCCAGTCCACCGCGCACACCGCGTGCAACCACGACCATGGTCATGACCATGAAAATGGTATGCCAGGCCAGCAGGCGTTCAGGATCGCTGGTAAGGCCGGTAAAAATACTCTGTATTCCGTCTGCCGTCTGGCCGGTAAACAGGCCACTACCGGCACGGAACACGTAGGCCAGGGCCCAGCCAGCGATAACGCTGTAATAGGAAAGAATCAGGAACCCGGCAAGCACGCCGGCCCAGCCAAGCCATTGCCAGTGGCGGCTGACTGATTCCTCCGAGGCAAGGGTCCGCATGGTATTTATCGGGCTCTGCCGCCCGCGCCGGCCCAGCATGACTTCGGCCATCATGATCGGGATACCGATGACGGCAATGCACAGGAGATACACCAGAACAAAGGCGCCGCCGCCGTTTTCACCGGTTATATACGGAAACTTCCAGATATTTCCCAGTCCGACAGCCGAGCCGGTCGCCGCCAGGACAAACGCCAGGCGCGAGGACCATTGTCCGTGAATCGATACTCTGTCGGTTGTCATAGATGTCCCCGGATATTCGCAGCACCGGCATTGTCCGCGATATGACGTTTCACCTCAACTGCCGCCATGCACGGTCGGGCCGTCAGGCGGGGGGATTGTTATACTGCGCCCATGAGCAGAAAGAAAACCGGCAAAAAAGGCCCATCCAGCACCATTGCGCTGAATAAAAAAGTCCGGCATGACTATTTCGTGGAAGACCGCTTCGAAGCCGGCCTCGCCCTGCAGGGCTGGGAAGTCAAAAGCCTGCGGGAAGGACGGGTACAACTCAACGAGAGCTATGTATTACTGAAGGATTCAGAGGCCTGGCTGTTCGGCGTACATATTACACCGCTAACCAGCGCGTCCACGCATGTCCAGGCTGACCCGACACGCAGCCGCAAGCTGCTGCTGCACCGGCGCGAGCTGGACCGGCTGATCGGCGCCGTGGAGCGCAAGGGCTATGCCCTGGTGCCTGTGGCGCTCTACTGGAAAAAAGGCCGCGCAAAGGCGGAGATTGCCCTGGCGCGCGGCAAGCAGAGCCATGACAAGCGGGCAACCGAGAAAGACCGTGACTGGAAACGCCAGAAGGAACGGTTACTGCGCAGTCGATAAACGGGATATCAGGGAAGACAAGCCGTAGCAATCAGGATCAATCCGGGGCTAGCGTAAATGGCAGCAGGATAATGCTATTCCTGCGTCGCTGCGGCCCCCGCTGCTTCTACAGAATTTTTTTCGCTGTTTTGTGCTTCCAGCATGGCAATCAGGCCATCAATACCCTTGTCACGAATAATACTGGAGAAGCTTGAACGGTGCGTAGCGACCAGGCTGACGCCTTCGACAACGACATCATAAACCATCCACCCGGTCTTGTTCAGATACATGCGGAATTGAACCTCGACCAGGGGACCGTGCGGCTGCTCCACTTCCGCTTCAACAGTCACCTTTCTTACATCGTGCGTCTTGCGAACCGGTTTGTAATGGATGGTCTGGTTCTTGTAGTCATCACGCGTTATTGATGCCAGGTAGGAATTGATCATCAATTCCCTGAACTCGTCAATAAAAATCTGTTTTTGTTCAGGGGTTGCCCGGCGCCAGTATTTCCCCAGCACCCATTTTGAAAAAACTACAAAATCGACATGCGGAACAACAACTGAATCAGCAACCTTACGCATCCGGGCCTTGTCATTGAGAATATCCGGGTCCTTTTCGACAATCGCAAGCACCTGGTCCGACATCCCCTTCAGCACCTCCATAGGATTTGGCTGTGCCGTCGCATTGACTGCAGGCACGAGACATGCCATGAAGGCCATGATAAATAAAAGCGTAGATACCGTTTTTTTCTTATCCATCCGTTTAATCCATCCGTTCCGGTAGCCCTGAATTCAGTTGCTACCTGCTATGACAAGTAATTCCGGAAAATATCCCGGCAGAATTATAACGGCGAATTTCAGAACAGGTGGAGGATTTTTTGAAGCTCAAACATACCGACAATCAGCAACCGGTCCCGGAAAACCGCGCAATCATCCGATTGCTTACGCCCTAAATATTTTTAAATACATAAGGTTATAAATTCAACCTGAGATAATACTCTAGTCTTCCGGGACCGTTATCCATCGACACCAACGCTGCATCTGCCACACTGTTCATATCCTGCACACACAGGCACCAGTCGAACCCGGCACCGGCAACATGTCATCCAGCACTGCACCGAACAGAATATCAGGTCCGGCAGCCGCCGCTGCCCGGTTCCGCTTCTACGAGGAACTGAATGATTTTCTTCCTGAACAACGGAGAAAAACCGGCTTCACCCATACATTCAGTCGCCGCGCATCCATCAAGGACATGATCGAGTCGCTGGGTGTGCCGCATACGGAAGTCGAGCTGATCCTGGTAAACGGCGAGAGTGTCGACTTCTCGTACATCGTCATGGACGGCGATGTCGTCAGCGTCTACCCGGTGTTCGAGAGCCTGGATATCCGTCCCTTGCTAAAGTTGCGTCCCGAGCCGCTGCGCAGCAATCGCTTTGTGCTCGATACCCACCTCGGACGACTCGCACGCTACCTGCGCCTGCTTGGTTTTGACACCCTGTACCATAACAACAGCCATGATGCGGAACTGGCGCGGCTATCCTGTGAACAGCACCGGATACTGCTGACACGTGACCGGCGGTTGTTGCACCGCAGCATCATTACGCACGGTTACTATGTCCGGAATACTGCGCCGCTATACCAGGCAGGGGAAGTGCTGCACCGCTTCGACCTGCATGGGGATATTCTGCCCTGGACCCGCTGCACCCGTTGCAACGGAAAACTCGAAGCCGTCGACAAGGCCATGATTGCGCATCGACTCGAGCCCCGGACCCGGCGCTATTACACGGATTTCCGGATGTGCCGTGAATGCCGCCGGCTTTACTGGAAAGGCAGTCACTTCGTGAAAATGACCGAACTGATACGACAACTCCGGCAGGGCAAGTTCACGAACCGCGGGAACGGGGCAGATTGAGGTTATTTGGCGGAATAAAATTCGTCCTGCAGCGTCGTTATTTGCAGGACCGGATTTATTCGGCACGTCATAACTGGGCCCCTACAAAATAATTCATAGAATACTGCTATAAATCATTGACATAACTGGCAGAGTTACTAACATGGAATAACTACAAGAATGAGCATCAATGCCATATGAGATACCTTCTGATTTCCCTGCTGCTGGCCCACTCCGTGGCTGCTGTCGCCGCCGAGATTCCTGCTGCCATCGAGGCTTGCATGAAGGAGAACCTGCCGAAGACAACATCGGTCCAGTCGATAGAACTGCGCGCAGTTGACCGCAGTCACTACGAGTCGGTACTGCAGGCTGATGTATACCTGAAACGGACAGATGAAGACAACTCGCGGGTAATGATGTATTTCCGGGAACCGGTTGATATCCGCGGCGCCCGCTTCCTGATTGTCCAAAAACAACCGCAGAATGATATGTACATCTACATGCCCGGTCTGTTCAAGGTGCGCCGGATAACTTCGAAAAAGATCTCCAGCTCAATCATGGGTACCGACTTCTCATACGAGGACTTTGAACGTCTGCATGGTGTTATCACTGATTTACGCGCTGAACAAAAACCGGATTCAACACTGGATGGAAGACCGGTTCATGTCCTCGAAAGCTTCCCGGACGCTGAATCCGGTTATACACGGATAACCAGTTATATAGATACGGAATCATGTATCGCAGTCAGAACCGACTTCCATGAAGGCAAGGATGTGCTGCGCAAACAAATGACAGTAGCTCCTGACAAGCTGCGGAACCAGGGTGATATCTGGTACCCGTCAGAACTCTTCATGAAGGACTTTCGTGACAAGACAGAAACTCGCCTCACGATTACCAATCTGAAACTCGGCGCCGACCTCCCCGATGACCTGTTCGACGAGACCAGACTGAAACAGGCCGAGATCCCGCCTGCCTCAGAATAACAATGCATCTGGCAGACAAATTCTCCGACCTGGTCGCGCGCTCAACCGGGCTCATCCTGCTATTGGTTGCGGGCCTGACAGTACTGGCGCTGTCGGTGATAATCGATTTCAATACCGGGCAATTGCGCCTGGAGATAGACCCTTCGGCAAACCGCCTGTTGTCAGAGAACAGTGCGGCCAAGCAGTTCTATGACAGGGCCCGACGTAAATTCGGCAGTGATGAAACACTGGTCATAACACTGACGTCGGATAACGTATTTACCCTTGACACCTTCCGGCGTATCGATCGCATCACGCAGCGGATCGGGGATGTCGATTCCGTACACCACGTAATTTCCCTGACCAATGCGCTGGATATCCGTAGCGATGGCGACGACCTCGATATCTCGCCATTCATCGACTCCATCACAGATGACCCGGAACAGGCCGCCACCATCCGGCAGCGGGTACTCGCCAATCCCGTCTATGCCGGGAGCCTGGTGTCACGGGAGGGTGATGCAACCGCGATTGTCGTGTACTTCAACGACATATCAGATCGCGAATTCATCAGGCAGGGCATACACGACCGGATTGTCAAGATTGTCAACGAGGAGAAAGGCAACAACCGGGCATGGTTTACCGGTGCACCACACTTCAAGGTGGCCATTATCGGGATTCTGATCCATGACCTTATATATATACCGCCACTGATCACCCTTATTCTTGCCATTGTCCTGGCGGTCTCGTTCCGCACTCTGCTGGGTGTGCTGGTACCCCTGATTACAGTCGCTACCGGCGTGATAATTACACTCGGGGTCATCACCGCGCTCGGATACTCGCTCAGTATGATCTCCGTACTGGTACCGCCGTTATTGCTGATTCTCGGGTTCTCCTATTCCGTACACGTCGTGTCCGAATACCATCAGAACCGGCTCGGCAACCCGGGCTCCATCGTGCTGGTCAGGGACACGCTGCGACAGGTGCTGCTGCCGGTAGTGCTCACCGGGGTCACGACCATTGCAGGCTTTGCCGCATTGATAATCAACCCGATCATCGCCGTCAGGGAGTTCGGCATCCTGTCAGCCATCGGTGTCGTCCTGATTACACTGCTTTCCATTACGTTTACACCGGCCCTGCTGAAATTCCTTGATCGGGGTATCCTGGCACCATCTACCGGGATCCGGTCAACGAAACGGTCGTTTGACCGTTTCGTTGACCGGGTTGCCCTGTTTGACCTGCAGCAGCGCACAAAGATTTTCACGCTATCCGGTCTCCTGTTTGTACTGGCGCTTGCCGGAATGTCAAAGATTCAGGTAAGCACGGATTTCATGTCCAGTTTTCCCGAAGGCTCGGAGGTACGCACTGCATTTGATGTCGTCAACGACAAACTGGGCGGTGCAAATCCACTCTATATTGTGCTCGAAGGTGTTCGCCCCGAGGTTTTCAAGGAGCCCGCCAACCTCAGGACAATCGAAGCATTGCAGAAATGGCTGGCAGCGCAGCCGGATATTGGCGGGTCGACCTCGATCGCGGATTACCTGAAGCTGGTGAACCAGGCCTTCCATGACAACGATCCTGCCTTCTACGTCATCCCCGAATCCCGCCGACTGGTCACCCAGCTGCTGTTCCTCAGCTCCAGTGACGAGCTCGACAGGATTGTTGATGGGCGCTTTCAGACCACGAACATCGTCCTGAGATCGAAAGCAATCACCTCGGAGGCCATGCAGGACCTGATCGCAAGAATCAACAAAAGACTGGGCGATTTTCCGGACCACATCAAGGCCACCGTAACCGGTAACCCCGTTCTGATCAACGAGACCCTCTCGGAAATTGTCGTGGGCCAGGCCAGGAGTGTGGGGCTGGCGTTGATCATTGTTTATGGGATCCTGGCCCTGATGTTCATGTCAATGCGCATCGGCTTCGTCGCCCTGATCCCGAATCTCCTGCCGGTCGCTGTGTATTTCGGTTCGCTGGGCTTCTTCGGTATCAGTCTGAACCCGAGCACCAGCCTTATCGCCCCCATGGTGCTGGGCATTGCCATCGATGACACTATTCACTACTTCTCACGCTTCAACCGCGAGATAAAACATTACGCAGATGACAAAAAGGCCACCATTGCCGCACTCAAGGCCGTGGGTCGCCCGGTCACGTTCACCTCTGTCGGCCTGTGCCTGGGTTTTCTTGTACTGATGACCAGTGATCTGAGCATGCAGGTGCAGGTCGGCATTATGGCGTCCTATGCACTGGCGGTCGCCTGGCTCAGTGACTTTGTACTGACGCCCGCGTTGTGTTCGAGCGTCAGGATTACCACCCTGTGGGACGTACTTACCCTGGACCTCGGGGAAAACCCGCAGCACTCCATTCCCCTGCTGAAAGGTCTGCGCAAGTCACAGGCACGTATCGTCGCCATAATGTCGCGGGTAATCCGTGTTCCTTCCGGAAAGCGCATCATCCGTGATGGCGAAAAAGGCTCGGAGATGTATGTTGTTATCGACGGGAAACTCAAGACAACGATCGACGGTGAGCATGGCCCGGTCGAACTGGCGACGCACAGTCGGGGTGATGTCGTTGGTGAAGCCGGCCTGTTCTACGAAAATCGCACAGCGAATGTTGATACACTCGAAGACAGCCGGCTGCTCTGCATCACCCAGGAAAACCTGGACCGGCTCGGCAAACGTTATCCGTACATCGCTACAAAAGTCTTCAGGAACCTGAACAAAATCCTGGCAACCCGGTTATTCAAGACGACCCACAGACTCGCATAACATAACAACTCAGCAGTAACACCTGCGGGAGGCAACATGGAAAACAATAACAGCCCCAGACAGATAGCAGAAATCGTGGAAAATGCCCTGAAAGAGTTTAACGAGGGCATGGCGCACCGCGAGAGTCTCAGTATCCGTATTGGACGCCGGACAACACAGATCATCCGGTTTGGCATGACCAGCATGATGATGCTCGGTGCGCCCTGTTCTACCTGATATTTATCCTGACTTCGGATTTTTCCGTCATCCGCGAACACATGGAAAAGATGTCAGGGCATATGTCCAGCATGGAAACGGATTTCACTTCTGTCGCTGGCGACATCAGCCGGGTACAGAACACGCTGATGGCATTAAACGAAAACATCACGATCATGCCCGCCATGAACTCATCGGTCGGCAATATGGATACCAGCCTTATCACCCTGAGTGGCGACCTGCATTCCATGGTCGAGCAGATCTATACCATGAATACCAGTGTTGGCAACATGGCCGCCAACCTGCAGCTGATGAACAAGCAATTCACTGACATGAACATCACTGTCGGCCACATGGCCGGTAACGTGAACCAGATGTCAAAACCGATGAGAATGCTTCCGTTCCAGTAGTTTGGTCAAGTTACTAAGGAGAACGTAACTAAGGAAGCTCAGATTAATTCATGTTTTGGCGTCATTGCGAGCGCAGCAAGCAATCTCATGCCATGGAATCAGTCAGTTAAAGATTGCTTCGGCGCGCTGCTCCTCGCAACGACGAATTAATCAGAGCTTCCCTAATAAACTTATTAGTAATCATAGTGAGACAACTTTTATTTCGATGTGTGTTCGAAAACCCCGTCCCAGCCCGGCATCACTCCCTGTGACTGCAATTCGGTAATTCTCTCCAGGTAGAGTCCATACAGCTTGCATTGCGGCATGGCATCCTGCAATTGCCGGAAGGCGGAACGGGCCTTGCCCCATTCCCCTGCAAAATAGTAATCCAGCGCCCGGTTGCTGTCCCTGACTTCCTGCTCCAGTTCGGTGGATACTTCGGCGGCCGGTTCAAGCGGTTCAAAAATCGTGACCGGCTCATTCTTCCCCTTGACCTTGACCCGGTCCAGGCAGCGCAGCAACATCCTGTCCAGCCCCGTGGCGGTGGTCTCACTGACAATCAGCCGGACCCCGTAATACTTGGTCAGCCCCTCCAGGCGCGAGCCAAGGTTGACGGCATCGCCAATCACGGTGTAGGCACGCCGGTACTCGGAACCCATGTCACCGACATTCATCATACCGGTATTGATGCCGATACCGATATTCACGGCCGGCCAGTTACGTTCGCGGAATTCAGGCTGCATATCTTCCAGTTTGTCCAGCATGGCGAGGGCTGCACGCACCGCACGCAACCGGTGGTCAGGATCCTGGACCGGTGCACCCCAGAAGGCCATGATCATGTCGCCGACATATTTATCGATGGTGCCACGCTGCTCGAAGATGATTTTTGTCATCGGGGTAAAGAACAGGTTCAGCAACTGTTTCAGCTCATCGGCCGCCAGTGATTCCGAGATCGTCGTAAAACCGCGAATGTCGCAGAACAGCACCGACAGTTCCCGGCTCTCTCCCTCAACGGAAAAATCCTCATCCGGGTTACGGCTCATCTCGTCAACAATCTCCGGCGGGACATACTGCCCGAACACGGACTTTAATTGCCGGCGGCTGCGCGCCTCGGTCAGATACTGTGCCAGCAGACCGGCAAACAGGGCGATCGGCAGTTGCACCAGTACCGGTATCGCCAACGGCAGCCACAGGTCCATTGAGTTGAAGGCATACTGGACAGCTACAATGTAGAGACCGGTCAGCGCCAGCGCCAGTGGCACGGCAATAACGGCCGACAGGAGATAAATACCGGAACCCAGCAGCAGGCCGACCAGCATCAGGATGACGGCTGTCGCCAGCGCCCCGGCCGGCCGCAGGCTGCGGTCGGTCAGCAGGTTGGCAAATGCGGTCGCGGCAATCTCGACGCCACTGAGGTCCACCCCGTCGTCATTCGTGAACACCGTGTAGAACCGGTCCGGCTGGCCGGGATCGTAGAGATCGGAGAAGCCGACAAAGACGACCTTGCCGGTAAAATCCAGTACCGTCGGTGCAATCGTCGCGAACCCTCCCTTGAGCACGGCATTGTAGGGGATATTCGGGATGCTGCCGGGGGGCCCGTAGAAATTCAGGTAGCGGTTGTCGCCGCCCGCGTAGAGACCGGTCAGGGCCGTGATCAACCGGTGTTCATCCCCTGTCAGCGGTGCCTGGCCCTGGTCACCGGCCAGCAGCGCCCGGACCCGGTCAGCCAGTCCGGGATCGCGGGCAAAGGCGCTGCGCAGGGTCAGCATCTGGCGTTGAACACCGGCGGCCCGGCCCACCGCCGCTGGCGTACGCGCCAGCTCATCGATTCCCGTGGCCCCGGACTGCACGAGCAGCTCCATCCAGCGCTGCTGGATCGGCAGCGCCAGCACCTGCAAGGCAGCCGCCGGCATGGTAGCCACATCGCCGGCACTGGGTTTGAACGGCCAGAACCGGTAGACGTTCACCTGGACCTTGGGGACCGGGAATGGCGCGAGCGCCTTTGCGGCCTGCGCCAGCACCGGGATCGGCGGGACCAGTTCCTCGACCCAGATGGTGCCGGTCTGCTGACCGTCGATGTCATAGATCGGCTGGCGCTTGCCGTTCAGGCGTTCGAACAGGACCACACGCTCCGCCGCGGCCACGGCCCCGGCGAATTCGGCATCGTCCTCCGTGTCTTTCGGGCGCTGGAAGTCCATGTCGAAGACGATGGCGGCGGCACCGCGCGCCACCAGTTCTTCAATCAGGCGACCATGGATGGAACGCGGCCAGTCACGCGGCAGTTTGGACAGCCCGAGTCCGGCGATATCACGTTCGTTGATGGCCACCACCGCCACCTCGGGGGGTGGTTCGATCGGGCCGCGTACCAGGAACAGCCAGTCCAGGCCGACGTATTTCTCGAAGTCGGCACCCGGCGGGGTCAGCCCCAGGATGAGACCGATCAGGCCCGTGATGATCCCGAACAGCAGCCCCTTTGTCCGGCGCGCCATCAGGACCGTACCCCGGGCCTACTCTGGTAGATCAATGCTTCTCTCTCACAATAAAATGAAAACCTGTGTACCGGTTCGCAAACAGCCGGACAAGAAAAAGGCACCCCCTGACAACCAGGGGGTGCCTGGAAACAGCCCGGTCAGATCACTGTACGACTGTCGATCCTTTAGGACAGACCGATGCATCTTCACCCGGATACAGGTAACAGATCATCTCGCACACCTTGCGCCCACCGGCCTTGTAGCAGGACTTGTAGACATACGGGTTGGAATGCAGCTGCTGCGTGGAACTCTCGTGAGACTTCATCGGTTCAACCGCATTCAACACACAGTCCTGGTTCAGGTCCTGCATGACTTCCCAGCAAAAC
>Ga0114931_10006702_pt1 | contig 14142 bp, 11 predicted proteins | sample 2SBtaG_FD_89579 | JGI IMG/M metagenome (GOLD analysis project Ga0114931, IMG submission 89579) | Deep subsurface microbial communities from Kolumbo volcano to uncover new lineages of life (NeLLi) - 2SBTROV14_V59a metaG | ecosystem: Environmental > Aquatic > Marine > Volcanic | place: Kolumbo...
CTATGAACAATTAGATAATCCGCAGGTCTCTGATTACAATACCTTGGATATGGCCTTGCAGGCATATATGAAAGTTTTGGAACATGATCCGAAGCATCTTGAATGTAGTTTCAAACTCATGGAGTTGGCTTTTAATTTGAAAAAAACGGAATTAGCCATACAGGTCATGGAAGATGCCGTAGAACATAACCCGGAAGAACCGCTGGCTTATTACAATTTGATCAGTGCCTATGAAAAATGCAAAAGATTTGATCAGGCGGAAGAAGCTAGGAAAAGGTTAAAGGATCGGTTCTCGAAGCGATCTCGCCAACCTGGTCAAGCCTAAGCCTCGAAGAAGGAGAATGCTATTGGCGAAGTATTGAGCCAACAACCAAGCCTTCACAAGATAAAGTGAGGGCTGTGACAAATGTAAGGAAATTGTATGGATACAGAAACAGAGATTGCAGTCGGATTGATTGAAACGTTTGCCGGGAATGGAAAGTCTCGAAGTACCGGTGACGGAAAGCGAGCCAGGAAGGCAGGTATTCCTCTTCCCAATCATATTGTCTTGGATCGGAACGAACAATTTCTGTACATAGCGGAAAATGGTTCTGATCGAGTGAGACGAGTGGATCTTCAGACGGGTCTGCTTCACAATTTTGCGGGGATTGGGGAAACCTGCTACAGCGGTGATTATGGTCCCTGTGGGGAAGCCGGTTTGTATTTGCCGCTTGGGATTGCCTGTGATTCGCATAACCATGTGTATATCTGTGATTCTGGCTCTAATCGAATTCGTAAGGTTGATGGTGAAACCGGGATTATCACCACGGTGGTTGGTACCGGCCAATGGGGTTTTAATGGAGATGGCCCTGCCATGGAACACAATTTAACCTATCCAGGCGCGATTGTCTTTGATCAACAGGATCGGCTGTATATTGCTGATACGCAAGCACACCGAATTCGTTGCTATGATCCTCTCACCGGTACACTCACCACTATTGGCGGTACATGGACAGAGGCAGACGATGAACGAGTGAGCCCATTGACTGCTCAAAATCTCATTGTTCTCTCTGGAGATGCGATTGGTATTGATTTTAGTGATGACCAGGGGTGGCTTCGACCCCAATGTACGGATGGTCTTGATTTGTCACCGTATCTGGATGATGGAAAGCAAGCGCTTGAGGTCAAATTTTATGATGTGGTGGCGTTAGCTCTTGATTGTGACGGAAATCTCCTGGTAACGGACAAAGGGACCAACCGCATCAGAAAAATCAATACGGAGACAGGCATCGTGACAACCATTGCGGGGGTCTGTCGTTACGGGTTTGATGGAGACGGCAAGCCGGCAACACGGTCCATGTTGAATGTACCGGAAGGAGCGATTGGAGATCCGGAAGGAAATGTGTATGTCGCCGATTCGATGAATCATCGGGTTCGGAAAATTGACGCCCAAACCGGAATCATCACCACCATCGCCGGCAATGGAGATAGTGGATATGATGACAAAAATATGGGTGGGTGTGGGGCTGCGAGGTTTGTGGCAAAAGAAGATGCAGGCATGCTAAAGCATGGTGATGGTCGTCCGGCCGTTGAGGCGGTGGTGAATGCCCCTGCGGGATTGGCATTGGATTCACAAGGGTATCTTTATATTTGCGAGCGAAGTGAGAATAAAATCAGGCGTGTTAAGATCTTTTGAATTCTCCTTGGTTCCGACCGATGGAAAAAGAGCCCGTGAACGTGCATAGTGAGGGAATGTTTCCTGTTTGAATCTTCCAGATGGATTGATAGAGTGAAAAGAGGACGAATGCGACATCTTCGGTGGGTGGTTGGAACTACCGTCGTCCTTTGTGCAACGGTTCTGACGTGGTTGGGCGTTCCTATTGTTAGTTCCCAAGGAATCGTGGTTCGCTCATACCTGGTTAGGGGGGATGTTCCCTCCCAACCTGATGATAAGGCCTGGGAAGCCATTCCGCCTCTTCCACTACCCTTAAGCGGGCAAATCATTACACGGCCGGTGTGGCCGGAACCAAGTACAAAAGTCTTATCGGTTCGATCGGTCCATAATGAAAAGGACATTGCGTTTTTGCTGGAATGGCGTGATGCAACGAAAAATGAACGTTTGACTCCTGGAGTTTTTCGGGATGGGGCAGCCATTGCCTTTCCGTTAGGCGATGCCCCTGCCTTCTTTTGTATGGGACAATTGGATCATTATGTGAACATTTGGCATTGGAAAGCTGATTGGCAAAGTGATGTGGATCGGCGAACAGCCAGGGCCAAGCAACGGAAACGGAAACGTGGTGGGGGGGTTCGACGGTTTGAAGTCATTCCGCGGCGACCGTCTTCCGTCGAGGATCTGATTGGAGGAGGATTCAGTACACTGACGACGAAGAAAAAGCAGGGACGGATTAAAGGGCATGCGGAATGGAAGCGCGGGTTTTGGCGAGTAGTGATGAAAAGACCCCTCAGTGCTTCAGGTTTTGTAGGCGAGAATGAGGCCATACTTCAACCGGGTCGCTTGCAATCTGTGGCCTTTGCCGTTTGGAATGGGGAGAACAAGGAACGCAATGGGCAAAAGGCTGTCGCGGCATGGATGGAACTATTTATTGATCCGGACAATAGGAAAACGCAGGATCACCGGTCAGAATGACTTCCCAATTACGTAGAAAAGTTTTAGGAGGGAACGGAGCACTCCTCTTGTGGCTGGCTGCATGCCTTGTTATGTCTGGAGCCATGGGATTGAATGCGATAGTCTATGCGCAATCTCAAAATGGGAAAATGACGGAGGAGAAGGCCTTTGCACTAGCGGAGGAATTCGGTGTGGAAGTTGGGGAGGTCGATGAAGAGCTTCGTGACTATTTGGGATTGACGCGTGCGGAAGGTGTCGTTGTGTTTTCAATTATTGGTGGATCCCCAGCCGATTTAGCCGGGATTAAAGTCAAATCTGTTATTAAAGAAGTCGATAAATATGAAATCCACAATCTCTTGGATCTGGGTCGAGCCTTGAAAGTGTCCCTTCCTCAGCAGAATTTTACCGTTGCCACGTATGAGCCACCGAGTTCTGAAGATCAAGGAATCAGTGGCGGGTTGAATTTTCATTTTGTCCGTGTGTTGAAGGATTGACCATCAGCATGAAAAAACGAGGAAGCCGGTGCGCAGGGATATCCGCATGGTTGGGCGTCGTACGGTTGATCAGTGTCTTTTTTGTTGTGCAGGGCCTGATGTTTTCTGCCCCGGTGGGCGCGCAACCGCAGGAGAGCCCGTCTGATGATACGGGGTGGATACAAAAAATACAAAAGATTTTTATCCCGTCTGAACAATGCAAACAATGCCATGATCGACACTATGAAGAATGGAAAGGTATGAGGGAACAGACCCCAGATCTGAAAACATTCGGTCGGGTGGATGGCGCCTTGCTTCATGGCACGGCTCTGACTTCTCCGGTGTTTAGAACGGTGCTCGGCCTCTGGCTCCAGCATAACCCCTCGGAAGAACAACGGACGCGTTGTCTGTCGTGCCATGCGCCGGCAGTCGTCGTCTTTCCCCAATATACGGACCGGATTATCTCGCAAGTCATGGCCGGGCGAAAACACGTCAAAGTGGAGGGCATTGGCTGTTCTGCTTGCCATCTCATTAATGGAACCAAGAAAAATTCCCATAGTCATCCGACCTTTCATCTTGAACCGGGCGCGACCATGTTTGGCCCTTATTTTGATCCTGATGAAAATCTCGTCCACCCATCCAAACAATCTGATGTCTATAGAGGTGCCAATTATTGCGCATCTTGCCACTTTAGCAAGGTGAAAGATGTGACCAGTCCGACCTTACCGGGGGAGATTCTCAAGGGAACCATTTGTCAGGATTGTCATATGGAACAGTCAACAGGAAGTTCCACTTCCCAGCGTGGTGCATTGAACAGGCCGATCGGTCGCCATTGGTTCCAGGGAATTGTGATTCCCGGGATTATGTTGAGCAACCGAAACCTCCAGGCCGAATGGTTTTCGCGTGTTGATATACAGGCTCAGAAAGGAAATGGTTCGGTAGAAGGAACAGTCTTGGTGCGGAATGGCAGTCTTCCTCACATGTTTCCAGGCGGGGATCCGGTACTCAAACAGTTTTTTGTGACCATTACCATTAAGAATCCTGCGGGAGAGATATTAAAAGAAAAACGATATCGGTATGGACGTTCGTTCAACGAACTCCTCGATGGGCCCATTCCTCAACCATTTGTGAACGGAGGGGTGACCAGGAGAACGCCATTTTCGTTCACTGTTCCAACGGACCTATCGTCCGTGAGGATAGAAGCGGTGTTAACATACTCGCTCATTCCTGAGCCGTCGCCTGAATCGATGAAACAGTATCTGTCGACATTACCCAAGGAAAAGGATCGAAAAGCAGCCATCAAAATCATCGAGGATTATTCCTCGCCTCGCCTTCTCACGTTCCGGACTAAAACGATATCCTAGTATTGTGTCCTGATCCTCATGCCGAAAAATCTTTCATTGTACGAGGAGTCAGTATGAAGGGGAAAATGATGTTCTCGGGAGTGGCTAGAGAGAGTTTCAGTATTTTGTTGGCGGGATGTTTCTTGTTGTGTGTGGGATTCCTTCAGAATTCGGACGCAGCGGAAAAGGGCGCAAAACAAACGAAGCCCTTGGAACGAGCCTTTCCTCACTCTGAAAAGTGTAAACGATGCCATTTGCGGGTGTTTGAAGAATGGGAAGCCTCGGCTCAATCCCGTTCAATTAATACCGCCACATTTCGGAAAGCTTTGGAACATTTTTGGGGGATAGCAGAGAAAAAAGATCAGACGATGTGTTTCACTTGTCATGCCCCTAGTCTGTTGGAATATCCCCATCAAGCCTTGAGGTTTATGAAAGAAATCAAGAGCAGGGATCCTCAAGTTGATGGGGTGGGTTGCGCGCAATGTCATTTGATTCATCAGGTGGATGATACGATCCATCCCCCTGTGCCCTCATTTCAACTAGGGAAAACGGTGTTTGGGGGATATAAAAAGGCTGTGGAAAATCTTGCGCATCAATCACAAGCAAATAGTTTGTTTCGAAAGTCCCAATTTTGCGTGACCTGTCATGATTCACTTCCCCCGACGTCGATCTCCAAAAGGATGCCTGGTTGGCTGGGAAAATGGAAAGACACCAAGGCGGAAAAAGAAGGGAAGGCCTGTCAGGATTGCCATATGCCTAAAGCGTTTGGAGAGTCCGCTAACGGTGAGAGAAATCGAAAAATTGCCAACCATAGTTTTCCCGGCCGATTTGGGAAAGTGCGCGCGAAAGCGGTCGAATTAGATATCCAAACCCACGTGAAAGGGAAACAGTCACAAGTCCAGGTTTCCATCCAAAGTCTTGTCCCACATAATTTACCCCTTCCCCACCCAGGGTGGTCCAGGGTGATTGTGGATTTAACAATTCTTGGAAAAAATTTAAGCAAAGTCTATGGGGACCAGCGGTATTACGAACGGGTCTTTGGGAATCAAGAAGGTGAAAAGACGATATTTGATTTTGAGGCAAAGAAGGTCCTCAAGGATACCTTGCTGCAGCCTGAAGAGAAGCGAGTGGAAACCTTTACATTCCCGACTCCCAAAGATGCGCCATCCATGGATGTGATTGTCACGATTAGTTATGCTCCCATTCATGGACCGGCTCAGTTTCTTGGCGAGGTTGAAGAAGATGCCACGCTGGGAAGTAAAGACCGTGCCTTTCAACCGGTTCAGGTCACTCAGGAAAGAATCAATATTCCTCTGAAAAAATAATTGGTTCATCAATCCCACCTTCAGTAACCTCCTTCTACCATTTGCCATTCTGATCGCTGGTGGTTCGGTGCTTAGTATGGCCCTCGAGCATGAGGGTGGCATACAATAAACTATGTGATGGGATATTCTTGACCGTTTTTTTCTAATCCGTGGCCCAGATAATGAGACATGCCTAAGCTTCTGTCAAACATCTAGACACCATGTCAGATGGCCACTTGGATGATGATCCGACATCCATTGCTCTTTCTGCCCCTCATCTTCCTGGCCTGTCTCATGGTCGGAGGCGCAATCTGGGCTACCACCAGATATTCCATCCAGGAGGATTACCGGATTCCGCTCGAGGCCCTGTCCCCGGCAGACTATCCTGAAGCCCCTGAACCTCGAAGCCAGATCTTTAGAGACTCCCCCTACTCGTTTCTCCACCTGCATCATCTAACGGGCACACAGTACCAATTGGTCCTCGAAGCCGATCCTCACTCCCACACCACGTCCATTGAACTCTCACCGGTCAATCTCGCACTGTTGATGCCGACCCCGGCTCCCTGGGTTCGTTCAGACCGTGACCTGACGACCATCAGCATCGTTGACCATGAATGGAATCGCCAACAAGTCCACTTTCCCATCACGTCTCCGGTTGTCCATTTTCTTCCAGGCGGAGATGGCTCCAAAACTCAACCCCTGACCGCGATCGATCTCGCCCGGAATTGTCTCAACGCCGGACTGTGGGAACTCATTCTCTGGACCAATGCAGGCGGGAGAGAGATGGTCGTGGCTCACTTCTGGTTTTCGTTTCCCCTCGGACTCTACAAACATTTGTTCGAGGCGGTGACGCACCTCTCATACTGGACCTATTGGTGGTCCTTGGAACATTGGCACGATCCCGCCGGCACCCCCGTTCACCTTGGTCATCTCCGGATGGTCACGCAGGAATGGCGCGTCCCGGCATCGGCCCATTGGGACGAAGCGCCTCTCTGGCCGGCAGAGCAAGTCGCCAAACGTCACAACATTCTGAGTGTCCCGATCTCAACGTACCGCGATTGGTATACGCACCCCCTGGCGTTTGCCGGCTTCATCCCGCCAGGGCGCTATTCTCTCACCCATCCGCATGCCGCGCACCTGGAGACACTTGCTTCTTTTCAACATGCCACTTGGAGGACGGTTTTGGTGAATGGACATCCACGCATAGAACTCGATTTACAGTTTCTTGATCCACAGAAAGGCACCTCTTCTCATCTCCTCTTCGGCGGATTCACTCTCTCTGAACTTCCTCTCGCTTCTCCTGATCAGCCTGCTGACATTTGGCAAAACCCCATGGGTATCGGCACTCCCCCGTTTGTGGAGTCCTATCAAACCTTGCAAACGGTCTCAACAGCCGAACGGACTTTCTACGGCTTGCACTTGGACGACCGCGGCCGCTGGCTCAACCATCATGATATCGGGGTTGATGGCCCCCTCCTCTTTCGGGATCGCCACCACCCTGTGATTATCCATCTCTATCTCCTCTCGTATGAACGCCATGCCCTGCTCAATCATTTCACGCTCACCTGCCCCCAGGTCCTCTGCGGATCATCACGAGCATCCACCGGAGCTCCGGAAACGCTTTCTTGAGCTTCTTCCCATGACTACCGGCAAACGCCTCGGGATGTGAATAGCTCGTTGGTTTCCCTCACTTGAATGGACGAACGGTTTGTGTCATGATCATCTCACCTCGTTGGTAAGGAGTGGCTACGTGGGTAGCAGCCGTCTCTGATCACACCAACGAGGTTTTTTCTGCGCCTGAATAGCATTCATTGCGAATGCAGGGTGAGAGGGACGTTTTGTTACAATGATGTGGTATTTTCATAAAAAGGGCATAAGAATTTTTAGGAAGAATGTTTTGCGGATGAGGTCAATTGGATTCTTTTTCTGAAAACCGTCAACGAATTACGGCATTTCGTATGGAGCTGACCCGGCAAAGGCTGTGGGGCTTTCTGATTCCTCATGCTGATGAGTATCTCAATGAGTATCTGCCGGCTTCCGCGGAACGGTTGGCATGGCTGACTGGGTTTACCGGTTGGGCAGGCATGGCGGTGGTTCTTCAGGATACAGGCGCTATATTTGTTGATGGTCGTTATGTTCTACAGGTCAAGAATCAAGTTGATCTCAATATCTTTGTTCCCCGGCATCTGACCGACCACCCGGTTGATCAATGGTTGGCTTCTGTCCTTCAGCCGGGTCAGAGGCTTGGATATGACCCCTGGCTCCATACTCCCCACGAAGTCGAGAAGTTTCAACAGGCTTGTGATCGTGCTCATGCTGAATTGGTTGCTTGTGAAATGAATCCTGTCGATGTGATATGGGCTGATCGACCCGCCTATCCTATGGCTCCTGTGGTTTCTCATCCTGTTTCCTTCACTGGCAAAGAATCAATTGAGAAACGAAAGGAATTGAGTGGGTCTCTTCGTGAGGCTCAAGTAGAAGCCGCCGTATTGACAGCTCCTGATTCGATCGCTTGGCTTTTGAACATTCGAGGAGGCGATGTGGCTCATACACCTCTCCCATTGTGTCGGGCTATCTTATCGGTGGACGGAAGGGTTGATGTTTATATACATTCTCAAAAAGTGGGGCATGATCTTCCCAGCCATTTTGACTCTGGGGTGCGCCTGTACTCCGAAGAAGCCTTTGGACAGGCCTTGGATGCATTGGGACAACGAGGAGCGCGCGTTCTCTATGATCCCGCGCGGTCACCCTACTGGGTCATTGACCGACTTGGTAAAGCAAAAGCCCATCTGGTAAAGGGTAACGACCCATGTCTCCTCCCAAAGGCATGTAAAAATCAGGTGGAGTTACAGGGTATGCGCAAGGCCCATAAACGAGACGGTGCAGCCGTCTGTCGATTCTTAGCCTGGTTAGATCAGGAAGCACCGAAAGGTCAGGTGACGGAATTGACGGCGGCGGCTTATTTGGATGAATGTCGTCGGCGTAACGACTATTGGAAAGATGCAAGTTTCCCCACAATTTCGGCCTTTGGCAGTCATGGCGCCATTGTGCATTATCAATCAACTCATCGGACCAATCAGACTCTTCAACCAGGATCATTGTATCTTGTGGACTCCGGGGCCCAATATCTCGACGGGACAACGGACATTACCCGCACGATTGCGATTGGACGTCCGACGGTGGAGCAAAAAGATCGGTATACACGAGTTCTTCAGGGCCACATTGCTTTAGCTACGGCACGATTTCCCCAAGGGACGACAGGTGGGCAACTTGATGCCTTCGCCCGACGGTTCCTTTGGAATATCGGGTTGGACTTTGACCATGGAACGGGACATGGCGTCGGGAGTTACTTGGGGGTTCATGAAGGACCGCAACGGATCTCAAAAACTCCAACCTCCGTGGCGTTACAGGCTGGAATGGTACTTTCAAATGAACCTGGATATTACAAGGCGGGAGAGTATGGTATTCGCATCGAAAATCTCATTGTGGTGGTTCCTTGCTCTGACCAATCGAACGAGTCCCAGGAATGGTTGGCTTTTGAAACACTGACAATGGTACCCTTTGATCGGAATCTTATCGATGTGTCTTTGTTGGCGGAATGTGAACGGGAATGGATGAACACCTATCATCGAGGGATTTGTCAGGCGCTCACTCCTTTGGTCGATCACGACGTGCAAGTCTGGCTTGAGGCTGCCACGGAACCTGTTTGAGGGTGGCGCAGGGGGATACACCTGCGTGATGATCAAGAAGGCCAATGGTTTTTCACGAATCGAGAGAGGAGAGGTGGAATGTCTCACGCAAAGAATGTTCGGTCCACAGATGCGGAAATAACGGAACAGATTCGTGCGCAAGTAGGCCAAAATCCGGACATCGAAAAAATTGCGGTAAAGAATCGGTTACTTCAACTTCACGTGACTGATGGGCTCTATCGGAAATTGGCTGTGGATCGAGAACGAGGAAAAAAAATTGTCCTGACGCTGATGCAGCAGATGAAGCAATTGACCGGGGAAACGGATGTGACTGTTTGGATTTTTTGTCGAAATGAAAAGCTGATCGAAGGAAGAGTGAAAGAATGGGGAGGAGATAATGTTAACTATTACTGCGATCTCTAGCCTTTTTGTCTGGTGCCCCTCTCTTGAGCCCGCATTGAAGGACCTGCCCGCTTCCCTAAGGAGTTGAACCAAGTGCAACAACCTATTGCCGCGTTTCAAGGCCACGACTCATCTGATGTGCAGGTTGTGTCCGTTGGGGGAAAATCGATTGTTCTAGTGGGGACTGCCCATGTCTCTCGGGAATCAGTTGATTTGGTCAAGCAGGTGATTGATCGGGAGCATCCTGATGTGGTGTGTGTCGAGTTGGACAAACGACGGTATGAAGCGCTTTCCCATCCCCGGCGATGGGAATCGTTGGATCTTAAAACGATTATTCGCAAAAAGCAATTAAGTACGCTCCTGGTGAATCTTTTGTTGGCCTCATACCAAAAACGACTGGGCGATCAATTGGGGGTGTTGCCGGGAATGGAAATGCTGGAGGCCATTCAAACGGCTGAAAAATATGGTATTCCCGTTTCCTTGTGTGATCGGGATGTTCGGGCCACGATGCGTCGCGCGTGGCGAACAACTCCCTTTTGGAGAAAAAGCATGCTGGTTTCCTCCCTCTTATTGAGTATGTTTGACACGACGCAGATCTCGGAAGAGGATATTCGAGATTTAAAAAAACAGGATGTGCTGTCGGAGATGATGCAGGAACTCGGGCGAGATGTCCCGACCTTGAAAGCGGTTTTGATTGATGAACGTGACCGCTATCTCGCCAGAAAAATCTTTAATGCAAACGGACAGAAAATCGTCGCGGTGGTGGGAGCTGGCCATGTGGAAGGGATTCGACAGACGTTGACCACTCACTTATCGGTGGATCTTGATGAATTGGACCGCATCCCTCCTGTGAATTCTGTCTGGAAATGGGTTGGTTGGAGTATTCCTGTGATCATTGTTGGTTCTATTGTGCTGATTGGGTACCGTCAAGGGATGATGGCTGCCGGGGAAAATGCCCTGTTTTGGATTGTGGCCAATGGGATTCCAAGCGGGATTGGCGCTATCCTAGGGTTGGCCCATCCCTTGACGATTATGACGGCCTTTGGCGCGGCGCCCTTCACCAGTTTAACTCCGGTTATCGGGGTTGGGTATGTCACGGCCTTTGTGCAGGCCTATGTGCGTCCGCCGGTGGTTCGTGAATTCCAGAGCGTGGCCGAGGATATCGCGGTTCCAAGACGATGGTGGTCGAGTCGGTTACTCAAAGTGTTTTTGGCTTTTATTTTGCCGACGATCGGCAGTATCATCGGAACATGGGTTGGTGGAACAAAAATTGTCTCGAATTTATTTTAAAATTTGGTGGAGTCACAATGAGAAGCGGCTTTTCTTAGTTCTCCATCCTTGCCTGCTGACCCTCTCTTGGTTTCAAGAGGAGGGAGGTCAGAGAAGAGATGTGGTCAAGAATGATTTTCAGGATCGGAGCTGGGAAGCGGGGACGTATGTTGAAAAAGACAGGAAGGGCAAAGATAATGAATAAACTGTCCATTGCCCACTACACGTTTTTTCATCAATGTCCGGCACCAGGTACAGGATCGGTCAGGAAGGTCCGGCTGCGCATTCATCCTTGGGGGGGTGGAGGAAGATGGTGAATTCATCGTTGGTATTCTTAAGGACTTCGTAAGGTTTTGTCAATGCTATCCTGCTGGATTGTCTGGATCATGAGGCTGTTTCTGAGTTTCTTCCTTGTTACTCCCTTCATTTTTCATGGAGAGAGGGCATGGAGTGATGAACATCCTGAAACTCCTTCGACGCTGACTGTTTCTGCAACAGGGCATATTCACCGGTTGCCTGACATCGCCACGGTGAGTCTGGCTGTTGAAACGGCAGGCCGTTCACTTGAGGAAGTGCAGGCGGATAATCAGGGGAAAATGCATCGGATCCTGACCCGTCTGCGTGATTTGGATATACAAGATAGGCAACTTCAAACCTCTGCTCTCACTATTTCCCCTCACTATGCTTCCCGTCGCCGGAGGGAACCTGGGCAACAGGTGAAGCCGGACGTTCCAAAAATCATAGGATACACGGTGACCCATAGGTTGAGAGTCAGAGTGTATAAGGTGAGTGAAGCGGGACGGATTGTGGATGAAGCCTTGCAAGCCGGGGCGAACAAATTTTCCGGCATTACTTGGAATGTAAAGGAATCTCACGCTGCAAAGTTGGCAGCTCTCAAGGAGGCAGCCCACAAAGCTCGTGAAAAAGCCGTAACCTTGGCACGGGCACTGGACGTGCAATTGCTGGAACTCCTTCAGATATCTGAAGGAGGGGTCTTGGCCGGCCCTCAACGCCTATCCACCTATTCGGCGAAGATGATGGAAGAAGGGAATGTTCCGGTCTCACCGGGGGAACTGACGATTCAGGCAACTGTATCCCTCGTATTCAAGATCGGCGTTCCGTAATCTTTATTCTGACCTCCGTCGGGCGGTTCTCTTTCTTCATGTCTGGTCCAGAGTCAACATCGTCTTTTCCCTTGCAAGAGGTCGTGCCTCAGGGTCAAACATTTGGTCACAAAACGTCCAGCATCCCTGCTTTGGTGGTCTCGGGATTTCTTGGCGCGGGAAAGACCACCCTGGTTTCGAACCTTCTCAAAGATGCGCAACGTCAAGTCCTTCGATTGGCCGTCGTTTCCAATGAATTTGGTGAACTGGGAATTGACAAAGCTCTTTTGAGTCAGGAGGGTGGTGCTGGGTATGTTGAATTAGAGGGGGGCTGTGTTTGTTGTCAACTCTCCAATGAATTGCTTGCCACCCTTCAAGATCTCTGGGACCGAGTTCATCCTGATCGTGTCATTGTCGAAACCTCAGGGGTTGCACTTCCTTTTGAAACATTGATGACCTTTTGGCGGGAACCTGTTGCTTGTTGGGTAGAGGAAAGCCTGGCTGTAGTTGTGGTGAATGCGGAGCAGATGGGAGAACGGCGTGATCTTGAAGGAACGTTTGAGCAACAAGTTTCTTCCGCAGACATTATTCTGCTCAATAAGATCGATCTTATTTCCTCTTCCACGGTGGGCGAATTGGAAACAATGCTCCATGAAATCGCTCCAGGGACGCCAATAGTGCACAGTGTAAACGCTCAGATGGATCCTCTGCTTCTTTTCCCCTCTGAACCTTCACAGAATTCTCAGCAGACCAGTCGAACCGGTTTTGACTCAATGCCCCATACTCACGAGGCGTTTGAAGCGCAAAACGTGGTAGTTGAAGATGGCATAGACTCTGATGTTCTCATTCATCGATTAAAAAATGTTGATGCGCTCAGGATAAAAGGGGTCGTCCGAACCGCTCAGGGCTTAAGGTTGGTCCAAGGAGTAGGGTCTCGTATTGATTTGGTCCCTCCGCCTCCTCACTTGCCGGCAACGTTCATTGGGAAAGTTGTGCTCATCCGACGACAGGCACGGTCCATTTCTTCTCAGGAAGAAACTTCTGCTTGACGAACGCTGAAAGTTTCAATAAAATAGCCTGTTCTCCCTTGGCGTGCTGTCCTTTAGCCTTTAGGGAAATGGATAATGCGTTTAGGGTACGTATTCTGCTATTACATTCTGGTAAAGTGCCCACCAATGGGGCTTTTATCGGCAGGTGAAGGTCAGGCGAATCCCCTACCCTTCAAGCCCATCTTTTTCTCTGCACTGATGGCTTAAGAACCAGGGATCGGTTGAGATTAAGGATGGGCAGGTACCCAAGCGGTCAACGGGGGCAGACTGTAAATCTGCTGCTATTAGCTTCCAAGGTTCGAATCCTTGCCTGCCCACCACTTTATGGATTGGCCTATGCGTGATCGATGATGACCTATGTTGTATGGTGAATGAGAAGATGCTGAAAAATCAGGCGGGCGTAGCTCAGTGGTAGAGTTCCAGCCTTCCAAGCTGGCTGTCGCGGGTTCAAATCCCGCCGCCCGCTCCAATTTTCATGGATGAGATTTTACGCGGAACTTGTAGGATAAAAAGCAAGATTGAATGGACTGAAGGCTGAAAACGACCTCTTCCTTACTTTCCAAGCTGATTTTCGACCTTGTTAGGGGAATGGATCGATCGGGTTGAGCCCACGTAGCTCAGTTGGTAGAGCACGTCCTTGGTAAGGACGAGGTCACGCGTTCAATCCGCGTCGTGGGCTCCATCAGCCATAAAGCATAAAGGATGTGTGCCGGTGTCTGGGCATAAGGTGGGAGTGATTTTTTTAGTGACTTGCTCGTTTTATCAATTTTTCACATGTACAAGAGGCGGGGATGGCGAAAGCGAAATTTGAGCGGCGGAAGCCGCACCTCAATGTAGGGACGATCGGGCATGTGGACCATGGGAAGACGACGCTCACCTCGGCGCTGACCAAGGTGATGGGGGAG
>Ga0114931_10006703_pt1 | contig 14141 bp, 11 predicted proteins | sample 2SBtaG_FD_89579 | JGI IMG/M metagenome (GOLD analysis project Ga0114931, IMG submission 89579) | Deep subsurface microbial communities from Kolumbo volcano to uncover new lineages of life (NeLLi) - 2SBTROV14_V59a metaG | ecosystem: Environmental > Aquatic > Marine > Volcanic | place: Kolumbo...
AAAAATAAACAGTCAAGAATACCAGTCATTTCAGCAGCAAAAACTTCCTTGGTGAAATGTCCGGCAAATCCCGTGTAGTCCTCGTCGATGCCGAGCCGTTTCAGGGAAAAGAAATTAGGTTCGGAATTAACACCTGGAATAAGGGTGCAGGCTCCCCGATAGCCACAGCTTTTTAATCTATCCACGACAACTGCATTGAAATCTCTCGCCTCTCCATTCGGATAAGCGAAGAACGCCACCGGTGCGCCGACTTTTCCTTCCAGGATTTCCTTGGCTTTCGCGATCTCGTAATTTAATTCCTGGTCCCCAATGTGTGTCAAAATCGGGTGGGTCATGGTGTGTGCACCGAACTCAATGCCACCCCCCTTCATGTCCGTCACTTGCTCCCAGGTCAGCATCAAATCGCTTTTTCCATTCTTTCGAGGAACACTCAACTGTCGATGCAAATAGTCTATAAACATCGGAACTTTTTTGAAATCCCAGTTTCGCTTGATTTCTTCAACAATGTGCTCTATCATCTTTTGTTTCTGTTTTCGCGTGGCGATGGGAAAAGCGGGAAGGGAAAACTTGCGTAAATCGACTGAGTGAACATGGGTCGACAGGATACACCCCTGGATTTCGTCAAACCACAAAGCCGAACGGGTTTCAATCGGTTCTAACGTCAGAAAAATTGTGGCTGGAATGCTCAGTTTTTGCATAATTGGAAACGCATGCAGGTAATTGTCGGTGTAGCCATCATCGAACGTAATGACCACCGTATTTGATGGCAGATTCTTCTCCGATCTCAAAGTATCGATGGCCTCTTGCAAGGAAACGAGGCGATAATGTTTTCTGAGGTATGTCAACTGCGTTTCAAAATCTTTGACCCTCACCCTAAGATTCAAAATATCCACCGCATGATCGTTCACGCGATGAAAGGCTAAAATCAGAACACCCCGCCGGGGGAAAACATGCCTTGCGAACCAAATAAGACCTAAATAATAGCAGATGACGCTGATAAAAATTTTGACAAGTTTTTGAATCGGCTTTTGAATCAAGATCAGGTCCGAAGTGGAAAATGAAAAAATGATGGCGTTAGTCGCCTACCAAATGCTTCGCCCGATGGTAGAGCCGGGATGCTCGCTTCCTGGCTTGCAGAATAAAATAACAAGCCGCTCCTTTTGTATGGCTCGCATAAACCACGACGTCAACCACCTGGCGTTCTGAATTTGTCCACCGATGTTTGTATTTTTCGCTGCCCCGCAAGAAATCATAGTTTTCACATTCGCTTTGAATACTGTCCTCTACTGTTCGCAACAATATGTTATTTCCGAGACTATAACTAATGAATTCCGGATTGAACCCGAGTTGGTAACCAAAGAGGGTCTTGCCATATAAAAACCCATACGCCACTGCTTGAATCTCTTGATTCAGTTTGATGTAATATAACCTCAGCCATCCTTTGTGAAAAAATGTTTCTGAGATTTTCATGTGGAACGCTCTCATTTCGGGTGAAATGAAACTGCTGTTGCGCCTGCTTCGCAAACACCGCAATTCATGTAAACGAAAGAGTTCTGCGACAATTTTCCTGACTTCCTCAACATCAAATGTCTGATCGAATTCGCACACAAATTCTCGGTTGAGTTTGTTGGTCGTATACCGCAGGTTTCGTCTTAATGATTTTGAAAGTGAATCCACATAGGACGAAAACTTTTGTGGTAGTTTTATCAACGGATAATCCCATTTATCAACGACTTTCAGATATCCGGGGAAACACATGACCACATCATACAATAGTTGTGTGCAATTGCATGAACACAACATATCGCTAAACATCAGCTTATCCCAATGCATCTCTCCAAAAAGCAGAAATTGCAGCAATCGATTTGTTACCTCCTGTTCAGCCTCCCTTTTTATGATGAATCCTAAATATTCCGAACTTGCGTCATTCGTGCCCAAAAACTTGATTGTCCTCATCGGCAAGAACCCATGGTCGGTTTGCTGTTCAACATACAGGGGGGCGATGCCGACAAGATTGTGATCGCCATCGTGAACAAGGAGAACAAGGAGTTCGCTGCCTTTGCCGAAAACCTTCCACCAGGTGTACATCCACTCCCAGGTGAGAAAAACGCTGTTGTGTTAACTTTCCTGTAAAAGTTTGTCCCACTCTTCCCCAAGAGCCTCAAATTCCTTCTCAGTGGCACGCTGTAGCCGAAACCCGGATTTCAACACAGCCGTATTTTGGGTTTGAATCATTTTGTAGCCGTACGGATAAAAAAGTGGAATTTTAGCCCTAGCAGCGAAAGGTACAGAAGCCGTTGCTTCGGTTTAAAACCTGCGTGATAGTGAACTTGCAGAGACTGTCTATTGCAATAATCTACCAGACAATAAATTTTCGGTCGGGCCCATTGATGGCACAAATCGGTGAGGGTTTTGATCAATTCACGCCAAACACCGCGCCCCCTATACTCCGGTAGTGTGAAGGCGTCATAATAATAAATACCTTGGCCCACGTCAAATATATACTCTAATCTCCTTTCGTAATGCTGCCTTGATTTGCTAAACCACAAATAACCCATTGGCTGCGCCTTTCTATCGGCAACAAGTCCGACATCTTGATTGGTTAACCGTGCTAAAAAATCTTCCTGCCGGTGATTCTCAATACACATCCATTTAAGGTACTCTTTGTTCACCAGTCTGATAACAAATCCCGGGTGGGTCTGGGCATTTGGCGCCTCACAACTTTTGCACAATAGGTAGAAGTACTGAACGTTGAGAATGGGGTTGGGTATGTAATAGCACGCTTTGAGCAGAAATCTCAAAAAGTCGCGCGCCCTGATCAAAGAGTACGCTTTTCCCAGCTTCCAAGTGAGAATTCGCCACCACTCAGAACGCACCCTTCTTTCCGGTTGCGGCCTTACTTTACCAGGAACAGATGCTTTCCAGCCGAAATAAAGCAGGGCCATCAAGTTGTTTTTCCCTCCCAGAACAAAGCGCACAGGTGTTCACGCAACTTTTTCACATTGCTTTCAAAATTTCCGGAATGCCACCAGTCCGTGCCGGGCTCGATTTCAACATCAGGCGGTTTCTGCATTTCCCAGCGCGTCAGACATTTTTCTCGATACCTGTGGATCGAACCGAACACCCGTGCCGGCACTCCCACGGCAATCGATTCCGGCGGTATATCGGAAATGACCACAGAACCCGCACCGACTATCGATTTTCGACCGATACGGATGTTCGGCAACAACATCGCATTTGCACCGATGACACAGTCATCCTCAATGACGATTGGTCCGAAGATCTGGATGTCCGGGACTTCATCGCGGAATAGCCAGGCACCACCATCATGAGTGATGAAGGCCACGCCGGTAGCAATGGTGACGCGATTACCTATTTTCACCAGATAAGGTTCCGTTCCGAGAGAAGTCGGGATGATGCTGCACCCTTCCCCTACCTGAGCACCTTGCTTACGAAAATATTCCGCTATGGTAAAACGATCGTACTTGTTGAGTTCCCACAGCTCCTTGTACTTGGCATATTGATTCCTGAGTATTCTAAACAGTGTACGCATTGGCGCCTCCCCGGGTTACTGCGTTGATTTCAACAACTTTTTCAGGCACGCCGCCATGATCTTGTAACCTTCCTCGTTGAGGTGCAATCCATCGGTGGAGTATTCCTCACGGAGATAACCGCGTTCATCTGCAAGGTCAGCGTAATAATCCAGATAGGCAGAATTATTTTTTCGTGCATATTCTTTCAGCCAAAGGTTAAAATCCTCGATCTCGCGAGTTATGTTCTTCGGTGAGCGCTGGTGATCGAACTTCTCTGTTATGGGGATGGTCGTCGCCAGGATCGGTTCTATGCCGTTCGCACGAGCGAGCTGAATCATCATCATGACATTGTCGCGGGTGATTTCAACGGGAATATTGCGCGTGAAATTAATCGCACAGAGTTTGATGACGGCCACTCTGGGATGGTAGTCGATCACGTCTTGTTTAAACCGCAGCAGGTATTGTCCGGACACATGACCGTTGACGCCAGAATTAATGAAAGGTGTGTCTTCGAAATATTTGCTCTGGTCAAACCCCTGGGTTATGGAAGCGCCCAACAAGACAATTTTGTTGTCATTTGACACTGACGGATTTCGGGTTACCTTGCGGTTTTGCTCTCCCACCCATGCCTCGGTTGCTGCCCAAGCGAGAATCGCGTTTTGCCGGTGCGGCCAAAGTTTTCGAATGAGAAAAAATGCAGCCACATTGCCGACAAGTGAAATTGCCAACAATATATAAACCCATCTCGACATGAAACCACCTCACTCATGCTTTAGTTTTCACGCGACACCCGTAAAGCCGGCAAACGCAAATATTCCGTAGAACGCTGCTTTCGCGTGATGTCTTCGATGACGTTCTGGACTTGTCTGGAAGTTAAGTGTAACGCATGCGCGATTTCCTCCGCACTCAAACCGCGTTCCACTGCTTCCCAAATGTAATCCATTTTTTCAAAGGGTAGGCGAAAGAAGAAATCTTCCTGTGACACTTCAGCAGGATACGTATCTGTTGTTGGCTCCCGGTTGATAATGGTTTCCGGTATGTCCAGCAGAGAGGCCAATTTGTAGATTTGGGTTTTGAACAAATGCCCGATCGGTTGCAAATCCGAACCACCATCGCCGAATTTCACAAAAAAACCAAGATCGTGCTCATTTTTGTTGCCCGTCCCTACGACTGCGTAGTTCCGCAGCTCGGCATGATAGTACAGAATGGTCATGCGAAGTCTCTGTTTCATGTTCGAAGCTGCGACGATCTGCAAGTAATTGTTGGCGCTTAGCCTCTTCGATGTTTCTTTTCCGGATACATCCAAAATAGTACCTGTAAAAATGTTCAGCTTCGTATCCAGAATCGGATTTGACTGCAAGGTTATTTTAAACAGATCACCAGCCACATATTCAGGGAATTCTCTTTTGATTGCTTCATCACGGCGCTCATAGGACGATAGTCCGTCTAAAGCTCCGGTTATGTCCTCAACCTTGAGGTTGATGTTTAGACGATCGGCCAACATGCTGGCCAATCGCAGACTCACCGGACTGGAATCCTTTTCCGGAATCGCCACTCCTACAACCCGGCTTGGGCCTAATGCTTTCATACAGAGTGCCGCAACAACGGACGAGTCGATGCCGCCACTCATCCCTACGATGGCACCTCGCTTTTTCAACTCACGCGTGACTGTGTTCCTGATCCACGCCACAAGCTCATCGCAGGTTTTCGACGCATCGAATTCGGCGAGTTTTACGTCGGTCTTCATTTCTTAACCTGTTTTTAAATAATTCGTTAATAAAATATAAATCTTTCGGCAATTTGCTTTCCGGCATTTTTACGAGTATTCCTGACAAGACACTCCGGATGACAACAAATGGATGTTCTTGTCAAATGCATTTAGCTCACAAGTAACTGTTTTTGCAACGCGTTTGTACGAAAATCCCAGACATAAAATTTCAAATCCGGGCGGGACTCAGATGGCACTTTACGCAAAAATGCATCCACGAGAATTTCCGTGGTGATGATTGCAATCCACGCCATCTCTTCCCGCGCCGAAATCCTGCCTGCATGCATCTCGATTTTGCGACAAAGGTTCGCGACCTTTTGAGTGTCGAAAAGGCCATCTTCACTGAGGCGTTCACGAGACGTAAACTCGTTGAACAAATATTGTGAGCATTTGATGAGCTCGTTCACCGGCGCACGGTAGGGTTGTTTCTTTCTCGCCGTCGTCTCCTTTGGCAGCAGGTGGGCAAAAGTGTTTTTCAAAATCCATTTCTCGTTCAGCCCACGCAATTTCAGATTTCGCGGCAGAGCATTCGCAAACTCGATCACGCGTCGGTCCAGAAAGGGATATCTGCCTTCCACAGAATGCCCCATCAGCATTCGATCGCCCTGAGAGTTCAACAGGTAATTTCCAAGGAAGAGATATGTTTCCAGGAAATGCGCCCGGTCCACAGGATGCAACGACTGCAGATAGTCTCTCTGAACGCCGAGTTGAGTTTCCAGATACATCACTGGATCGTAATCCCGTAGCAACTGCTGTACATCCAGACTGAGGAATTGCCGGATAAACTTGCCGTGCTGCCAGCGCAAACGATGTGAATAAAAGATGTCGGCGACATTCGTGTAACCTTTTTGAAAATAACTCTGCCAAAAACCGTTCATGCGCTCATCCTTGGTATAATGGTAAGGATAAAGTCGACGGTACAAGAGTGGTCGCAACTTGGAATCCGGCTGTAACGCATTGAAGTATCTCAGTTTGGTTTCTTTGAAGATATTGTAGCCGGAAAAAAACTCGTCCGCTCCCTCTCCGGTTAAAACAACTTTAAAGTTATTCCGCCGCACCAGATGGGAAAGCATGAATAGCGGCGAGGGCGACGTTCTCAGGATGGGTTTTTCCGTATGCCAGATGATTTCGGGCAAAACCCGTGCGATGGCCTCAGAGGAACACTTCACATAAGAATGATCCGTCTGTAGATATTTGGAGACTCGCTCCTGGTACGGCGTTTCGTCAAAATGAGGATTCTCAAAGCCAATGGAAAACGTCCGCAGATTGGCATTGTGATTTTTCTTCACCAGAGCGGTTGTGATGGAAGAATCCAGGCCACCACTCAAATAGGCGCCGACGGGAACATCTGAGCGCAGGCGCAGGCGGACGGCATCGTCCAACAGCTCCCTCAGTTCTTCAGCCACAGCTTCGACTTTGACGCTACTGCTTACCGTGTTTCCAAATCGTGGAAACCAGTATTGAGATTCCACGACAGAATCGAGATTAACCCACATGTAATTCCCTGGTTTTATCTCAAATATTTCCTCAAAAGGTGTTTGCCCCGTGAGCGGACACCAAAATGTAAATGCTTGTACCAATGCCCGCTTGTTCAACGCGGGTAGAATATCACTGAGTGTGAGAAGTGCTTTAATCTCGGATGCGAATGCAAATTTCTTGTGGTTATAAAAATAATGTAGCGGACAAATGCCCACATGATCTCGCGCTAATAAGAGTCGTTTTGCTTTTTTATCCCAAATAGCAAAGGCAAACTGACCGTTTATATCCTGCAGCAGCTTTTCCTTTTTTTCCTCATACAGGTGAATAAGCACCTCGACATCTGTTTTGGTCCTGAAACAATGTCCACGCCGCTTAAGCTGGAGCCGCAATTCCACATAGTTAAAGATTTCACCGTTGCAGACCATCCATATGGTCTGGTCTTCGTTGCGCAGGGGCTGCGTTCCTCCCTGAAGGTCAATGATACTTAAGCGCGCATGTCCGAGCGAGATATCATCGTCGGCATATAACCCGTGGCCATCCGGCCCACGATGCCTCAGCGCCCGCACCATGCCTTTGATGGCTTGCAACTCGATAACCGGAGTACCGTCACGATGAAAAATACCACATATTCCGCACATGACAACGATTGCAGTTTGCTTTTGGTTGTTAACAGAAATGAATCAGATGGTCGTACAGCAAATATTATTCTTGACAGAAAAACATGATGTTGTGTCTATCATCCGCTTGGTGTCTTACCCGAGTGCGCGTTCGGACGACTTTTTCAGACAAGTTTAACGCGAGATGTCAACCATACACCAGTCACGTGAAAGACCACTAGAGAAAACTATTGTGGCGCGTAATTTTACGCCCCTACTATGGATTCTCGCTCCGTCCCAAATTCGGCGCCGGCCATCAACCGCTTCTTGTCTATCTTACCGGATGGATTTTTAGGTAATTCCTTTCTGAATTCAACGAAACGTGGAATCATATAGTCTTCGAGATATTTCAGACACTGCTTCTTCACATCCCTTTCGGTAACCCTTGCGTAGTCTTTGCAAACAACGTAGGCTTTAATCGCTTCCCCTAAAAGTCTGTCTTCAATGCCAACGACTACGACTTCGACTACATTGTCCATGTTGTAAATGACATTCTCTACTTCTTTCGGGCTGACTTTTTCACCGCGGCATTTTATGATCTCATCCTTGCGGCCGACGAAAAACAAATAGCCGTCTTCATCCTGCCGAAAAAGATCTCCCGTATACAACACGGTTTCCCAGGGGGACCTTCCAGGTCTGAACACTTCGGCGGTTTCCAGCGGTAGTCCCCAGTAACCTTTCATGACGTTTGAACCTCTGACCACCAGTTCTCCAATCGCACCGTTTTCGATCCTCTGGTTGTTCTCGTCGACCAGATAGACTTCTTCATTTGGCATCCCTCTGCCCACCGAACCTGGATGAGCGTCGATTTGATCCGGTTCAAGGTAGCTCACGCGCTTGCACTCCGTCAGTCCGTACATACAGTAAATCTTGGTATGTGGAAAAATCTGCCGTAGCTTTTTTATGTGGGATATCGGCAAATGCGCACCTGTATTGGTTATGTAGCGTAGAGATTTGAATTCATAAGATTTTAACTCATGCATGCGTAACAAAAGAGCTGACATGGTCGGAACGATCGGGAATCCGGTGACGCTCTCTTCAATGAGTTTTTTGATGATCACCATGGGATACAAAAATGATTTTTCCAACACCAGAGTGCCCCCGAACTTAAATGCCATGAGAAGCTGATAAAGCCCGTAGTCAAACGACAACGGTAGTACATTCAGGATGATGTCGGTGTTTTCGTTGGACAAATACTGCGTAATGGAAGTCGCAGCGGAAACGATGTTTAAATGTGTAGAAATCACGCCTTTGGGACTTCCTGTTGAACCAGAGGTATAAATCAGTGCCGCCAAATCGACATCTATACAGGAAACAGCCGGTTTATCTGCAGGGTAGTCCTGCAGAATCTCTTCGAATGAAAAGAACCTGGCGGAGAGGCCCTTGACGTACGCGCCACAGCAGACGACACATTTCAGGGACGGCACATCGGATGACAGTTGCGCAAACTCACCGGCGGCTTGCGCGTCCGTGAAAATGGCAACTGCCTGGCAATTGTTCAAAACATAGCATAGTTTCTTATATTTCGTCGTTCGATTGAGCACGACAAACGCACCACCCGCCTTTAGAATTGCAAATATGGCTATGACGGCTTCGACACGATTGTCGAAGTATACAGCAACACGGTCTCCTTTCCGGATGCCCGCCTCGACCAGGAAATTTGCAACACGATTACAGCGTTGGTCGATTTCATGATAGGTCAACCGTTGATCGTCGCAGATCAGCGCAACCTTCTCCACAAAGTGACGGGCGGAGTCTTCAAGAAATTTGTGAACAAGCATGGTACAAACCCTGCTGTTTAATGTGAATCACACATTGGACGCAACAGCCACACGCCAATGGACTTTCTCAGCATCGTACCCTTGCTAGCGCGTGGCATTCGCGGTGGGCACCTCCAGGGCTTCGACTGTAGCCTGAGACAATTTCTTTTCAATGAACTTACTGAGTTTCGCTATGGAGTCGAAATTATCCGGCATGAGTTCGTCGTCCAGAACCCTGATTTCAAATTGTTGTTCTACAAAATTCACCAGCTCGAGCATCCCGGTTGAGTCGATAATGCCGTTGTCCAGGAAGGACGTGTCATCCTGAATCTGCATATCAGAGTCACCAAAAAGAAAATTGTCATGAATGAATTCTCTCAAACGATCTTTATTCATCGTAACCTCCAAGACATTTTACTCCAGAACTGTTTTGATATTTGAACCGACCAACGTGACATCTGCCGTGGTGAACTCCCCTATCGCAGGAGGAACTGCCTCGAGACCTTCGCGCACCTTCACCTGAATTAACGGTTCCGGTGGCATATATTCCGGAACGATCTTGCGGAGTTGCTTCTTGATGGCCGTACGGTCGAAATTCCTAGTTAAACGTACCAATTCTTGAACATCCCGGGCAATGTGGTTGTGGACAGACACGCTGTTGGATTTCAACACTTTTATGCTCTGGTGGAAGGTATTCAATGCTTCCTCGTTCTGACCGCGCAATTCTTCAAACATTTTTTCTCCTGGTCGCAGGCCAGTGAAACGGATTTTGATGTCCTCATTGGGCTTCAACCCGGCCTGTTTGATCAGTTCTTCCGCCAGATGAACGATTTTGATGGATTTGCCCATCTCCAGAAAGAAAATCTCCGACTGTTGTACCATAGTTGCCGCCTGAAGCACGAGCTGCACGGCTTCCGCAATGCTCATAAAGAAGCGTTCTATTCCCGGATGGGTGACCGTGACCGGTCCCCCGTTTTCAATCTGCTTCATGAAAAGCGGTACAACGCTGCCATTGCTATTTAAAACATTTCCAAAGCGGACAGTCGCAAACTTGGTCTTACTGCGCTGGGCGATACTTTGAAGATACAGTTCGGCCACCCTCTTCGAAGCCCCCATGATGCTGGTTGGGTTGACGGCTTTGTCTGTTGAGATCAACACATACTTGTCCGCACCATACTTGTTTGCGAGATGCGCTGTTATTTTCGTCCCCTGAACATTATTCCAGATGGTTTCTTCCGGTTCCTGCTCACCAATAGGCACATGCTTCTGAGCAGCAGCGTGGAAAACAATATGAGGACGAAACAGCCCAAAAAGAATCTCTATCTTCCGTTTGTTGGTGCAATCTGTCAGAGAATAATATTGTGCAACTCCCGGGAATTGATTTCTTATTTCGGTCTGAATCTCATGCAGATAATTTGCGTTTTTGTCAATCATGATCAGACGTCCAGGGTTGAAACTTACGATTTGTCTGCACAGTTCGGAGCCGATAGAACCGCCAGCGCCGGTAATGAGAAGGATCTTGTTTTCGATAAACTTTCTTATTGAGCCAAAATCCAGGTTCACAGCTTCCCGGCCAAAGAGGTCCGAGATTTCCACCTTACGAAATTTTGCGAGGCGGATACTGCCGCTGACCAGATCGTTCATGGCCGGCACCACCCGATGACGGACATCCGCCTCTTTGCAGTATTTCAGAATGAGTTTCATACCCTCCGATGAGATATTGGAAACCGTGATGAGCACTTCATCAATACGCAGCGCTGGAACTAATTTCGGGATATCACGACAGGCGCCAATCACCTTGACCCCGTGCAACATTTTTCCCTGTTTTGCGGGATCGTCATCTACAAAGCTCACTACGTTATATTGATCCAACCAGTTTTTGCGGAGTTCACGAATTAACATTTCACCCACGTCTCCGGCACCAACAATAAGGACATATTTTCTCAGCGCTGCTTCCACGTTGGTTTTTTCGCTAAACAGACGCAAAACCAAGCGCGAACCACCCACAAGCAAAAGACATAACATCCAGTCGATCAAGAAAATTGACCTGGAATGTGTGTTGATACCAACCAGAAACACCAGCGCAATTATGAAGATAGAACTGAAGGTGCAAGCTGAAACAATCGCAAGCAAATCCTCGATGCCGATATATTTCCACAGGTTTTTGTACAGACTGGCGGCATAAAAGCTCGCTATCCGGATGATGACGACCAAGGGTGCGGCAGTGAGAAATACGATATATTCCTGTCGGGGCACCAACCAATCAAACCGAAGTTGAAACGAAAGAAAGTAGGACAAAAACACCAAGACGAGGTCAACGGGAAGCAGGAAGTTTCTACTTCCGGTCTGCTTCATCAGTTGTTCATCGATGAGCGTTCGAACTCTCAGCATGAACAACTGCCCGACAAGCCGGAGGTCTTTGCCAAAACGTTTGTCCTTTACGTATTGCAGCTCTATCGCGAGTTTTTTCGGCAGTATGTGCTCCCGATAGGTCTTGAAGTGATTTCGGTGCCGGGGCGAAAGGTCTTTTTCTTGCATGATCAAATCGTACGGCCCCCAAATGCCCGGGCGTACCGTGAGGACTTCCGACGCTTTACCACGAAAAGCGGTTACGAATTGTGGCTTTTCGGCTCGGGGACCGATGAGGCTCATATCGCCCTTTAAGACCTTGAACAAAAGTAACCACTTGTTAAATTTGAGATAATAAATCATGCGGGCCGGCCATATACAAAACAACTTATTGTATTTGTTCGTCGATGATCCTGAGAGCCTGAAGACAGCCGGGTTGAACTTTCTCAATTTGATGATTTTGCCATCTTTACCTATCCTTTTGTTGACCGCAAAGAGCGGTGCATTTTTTCCCAGTTTGCCGGAAAAACAAATAAATGGCAAGAAAGGCAGATAAATCAAAACACCGACAGTCGCAACGATTATGTCTACGGTTCTTTTGATCATAGAATGATGATATTTAAGTGTGGATGACAGCGGTACAGACGCTTGGGATTAAAATTCAATCGCCGTTTGCGATTTTTCGAGGCATTCGTGGTTGAGCCTGTCATGCAGTCTGTCGTAGCCCAGGCACAGCAAAACGGTTAGCATAATGATTTTCAAATCGGTTCGCAAAGACATGTTTCTGGCATACCAAAGATTCAACTTATGTTTGACCGGAAGAATCCTTTCAATGTAGTACTTCTCTGCTGTCTCAGGGTCTTCCAGGTATCGGGATTCGTCCGCAAAAACCAGAGATGCCCAGTCCGTGATACCGGGTCTTAGCCTCAAGACTTCCTTCTCTTCCGGGTTGATATGAACAAATTGAGGCACCTCCGGTCTCGGCCCCACGATGCTCATTTCCCCTTTCAGAACGTTGAAGAATTGTGGAATTTCGTCGAACTTGTAGCGACGGAGAAATCTGCCAAAGCGCGTAATTCTCTGGTCATTTCGAGTGGTGATTCCGGGATACCTCCCGCGCACACCTTGGCACATTGTCCTGAATTTGTAAATGCGGAACGGTTTGAAGTACCGCCCCACCCGTGTTTGTAGAAAAAACGACGGGCCTTTGGACTCAACCTTTATCAAGCAGAAAATCAGTAACAGCAAAGGCAGGGTCATGAGAATCACGACGACCGACAACAAAATGTCCAACGGACGCTTCAAAAAATAATCGCCCGGGAATTCTGCATCAACAGTCTGCATAACGATGGCAAATCTCCCTTATTTTATCGATGACGTAGTAAATGTTGCCCTTGCTCAATCTCGGGTAGAGAGGAATGGAAACGATGTTGTCATAAACTTCTTCCGCCACAGGGAATTCTCCTCTGCGATATCCGTATTTCTTCGCGTAGTACGGATGAAGGTGGAGCGGTATGAAATGAACGCTGGCTCCAATTCTCAGGCGTTTTAACTCTTCAATAAAGGCCGCGCGGGCAATCCTGAGGCGTTCCTGATTCAGCAAAATGACAAACAAGTGCCACGAATTCCGGAAACCGTGCTGAGACAGATTGTAGAAATAACTCGAGTACCACACAGGTAATTCAATTTCAGAGAAATGTTCCAATTCATCAAAATAAATTTTAGCCAGATACTCACGTGCGGCGTTAAACCTGTCCAGCTTCAGCAGTTGTTTTAATCCGAGGGCCGCCTGGATATCGGTGAAATTGTACTTATAGCCCAAGGAATGCACTTCATAATACCATTGTCCAAACTGACCATAACGCTTCCATGCATCCTTGGATACCCCATGCAAGCTTAATACCCTCACTTTATTTGCGAACTCTTCGTTGTCGGTCACAAGAACGCCACCCTCCCCTGTAGTCATATTCTTTGTAGGATAAAAGCTGAAGGCCGTGGGATTCCCATGAGAGCCAATTTTCCTATTTTTGTATACTGAGCCAACAGCATGGGCGGCGTCTTCAATAACGAGCAGACCATGACGCTCGGCGAGGGCGTAGATCCTGTCCACGTCACAAGGAATTCCACCGTAGTGCACCGGTATGATTGCTTTAGTCCTGGAGCTGATTTTTTCTTCTATTAAATCCGGATCGATATTGAAACTCAAACGATCAATGTCGACAAATACTGGTTTTGCGCCGACATACTCAATGGCCCCACCAGTAGCACAAAATGTCATACAGGTGGTTATCACTTCATCGCCTTGTTGCACGCCGCCGGCTTTCAAAGCCAAATGTAGGGCCGCTGTGCAGGAACTTAGCGCAATGGCAAAAGGAGAACCGATGTAGTCACAAAACGCTTTTTCAAACCGAAATGTCCTGGGCCCCGTGGTCAACCAACCCGATTTCAACGTTCTGACTACCTCCATGATCTCGTCCTGCTCAATGCAGGGTTGGTTGTACGGTATGTAATCCGGCGCTCTTTTTTTTGCTCGTGCAAAATCTTTTGACTGCAGTATAGTCATGTCTACTTGTCTTTTGTTCTATAAAAAATTAGG
>Ga0114931_10006704_pt1 | contig 14141 bp, 11 predicted proteins | sample 2SBtaG_FD_89579 | JGI IMG/M metagenome (GOLD analysis project Ga0114931, IMG submission 89579) | Deep subsurface microbial communities from Kolumbo volcano to uncover new lineages of life (NeLLi) - 2SBTROV14_V59a metaG | ecosystem: Environmental > Aquatic > Marine > Volcanic | place: Kolumbo...
AAGTTTCGACTGCCGGCGAGTGATCCAGGGTGCGACGACGCACCCAGGGCAGTCGATACCCCGGCCGAGGTCTCTGCTTTGCCTCGCCGTAGCTCTCCTCATCAGCCTGCTACCGCTCGAGGAGGTGCTCGCGCCCAATCAACGGAGGCATGGTAATAGCCCGGATATCGACGCGCCGACGGCCCTTGCCATAGACGCTCACCAGCGCGAGTCACAGGCCGCCAACCCCCCCAGCAAGAGTAAGCAGAACCGTACTAGCTCCTGGGCAATCCCTATTGCCGCTAGCGGATCAGCCACCTCCTCGGCACAGCTGCTCTATCATCCGCTCGGCTCTCCTATTTTTCCCTCGCTCCAACACCTCCAGAAACTCCAGCTAGAAGGTGGTTGACGCCAGCTACCTTCTAGCTCGAGCTGCCGGCAATTTTGCCTGCCAAAACCACTTTTATAACCATCCTAAGGAGAAACGCAACTCATGAACCGACGATCATTTACGGGCCTGGTAGTACTAGCAGCCATTCTGGCTTCCACCCTCTACCCATTGCAACCCTGGGATACCTCGGGCCTGCCCAGTCTGAAGCTCGGGCTCGACCTCCAGGGAGGACTGCGCGTCGTCCTGCAGGCCGACGAGACCAACCCCGCCCGCGAAGACCTCGACACCGCCCGCAACATCATCGAAAACCGGGTGAACGAGTTCGGAGTTTCCGAACCCCTCATCCAGACCAGCGGCAACGACCGCATAATCGTAGAGCTTCCCGGCCTGACCGCCGAGGATCAGTCCCGGGCTCTCGATCTCATCGGCCAGCAAGCCATCTTGGAATTCCGTCTGGTGAAACCCTCCGCCGCCAACATCCCTGTCACCCAGATGACCCTAGATGATCTCGAGGAGCCGGCTTTCACCGGCGAGATCATCAGTACGGCTCGAGCCGATTTCGAAAGGGCCGGCGGAACCACCCTGGGACCGGCGGTATTCTTCGACATCAAGGGGAAGTTCGCGAGCGACTTCGGGAACTTCACCGGCAGCAACCTAGGCAGGCGCATGGCCATCGTACTAGACGGGGTCATCAAGACCGCCCCCACTCTACGGGGGCGCATCAGCAATTCCGGTCAGATCACCGGCATAAACACCCTCGATGAGGCTTCCGATATCGCCCTGGTCCTCCGCTCCGGCAGCTTGCCCATCAACCTCCACTTGGAGGAGATACGCTCCATCGGGCCGACCCTGGGACAGGATTCCATCAACGCCGGCAGGCGCGCCGCCTTCATAGGTGGAGCGGCCGTGGTAGCGGCCATCCTCATCTATTACGGGCCGCTGTTCGGTGGGGTGTTGACCGGCGGCCTGATCCTGGTCATGCTCTTCATATTCGGCACTCTTGCCGGCCTGGGGGCAGCTATCACCCTGCCCGGCCTGGCCGGCCTGGTGCTCACCATCGGTGCGGCCGTCGACGGCAACGTGATCAGTTTCGAGCGGATTCGCGAAGAGCTAAAGATCGGCAGGAGTCTCCGATTAGCCATGCGTGCCGGCTTCGGCAACTCCCTGTCGGCCATCATCGACGCCAACGTAACCACCCTGCTGGCTGCAGCCGCCCTCTACCAGTACACCAGCGGACCGGTCCGCGGTTTCGCCATAACGCTGGCCATCGGCATAATCGCCGCGGTGTTCGTCAACATCGTGGTGGTTCCCTTCCTGCTAGACATACTGACCCTACGCATCAAACGCCCCCTGATGCTGCGGGGGTTCTTTGTCGTCGGCATACGCTTTGTCAGCAAGGCACCTCTGGTCATGACCCTCTCTGCTCTGCTGGCGGCCGGCGCCATCACCCTGGTCCTCCTCACTGGACTGCACCTATCGACCGACTTTACTGGGGGCACCAACGCCCTTTTCGACGTGCCCAGCGACACCTCCGTCACCGAGGTGCGATCCGCCATCAATTCTCTGGAACTTCCTGGCTTGAATGGTGACGGTGCCAGCATCGTCGAAGTTCAGGATCCCAATATCCATCTCGAGCACGGCCAGCTCATCTCGGTGCGGGTAGGCATCACCGCCGGAAGTGACGCCGGGGATCAGTTTCCCCCCGCCCTGGCCGCCGCCCTGAGTGGTAAGCTGCTGTCCGCCGATTTCGTCGGGCCTGCCGTCGGTGCCGATCTTCGTCGAGGGGCCCTATACGCCGTACTGGTTGCCCTGGCACTTATCCTCGTTTACGTCGGTTGGCGTTTCTGGCCTAACTGGATCGTGGCCATCGCCGCCATTCTTGCCGTGGTTCACGATGTCGGTATCGTCGCCGGTTCCCTGGATCTCCTGAACGCCGAGTTCAGCATCCCCGTCCTGGCGGCGTTGCTGTTCGTGGTGGGTTATTCCCTGAATGACTCCATCATCATCGCCGACAGGATTCGCGAGAATCTGCGCAAGGTTCGCGACAAGAGCTACGAAGATATTATCGATCTGTCGGTAAACCAAACCCTCTCTCGCACCGTCGCCACCTCGGGAACCACGCTGCTTCCAGTACTGGCTCTGTTCTTCTTCGGAGGCAGCGTACTCCGCGATTTCAGCACCACCTTGCTGATCGGTATTGCCGTGGGCACCTACTCCAGCATCTTCATCCTGGCGCCGATGATCGCATGGTTCAAGCGTTGGCAACGAAGTGGGCGTTCGACAAGACGTACCGCTTGAGGCGCAAACGGCTTCAGGGGCGGGTGATGAACTGCCTGATCACCCGCCCTTGAAACGACACCACCACCCGCCACTCGCCGACTCGGTACTCCACCCCGGCCGGCAGACGGAAGACCTTGGTCAGGCCCACGTCCCCCGGCGACAACCAGAAGCTGTCGGAAGCCACCTGACGGTTGCTGGGATCGAACCATTGGAAGGCCAGCCAGCCCTCCACCGGGACACGCCGGAAGATCAGCTCCAACCTTGGTCGTCCCTCCATCATCAGCAACCTGCTTTCCCCAGCAAGAAGCAAACCTGGTTCCAGGGAAACACTCTGCGGTATCGGCGGCAGGTATAGGGGCGAACAACCAGTGAGGCACAAACCAAGCAGCAGGAGCATCAGCCGCCGCCACCTCGACAAACTATCAAGTCTCACGAGACAACGCCTACGGTAGCTGTTCAGATGACCTCCAGCCGCCTGGAATATCTTCGATGAGGCGTCAATGAGCGCACTACCGTAAGGGGAAATCTTACGCCAATTGGCCCTATCGATATCATGGTCGGGTCTGCTCGTAAGATACGGCGTCGCGCATCTTGATGGCATAACGAGCCACCAAAACAGCCCCTGTACATTATCAGGAATGGCTCGCCTTGCGCGCTTCAAGTAAGGCCCACTCCCCCTCCCGGTACGACCGACAGAAGGTCAGCCGGGCGGGCAAATGCTCCTGCACGAGTTCTACCTTGGAACCGATGATCCTGGTGATGAGCAGGTAGCCACCCGGCCGCAACACCTTTAGGTACTGATCCATAAGCTCCAGGTGCAACTCCGCGTAGAGGTTGGCGACGATGATGTCGGCAGCTCCGGCGACCTGCTCGTCATAGAGCGAAGCGCAGCGGAAGAGGGCCCGGGAACGATTGCGCCTGGCATTATCGCGGGCGACGGCTATGGTCGTCTCATCGCTATCGATGCCCTGCACCCGCTTCGCCCCCAGAAGATCGGCAGCCACGGCCAGTATCCCGGATCCCGATCCCACATCCCATACCGTCGTTCCCAGCAACTCCCGGCGCTCGAGCGCTTGCAGCGCCAGTCGCGTCGTCTCGTGATGACCGGTACCGAAAGCCATTCCAGGATCGAGCCAGAGCACCTTCTGACCCGCCTCCAGCTGGACGCGGGCATGGGTGGGAGCAATCACCATAGTACCGATGATCACGGGCCTCAAGTTACGGGTAAAGGTCTCCAGATAATCGATATCGGGCAGCTCTTCCCAACAGCCTTCGAGAGGAAGATCCACCGGGGCGCTAAAATACCCCACCAGGTAACCATCATCCTGCCAGATCCCCTGACAACCATAATCCCAGAGAACTTCCGCCCTGGGGTCATCCTCTTCGCCCCCCCCCTCGGTGCGGAAGGCGTAGCTCACCACACCCCCTCCAGCCTTGCGACGTGATCATCACGAGTAATGATCTCGAAGCCGAGACGCGCCCCTTCGGTCAGGTAGAAGTGGATGTTCGAGGACTTGGTGATCGGCCCCAAAGACGCCCGCTGGAAGGCCCTGGTGGCGGTCATTATCATCGTCTCCGCCATGCAGGCAGGTATCAGACCATCGCCGAAGTGGAAGTCGATGCGGCTCCTCATCGCGCCCGGGGGTCTCACCACACCACCGGGGACGATATGAACCCCGGGAACGCTACGGACACTGGCATCAACATCCGCTGGTCGCCCCAGATCGAACACCCAAGCACCAGGCTTGATGTGCTCGGCGAAAAGTACCGGCTCCGGATCGGAGGTAGCCGTGAATACCAGGTCAGCCACGACCACCGCCGATATCGCGCAAGCGGTAACGATATTGGTGTGGGGGAACTTGCGCCGCAAGGTCTTCGCGCTGCGCTCGAGCCTTTCCCGGTCGCGACCGATGAGAATAAGGTCGGAAACGCTATCGGCGATCATGCGCGCCACCCCGAATGCCACCACCCCGTTGGCCCCCACCACGGCAGCCGTGGCCTGACGCAGCGAGCCGCCCTCCCGAGCGAAGGCCTTGAGCAGACCGGGGACTGCCGCCTTGACCGTCGCTGCCGTGTAGGCTCCCCCGTTGGTGATGGCCACGTCGGGAACGGCCCGTTGGACATCGAGACCCTTACGGCCAACAGTAGACCAGAAGGCCCCTAAGCCAAAGGCTTCAGCGCCCATCTCTCGAGCGAGCCTGGCGCCCTGGATAGCCATCCGCGTGGCGATACCGGGATGGGAGTGTATCTGGTCCGGAAGCATTGGGGCGCTGATGAGCATGACCCGCAATTCCCGTCCGTCTTTAAGGTAGATCCCACTAATCTCCCCCTGTTTCTGTGGACGCATGAGCAGCAGAGCCTTGCGAAGCAGGGCCTCGGGCAACACCTGCCGCTCGGCAAAGTGCTGAAGCCACTTCTGACTCCGTGGCTGCCAGAGGTCGCTGAGCGTCAGGGGATGGACCATGAAAGCCGCAAGGACCACGCTCGGATCGAGCCCCCGCACCGAAGGCGGTTCTCCCAGCCTTGCCTCGGTACCATCGAGAATCCTGGCCAAACTGGCCTTGTGCCGCCACAGGGCCACCCCCAGCATCAGCCAGGCAACGATGCCAATCGCCGAGAAACCCAACATGGTTCCCACCAGGAGCGCGAAGGTCAACAAACCCCCCAGGGTAGCCAGCGCCACGTAGCCCGTCACGCCGAGGAGGGCAGCGTAGACGACCACCGGGGCGCCGACCAACCAGGCGGGCATGCCGGCGAACACTTGCAGTCCGCACAAGACGCCGAGAATGACGGCATTCCCCCGCCCCCTCGGGCGATCACCACCCTGTAGGAGGGGAAGTGGATAAAGGTGACCCAGAAGCACTCCCAATCCGGCCCAGGGATGCCCCCACGCCAAACCCATGGCCAGGATCCCCTTGAGCACATCGATAACGAAAGCGGTGACTGCCACCTCCGTACCGACGAAACGGAGGGTGTTCTCGACCCCGAGATTGTGGGCGCTGACATCCTGAGGATCTACCCCCGACCAGCGACGGATCAACCTCCCGCCCAGCGAGAGAGAACCGATGGCGAAGGCCAATAAAAAGGCCAGTAACGAGGCTCCCAATTCGGCATTCATCGTCACTCATTGTAATCGCAACTCATTGTAATCGCATCTCATAATCGATCGTCTCCGGTGGCACCACCTACAAGCAGCAACCATATCGCACGGCATGCCCCATAGTTATATAGGCCTCTTGCATAAGTCCGATATCCTGCGATGGTAATCGGTAAAATCGTTGCTCAGTCGATTCGCAGCGCAAGAAGTCTCGAGAAGTCTAATGTCTCCCTATCGCAATAGCATGACCAAGGTACAATGACCACAGTGGAGAGGACCGCCGTGGAAAGCCGAACCCCACCACAAAATCTCGAAGCAGAGCAGAGCGTCCTGGGAAGTATCCTGTTGGATAACGAGGTGCTGGCGAACATCGAAGGCATGCTGGTACCCGAGCACTTCTACAAGGAGGGGCATCGAAAGGTCTTCCGCGCTATCGAGCGACTCTCGAAGCGCGGGGAGCCCATCGATCTGGTGACGCTCACCGAGGAACTGCGGCAATCCGGCGAACTCGAGAATATAGGCAGCGTCCCCTACCTGATCGGCCTGGCAGACAGTGTCCCCACCGCGGCCTATGCGGAGAACTACGCTCGCATCGTGCTGGAGAAAGCGACCCTTCGCGAGCTCATCGGTACCAGTGGACAGATCATGCAGACCGCGTATGATCAGGCTCTGCCGCTCGAGCAGATCCTGGACAAGGCGGAGTCCCGCATCTTCGAACTCTCCAGCAGCAAGCGTCGCCATAGTTTCGAGGGTATGACCAGCCTGGTAACCGATACCTTCAATCACATCAACGAGCTCTTCGCCAATCCCGATCCCGTATCCGGCCTGCGGACCGGCTTCAAGGAGTTAGACGTCATAACAGCGGGACTTCAACCCAGCAGCCTCAACGTCCTGGCCGCCAGGCCCTCTATGGGTAAGACGGCGTTCGCCCTTACCATCGCCCTCAATGCCGCCCTGCGGGGAAAAGAGACGGTCGGCGTTTTTTCCCTGGAGATGTCAGCCCTCCAGCTGGTGACGCGCATGCTCTGCTCCGAAGCCCGGGTGGATATGAGTCGTGTCCGCAATGGCCAACTCTCCGAGCGCGACTTTCAACGCCTGGCCGATACCGCGGGGAAGATGTCCGAAGCCAATATATTCATCGACGACAGTGCCGACCTGACGGTCATGGAGCTGAGGTCACGGGCCCGACGACTCATGGCGGAGCAGGGTCTGGGACTAGTGATCGTAGATTACCTACAGCTCATGAGCGGGGGGGGACGTAACGGCGGCGAGAATAGGCAGCAGGAAATCTCCGCCATCTCCCGTGGACTCAAGGCCTTGGCTCGCGAACTAGATGTACCGGTGCTGGTTCTCTCGCAGCTCTCCAGGGCAGTGGAGAGCCGCCCCAACAAGAGGCCGATGCTCTCCGACCTCCGCGAATCTGGAGCTATCGAGCAGGATGCCGATCTGGTGATGTTCATCTACCGCGACGAGTACTATGATTCGCAGTCGGAAAAGCAGGGCATCGCCGAGATCATCATCGGCAAGCAGAGCAACGGTCCCGTGGGAACCCTCGAGCTGCAATTCCACAACGCACACGTGCGCTTCAACGACCTGGCGAAGGGTATCCCCTGAGCCTAAGGGTGCTGAGATTAAGGGTGTTCCCCGCCACGAGGTGTCCCTTCGAGCACCTCGCGAATTTTCGGCAATAACCGCTTGTGCAACGGTGCTTATAAAACGGGCAGAAGTTACACGCTTCTCACGCCAGGGCGGTAAACTGGTTCATGGGCAAAATTCCGGTGCGAGGCCTTCTGGTTGCCGCTATCGTCATTGGTCTGGTAGTCTTCATCGCCAGCCAGAACGGGAATCGCAGAAAGGGCGAGGTCAAGAGCTACTCCTACTTCCAGCAGCTGCTGGAAGCCGGAAAAATAGACGGCATAAAGGTGCAGGATACCGAACTCCAGGTCAAGCCGCACATCGGCGAACCCTTCCTGACATATCTGGCCAGTCCGCCGCAGGATCTCTCGATGTTTTCCTCCCGGGGTGCAGTGGTCGAGGCAGTGCCGAAGGGCCAGAACTGGGGGAATCTCCTCATCTACCTGCTGCCGGTACTCCTCATGGTTGCCTTCCTCTTCTACCTCATGCGGGGGGTGAGAGGCGGCGGGGACGGCGCGGTTTCCTTCGGCAAAAGCAAAGCTCGGCTGGTCACCGAAGAGAACAGCAGCACCCTTTTCAAAGACGTTGCCGGTGTCGAGGAAGCCAAGAGCGATCTTACCGAGGTAGTGGAGTTCCTGAAGAACCCCGGGAAGTTCCACGCCCTCGGAGCCCGGATTCCTCACGGAGTACTGATGGTGGGGCCGCCGGGCTCCGGCAAAACCCACCTCGCCAAGGCCGTAGCCGGGGAGGCCAAGGTACCCTTCTTCAGCATCTCGGGCTCGGATTTCGTGGAGATGTTCGTCGGGGTGGGAGCAGCTCGTGTCCGCGACCTCTTCGAAACCGCCAAGAAGAACGCACCTTGCATCGTATTCATCGACGAGATCGACGCCGTGGGTCGACGGCGCGGCGTCAGCATGAATGGCGGCAACGACGAGCGCGAGCAGACGCTCAACGCCCTGCTCGTCGAGATGGACGGCTTCGAAACTCAACACGACATCATCATCATTGCCGCCACCAACCGGCCGGATGTACTGGATCCAGCGCTACTGCGCCCCGGTCGTTTCGACCGCCAGGTGGTGGTGGATGCGCCGGATGTCCGCGGCCGAGAAGCGATCCTCAGGATTCACGCCCGAGGCAAGCCCCTAGCCAGCAAGGTCAGCCTAGGCAGGGTCGCGCGCCGGACTCCTGGTTTCGTGGGGGCCGATCTCGAGAATCTCCTCAACGAGGCAGCGCTGGTAGCCGCGCGGAGAAACCGCCACGAAATCCTGCCCGACGACATCGACGAGGCTGCCGATCGGGTGATCATGGGTCCGGAGCGCCGCAGCCGCGTCATCAGCGATCGTGAAAAGCGCGTGACCGCCTATCACGAAGCGGGGCATGCCCTGGCCGCTCATATGCTCGAGCATGCCGACCCGGTACACAAGATCACCATCGTGCCGCGTGGCCGGGCAATGGGTTACGTCATGCAATTCCCGGAAGAGGATCGGATGTCCGCCAGTCAACGGGGCCTGCTGGACCGCATTGCCGTGGCCCTGGCCGGACGGGCGACCGAAGAGATCGTCTTCGACGACGTGACGACGGGAGCACAAAACGATTTCCAACAGGCGACGGATATCGCCAGGCGCATGGTGACGCGTTGGGGCATGAGCAAGGTGGTAGGAAAAATTGCACTTTCGAGCAGCTCCGGGGCCTTTCTCGGCGAGTTCGAAGGGAGCAGAACCTACAGCGAGGATACCGCCAAGCTAGTCGATGCCGAGGTCAAGTCCATAATCGACGCCCAATACCAGAGGGCCCGAACACTACTCGAAGAGTATCGTCAGATACTGGAACAGATCGTCACCGTTTTGCTCGAGAGGGAAACGCTCCACGCCGATGAGTTCGAAGCTCTGATGCGCGGCGAGATACCTCCCGACCGCCCGGCCGAGTGGTTGGAAGAGGAAGCTCGAGCTGCACAACCGCGTTCCGTTCCCGCCAATGAGGAGAAAAACCAGACACCGCAATTCCCTTCCGGCATGATGCCGAAACCGAGTTAGTTTCCTTCCTGCTGGGCACGAACGGGTGCGAAAATTTTACCTCTGAGCCGTGAGTTCCCGTGCTACACTCCCTTCGCAAGGAGGAGACGGTATGGCCTCACTGCGCGAGGGTTTTTCGCGCCTTCTTAATCCTAGGATCGAAGCCGTTGGCCTGGAGGTAGGAACCAGCGCCATCAAGGTGGTCGATCTCCGTCCTGGTGCCCCACCAAGCCTGGCGGCACTGGCCATGCGACCTATGCCTCCCGGCTTGATCCAGGAGGATCAGGTCGTCGATGCCCAGGGCCTAGCGCACGAGATAAAATCGCTCTTCGACGAAGCCGGTATCAACAAGCGTTTTGCCGTGACGGCCGTGAGCAATCGGCAGGCCATTACCAGGAACATCAATGTTCCCAAGATGACCATGCAGGAACTCGACGAGGCCATCAAATGGGAGGCGGAACGCTACATCCCCTTTCCCGTCGATGAAGTGGTACTCGACTACTACGTGCTCGACAACCCCGAGGATGTCGAGCACGGCGGCCAGCTGGAGGTGGTTATCGCCGCAGCGCGCCTGGATCTGGTAACTCAACAGGTCGAATATCTGAAGCTGGCTGGCCTCGAACCGATCGTCATCGACATCAAACCTTTTACCCTCCTTCGTTCGTTGAAGGGAGCTCTCCTAGGCGAACACCTCACCAAGACCACGCTTTCCGGCAACAGCTACACCGAGGCCGATGAGATCGGTGTGGTTCTGGAGATCGCGGCTTCCAACACCACCATTACCCTGGTCCGGGGCGAGCGGGTTCTGATGAACCGCAACATCGGCGTTTCGGGGGACGACTTCACCGCCGCGATCCAGCGTTCCTTCGGTCTGGATTTCGACACCGCCGAGGGCGTCAAGCTGGACTACGGCACCGCCACCATTCCAACCGAGGACGAGGAAGAGCTGCTGAACTTCGATGCCAAGCGCGAACAGTTCAGCCCCAGTCGAGTGTATGAATCCTTACGACCGGTACTGGTCGACCTAACCACCGAAATCCGCCGCAGCCTGGAGTTTTTCCGAGTACAGACTGGCGACGCCAACATCAGCCGCATGATCATTTCGGGGGGAGGGGCCAAACTGCGGGGACTACCTGAGGCCATCGGTGACGCCCTCGGCTTTCGCGTCGAACTGGGTGACCCCTGGATCACCATCACGGCCGATGTCAACAAGTTCGACAGCCAGTACCTGATGCGGGTAGGACCAGAGTTCTGCGTTCCGCTGGGTCTCGCCCTCCGGGGGGTGACGGGCATTGATTAACGTCAACCTACTTCCCAAGAACCTTCGCAGGGTCCGCGAGCCGGGATACTGGCGCTTACTGGCAATTCTTTTCCCCCTTTTGACGTTCTCGGTAATGTTTGCTTTCCAGTTCACGGCCTTCCTGAGCCAGAGGAATCTAACCCAGGAGAAACAGTTGCGGGAGAATCAGTTGGCCCTCTTGCAACCCGCGCTCAGCGAACAACAGGAATTGCAGGGAAGGCAACGCCAGCTCCGCGACCTCATTACTATCGCTCAGGACGTACGCAACAACCGGATCTTATGGTCCAACGAAATAAATGCCATGCTCGAGACGCTCCCGCCCTCGGGAAACGCCGATCAGCCCGACATCGACTTCGATACCCTGAACCTGCAAGCCCTCACCCCTCCACGAGTCGACGAGAATCTCTACGAAGGGCAAGAGGCGATAGCGGAGCTGAGTATAAGCGGAACGGTGATCGATACCGAGGTATTAGCCCAGTTCGTCCGTGCCCTCGAAGATTCTCCCAACTTTGGCGTCGCCTTCCAGAACGCCTCTCGGCAGGAAGATAGCGGCTTTTTCCAGTATAGCCTTACCGTCGGCTCTCTGGCAGGTAGCGATCATGAACCTCAGTAACTTCCGACTTCGTGACCTGAGGCAACGGGATATCGCTCTCTTTTTCATCGTAGTGACCCTGCTCATCGCCATCGTCTGGCTCTTCTACCTCTACCGGCCCGCCCAAACCCGTATCAGTCAGTTGGAAAGCGACATCGATCAGCTGGATGTGCAGATCGAACTGGGTGAGACCGCGAGACGCAATCTTCCCAATCTACGGCTCGAGGTCGCCCAGCTCGAGCAGGAACGGCTCGAGTTTCTCGCCGAGCTGCCCCGCGAAAGCGAGGTCGCCAACCTCATCGACCTGGTACGTCAATCCGCCAGCGATTCCGACGTCGTAATCGAGTCCCTGAGCAGGGGTACGGTGAGCGAGAATATCGACAACGTTCGGCCGATCGGCTTCTCCCTGGCAACCTCAGGTACCTACGGCGAAACCATGACCTTCCTTGGCACCCTCGAAAATCTACGGCGCTTTACCAAGATCCAGCGAATTGGGCTCAGCGTCCCCGAGGACACCTCTAGCGATCCCGATCTCAATGCGAACTTCGACTTCACCGTCTACGTCTTTACCGGCGAGGACCCCGGGGAGCGTTAGGACATGGCACTTTCACGAACTTCACGAATTCTTCTCGGCTTCGTCCTGCTCACGGCCGCCGTGTTTCTCTGGTACAACTTTCTCAACCAGACGACGTCGGTGGGCACCCTGGGATTCCCAACGATCAGCTTCGGACGCTCAGCAGCAGCGCTCCCTTCGGCAGCGCCCCCCCAGGATATCTCGGACGGAACACCCATCCCAGTGGCGGTAGCCCCCGCCGGACCGGGCACGGTACCTCGTGATCTGGTGGTAGCGGACCTGCCGTTCCTCATCACCGAACCGCCAATTCCTGTAAGCAGCCAGGGGGGTGACGGCGGGGGTGGCCTCACCGGCAGACCGAGCAACCCGACTCGTGCCACCGTCAATCCCTTCTCCCCTATCCTCGTCAGAACGGTGGCAGGTCCCGCGCCTGTCATCACCGATACCGCGCCACAGGAAAACTCCCAGGTAGTCGAGGTAGCCATACCGGCCGCTCCTGCCGCCGAGAATAGTCGCATCGCGACCCCAGCCATGACCCAGGTAGCTCCACCCACTCCTCAAGCGCTCACGCCGCCGGCACCCCGGGCCCGCGACCTACCCCGGTCGTTACCCCGCGGTACCTTACCGGTGGTGCCGGGTATCCTCCGTTCGGCTCGCACCCTGGCCCCTCCCTCCGCCCCCGCTTTAGCGGAGATGGCTGCCATCCGGGAGCCGAGCAGTTCCGCCCCGGCACTACAAGGCATGGATACAACCTCGGGTCCGCTCGCCTCTGATCCTCCCCCCAACCCCATCCGACTCTCCATGGCGGTAGCGGCGGCTCCCGCACCTGCTGCGGCCACGGCCAATACCGATTACCGTGACCCACTGGCTGCCGGCGCCACCGCCCTCAGCCGGTACCTCAGGGACAACAATTTCAGCTTTACCGGCTCGGTATTGGGGCCGGTCAGCGTCGGCGTCTTCCGCTCGGCAATCAACAGTACCCCCATCGTGATCTCCCTAGGGCAAACGCTACCCGATACGGAGATCGTCCTAACGGACCTCAAGGGCCAGCAAGCAGAACTCACGCTTGACGACACGACGCAAACTCTTACCTTGGATCTCAGGCGGTGATCATGAAACGAGTACCTGTCTTCCTAACTTTCATACTCCTGATGGGTTTCTCCCTGGTTTGGGGAGCTTCTAATCCCCTGCCCGAGGAGTCCCGCTTCGATCAGCCCGTGGAGTTCAAGACGGGGGCCGAGGGAGAATCTCTCAGGGCCATGGTTGCCGCCCTGGCCAAGGCCATAGATCTCACTGCTGTGGTCGACGACGTCCCAGACACCAACATCGTATACGACATCGGTGACCCCAAACCTTTTCGCTAGGTGTGGGACATAGTTCTTACCCTAAACGATCTGGATTATGTACTGCTCGATAACGACGTAGTCGTGGTCGGCACCACCACTTCGATCAGTCGCTTGCGCGCCCAGAGCAGCAATCCAAATGCTCAAGAAGAAGCGCTGGTACAACGCTTCTACCGGGTCAACAACAACCCCAATGAGGTAGCGCAGATCATCAGCAAAGCCGTTCCCGGGGTCGAGGTAAGCGTTCTGGAGAGCGTCAGGAGCCTTTCGGTACTCGGCACCCAGGCGCAACAGGATCAGGTGCAATCGACCCTTGATCAGTTCGATACTACCGTCGAGGCCACCCCGCTCGAGCAGCGCATCTACTATCTTTCCAACGCCAAGGCGGAATCGCTGGCTAAAGTGCTGCAGGACACGGGTATCCTGAGCACTACCGATGGAAGCGCCAGCGCCGATGGAAGCACCGGCACGGAAAACACCTCGACGACAACCGCGGTTATAAGCAACTTCACGGTGGTAGCCGAGCCCCGCACCAACAGCATTATCGTAACCGCTACCCCGGCGGCTCAGGCGCGACTCGCCCAACTCATCCCCCAACTCGACATCCCCCAGCAGCAGGTGAACATCCAGGTCCGCATCCAGGAGATCACCAAATCCGCCGCTTCCAACCTCGGCATCAACCTCACGGCCGGTGCCGGCAACTTTGCCACCAGCATCCTCGATACCGGCCTCAAGTTCATTTTCGATGCCCAGAACGCCATCTCCGGCCTCAATATCGGGGCGGTTCTCGATACCCTGGAGACCCAGGGCCTCTCCCGCCGGGTAGATGACAGCAACCTCACGGTGCTCAACAATGGTACCGCAACCATTCAATCCGGGGGAACCATCTTCATTACCCTCATAGGAGGCAGCGCCACCGTCGAGAGAACCATCCCCTA
>Ga0114931_10006705_pt1 | contig 14139 bp, 12 predicted proteins | sample 2SBtaG_FD_89579 | JGI IMG/M metagenome (GOLD analysis project Ga0114931, IMG submission 89579) | Deep subsurface microbial communities from Kolumbo volcano to uncover new lineages of life (NeLLi) - 2SBTROV14_V59a metaG | ecosystem: Environmental > Aquatic > Marine > Volcanic | place: Kolumbo...
CACAAGGATGTGCTGCCATATTCAATGGCTGTTAAGCCTTTGAATATGAAGAAAAAGGTAAAATCGCATTTTACCTTTTTCGTGCTCTGATCATTCACGGATGAATGAATCAGAGCTTCCTTAAACAATACCCGCTTAACCTAAGGGTGAAGCTAAGATTTTTTACAATCCACTGTGAAACCAATATCTTGAACTCTGTTATCCGCATTGAAGTCACGGATTCAGGTTCAATAAAAACGCTCTTCACCCGGCGGCCGGGTTTTAAAAAACCGTAAGGTCCAGAAATACTGCTGCGGACAGATACGCACGGTTGCTTCGATGGCGCGATTCATGGCCAGCGCATCCTGTTGCACATCCCCCTGGGGGAAATTTTCCAGCGCCGGCAACACCTGTATCACATAGCGGTTAGTGATTTCATCGTAACAGCTGACACAGGGTAATACATCGGCACGGCAGGATTTCGCCAACCGCCCCAGAACTGCAATAGTGGCCTTGGGTACGCCAAAAAACGGGACGAACACGGCCGCATCTTCACCCAGGTCTTCATCTGCCAGGTACACCATGACATAACCATTGCGTACATCCTTGATAATGGGACGCAAACCGGCTTCACGTGTATACACAATCGCATTGAACCGGGTACGGCTTTTGCCCACCAGGTAGTTCACCAGCGGGTTTTTAATTTCCTTGAACGGGCCAGTTGCCGGGTAATGCATCGTAATACCGGTAACCGCCGCTTCAAGACCGACCGTGTGACTGGTAAGCAATATCACCCGCTGACCGGCTTCCAGCCGCGACTGAATCTGTTCTTGGCCGACAAACTGTATCCGCTTGTTTAACAACCATTTTGGTCCCAGCAGGAACAGACCGTAGTGCAACATACTACGCGCCTGTGATGTAAAGTGGTCCCGCGCCAGAACATCCAGTTGCTCTTGCGACAGTTCGGAAAAACACAGCTTCAGGTTGGTTTCGACAAACTGGCGCTGTTTGCCATTACTGGTATAAATTTTATTACCCAGTTTGCGTGCCAGCAGGTTCACCCAGGAAGGTGGCAGGAATAACAGCAGATACAGCAGCACCACACCCAGCCAGATGGGCCAGTACTGTGGCAGACAATAAGCCACTTTGAATTTTGGTATGAATGCGAGACTGGAAATTTTTTGTTTCACGAAATTTAACCCGGTTTAACCGCTACCATCAGGGCCTGACCATGCAAGCCTTCTGGAGCATTACCGATTCCCCAGTCTTCCCGATAGAAAAGTATATGCATGGAATTATAGACCTGCAACAACTCATTCACCTTGAACCGATAATCAGGATTTGCCGGACCCTGCCCATGGACCTGTTCACCACTGTAGGTTTGATAGAATAACAGGCCACCGGGTTTTAACATCGTTGGCAATAATTCAAGCGCGGGGCGATACAGAAAATGGCTTACCAGAACAAGATCATACTGATCAGGTAACAGAGGTTGTACTTCGAGATCCTGCTGAATAGCGTGCAGGGGTAGCTGCTGTTTAGTCGCGTACTGGTTGAGCTTGCCCACGACCACCGCTGAGGCATCTACGGCAGTGACCTGTAATCCCTGTTGTGCCAGCCAGATGCTATTTACTCCGGCACCACAGGCATAATCCAGCGCTGTGCCAGAATTCGGCAACAAATGCAGATTGCTGTTTAATACTTCACAAGACGAACCAGGCTTAATCTCCGCCTGCTGATATACGCTATCCCAGTCGCGCATTACTTACGCCAGAACGCCGGAGTAAACAGGACCAGCAGAGTAAAGATTTCCAGGCGTCCCATAATCATGGCCACACTCAGAACCCATTTGGAAAAATCATTGATGCCAGCAAAATTAACCGCCACATCCCCCAGGCCCGGGCCGGTGTTATTGATAGTCGTAGCGACTGCTGAGAATGCTGTCACCTGATCCAGGCCGCTGGCCATGAGCAATAGCATCATCAACACAAATACTGCAACGTAGGATGCAAAAAAACCCCATACCGAATCAATAACACGATCCGATACCGGCATTTTACCTACCTTCACTACCACCTGGGCATTGGGGTGAATCAGACGCATCATTTCCCGCATACCCTGTTTCATTAACAACAGCACGCGAATAACTTTCATACCACCGGCCGTAGAACCGGCACTACCACCAACGAAAATGGTAAACAGTAACAACACCGGTAAGAATCCCGGCCATAGGTAAAATGCTGAAGTGGTATAGCCGGTGGTCGTCATGATGGAGACGGTATGAAATATTCCGTGGCGCAAGGCATCGCTGAGACTATCCACATGGGAGAAATACAGGTATACCACGCATACCAGGCTGACACTCACCAGCACCGCCAGATAGGTACGAAATTCCGCATCCATAAAATAATATTTCAGACTCCACTGACGAAACACCATGAAATGCAAACTGAAATTTACGCCGCCTGCGATCATAAACACAACCGCTACCGCTTCGATCAGCGGGCTATCGAAATAGCCCAGGCTTTCGTCATGGGTAGAAAATCCGCCGGTAGCGAGGGTGGAAAAACTGTGGCACACAGCATCGAAAAACGACATCCCGGCAAACCAGAATGACACGGCACAGGCCGTCGTCAATGCCAGGTAAACAAACCATAATAACTTGGCCGTATCGGCGATTCGGGGCGTGAGTTTATTGTCCTTAACCGGCCCCGGTGTTTCCGCCTTGTACAACTGCATACCACCCACCCCCAGCATTGGCAGTATGGCAACCGCCAGCACGATAATACCCATGCCACCCAGCCACTGTAGCATCTGGCGATAAAACAAAATCGAATGGGGCAGTGCATCCAGGCCGGTGAGCACCGTGGCTCCAGTGGTGGTTAATCCGGAGATGGATTCGAACACTGCATCCACAACAGAAATATTCAGCGGTTTATATAACAGCAATGGCAGAGCACCGGAAACACCCAGAACGAACCAGAACAGCACCACCACCAGGAATCCATCCCGTAAACGCAGGTCTTTTTTCTCATTACGCAACGGCAACCACAGAAACAGGCCTACACCGAGCAGAGCAAGATAAGAATCGATAAATACCTGGGCTGTACCTTCCTGGTACCAGAGATCAATCAGCAACGGCGGTAAGGAAGTAATGCTGAAGATCATCAGCAGTATTCCCATGATTCGAAGTATTACCCTGAAGTGCATAAGCCGCCTAGATAAAAGTAATGCCAACCTGGAACATACGTTCTACGATGGGGATATTGCGCTTATCGATCAGGAATATAATCACATGGTCTTCTGATTCGATAACCGTATCATGGTGCGCAATAATAACATCCTTGCCGCGCACAATTGCACCGATGGAAGCGCCTTCCGGCAACTCAATCTCTTCAACTTTTTTCCCGACTACCTTGGATGTGGTTTCATCACCATGGGCAATCGCCTCGATGGCTTCTGCCGCACCACGCCGCAGTGAGTGAACGGCGACAATATCTCCGCGCCGCACATGGGTGAGGAGTGCGCCGATGGTGACGGTTTCCGGAGAGATAGCCACATCGATTGTGTTCTGGCTTTCGATCAGGTCAACATAGGCGGGACGATTGATAATCGACATGACCTTGCGGCAGCCCATGCGTTTGGCCAGCATGGCAGACAGAATATTGGCTTCGTCGTCGTTGGTAACGGCGACAAAGACATCCATGCTATCGATGTTCTCTTCCATCAACATTTCTTCGTTGGCTGAATCACCCAACAGTACGACACTGCTATTGAGCTCACGTGACAAATAGCGAGCGCGATCACTATCGGTTTCGATAATTTTTACCTGGTGCTCGGATTCCATGCGCTCCGCCAGACGTTTACCGATATTGCCACCACCAGCAATCATGAGGCGTTTATTACGCTTGTCTTCACGCCGCAGTTCTTTCATCACCGTGCGAATATGTTGTCTGGCGGCAATGAAAAACACTTCATCATCTGCCTCCACTACGGTATTGCCCATGGGGATAATGGCGCGCCCACGACGATAAATGGCCGCTACCCGGGTCTCCACATTCGGCACATGCTCGCGAATCTCTTTTAACTGGTGCCCCACCATGGGTCCACCATAATAGGCGCGAATACCGACCAGCATGGCTTTACCACCGGCGAAATCCAGTACCTGCAGTGCGCCGGGATACCCGATGATGTTGCTGATGTAGTTGGTGACGATTTCTTCCGGACTGATGAGCACATCCACCGGAATGGCACCGCCGACAAACAGTTCCGGATGACGCAAATACTGGGAAGAACGAATACGGGCTATCTTGGTGGGGGTGTGGTGCAGGGTCCAGGCAACCTGGCAGGCAGTCATGTTAGTTTCGTCTGAATTGGTGACGGCGATCAACATGTCGGTATCTTCGATACCGGCCTTTTCCAGAACTCCCGGATGGGACGCGTGTCCGGTGATGGTCTGGATGTCCAGTCGGTCGCGTATCTCCTGCAGTAACCCTTCCCGAGCATCCACTAGAGTAATTTCATTTTGTTCTGATGCCAGATTAGCGGCTACGGATGAGCCAACCTGGCCGGCACCCAGGATGAGAATTTTCATGACATTATTATTAGCTTGGTATGGCGCGAAGTTTACGCCTTTCGCCTGAAGATTCCAGTCTCAAGCGAGTGATTTCTTCAGCCATGCGTAATAGAAACCATCCATACCTGCTTCACCGGGCAAAAGTTGGCGTCCGAATTCACACTCTCGGCCCCAGTCCGCTTCGATGGGCATGTGTTCCGCGTCTGCATGTTGTTGTAGAAACCGGCTCACATTGCGCTGATTTTCCAGCCGTAGAATGGAGCAGGTCACATACAGCAACTGCCCCCCTGGTCTCAGGGTTTGCCAGACATTATCCAGTATCGCCTGCTGGGTCTGCACCAGTGCCTCGATATCCTCAGCTCGCCGATGCAGTTTGATATCCGGATGGCGACGAATCACACCGGTAGCAGAACAGGGAACATCCAGCAAAATCCCGTCATAGGTTTTACCATCCCACCAGTCCAGATCGGTCGCATCGCCCTGCAGCAAGCGGGCGGACAAATGCAGTCGCTCCAGATTTTGCTGCACCCGTTGCAGGCGCTCGGCCGACACGTCCATGGCATCCACATGAATTCCCTCATACAGTTCCAGTAAATGACCGGTTTTTCCCCCTGGCGCGGCACAGGCATCCAGGACACGATCACCCGTCTGGCACACCAGCAGCTGGGCGGCCTTTTGCGCCCCGGCATCCTGCACCGATAGCCGGCCTTCGGCGAACCCCGGCAAATCCAGCACATCCCGTGGCGTTGCCAGCTGAATCGCCTGAGGCCCCACCGGTTGTGATTCAGGCAATTGCTCCAGCCTCTGTGCCATGCTGACCTGGGCAGTATTGACCCGTAATATCATGGGAGCCTGGGCATTATTTTCCGTGAGAATACTTTCCCAGTCTGCTGGCCAGTCCTGGCGAATTCGTTCGATCAACCAGTCCGGATGACACCAGCGAGCGCTCTCGTCCATCACGATCTGTTCCAGCAGAGCGTCTTTCTGTCGCAGAAAATTGCGTAACACTCCGTTTACCAGACCGGCAGCCCAGCGCTTTTTACCCGCCCGCGTCTGCGATACCGCGGCATCGACACAGGCGTAATCCGGCACCCGGGAGGACTGTAACTGGAACAGCGCCAGGAGCAGGATCAGGCGAATATCTTCGTCCTTGTGTTTCAGGGGTTTTTCCAGGAGTTGCTGAAGCAGGACATGGAGCTGGTGATATTGGCGCAGCACACCGTAAACCAGGTACTGCACGAAGCCTCGATCCCTGGGTTCCAGCCGGGCCAAGCGAGGATCAGATTCCAGCGCCGTCGATAACGAGGCACCTTTATCCAGCACCTGCAGCAATAGCTGTACGGCCAGGTCCCGAGGACTGGCTTCAGGCTTTTTCGCCATGACCCAGTATCATGCCATCCAGGTGGTGGGCATTTATGAAGTCTTTTACCGCCAGCGGCTTACCGCCGGGTAACTGTACTCGCAGCAACCGCAACACTTCTGTTCCCGTAGCCACCTGTATGCCTTCGGCTGAGCATGACAGCACCGTCCCGGGAACCGCCTGGCTGGATTCAGAAGTGAGGCCTGATTCCCAGACACGCAGCATCTGCTGTTTGCCCTGGTAATCAATGCTGGTTTGCGCCACTGGCCAGGCATTAAAAGCGCGTATCTGGTTGTGCAGGTCAATCGCCGGTCGAGTCCAGTCCAGCAGCGCTTCCGCTTTATCCAGTTTGCTGGCATAGCAGGCCAGGGCATTGTCCTGTGACTGGGGGTGTTGCTGGCCGGTTTCCAGTAAAAGCAGGGTCTGCATGAGTGCCTCAGCACCCATCAGGGATAAGCGATCATGCAACATGGAACCGGTTTCGTCTGCGTCGATAGGGGTTTTACTCACCAGCAGCATGTCTCCCGTATCCAGGCCTTTATCCATTTGCATGATGGTGACACCGGTTTCTTTATCCCCTGCCAGGATGGCGCGCTGGATGGGTGCCGCACCGCGCCAGCGGGGCAGCAGGGAAGCATGGATATTGATACAGCCAAGTCGTGGGGCTCGGAGCACCGCTTCCGGTAGAATCAGGCCATAGGCGACGACTACCATCAGGTCTGCCTGCAGCTCAGCCAGTTGCTGTTGTTCCTGCGGGTCTTTGAGGGATAAGGGCTGGTACACGGGAATGTCGGCATCCACCGCCAGTTGTTTGACCGGACCGGGTTTGAGTTTACGGCCGCGCCCTGCCGGACGGTCTGGCTGGGTATAGACAGCGATGACTTCATGGGGTGAGTCCAGCAGCGCCTGCAACGGTGGCACGGAAAAATCCGGCGTGCCGGCAAAAACAATGTTCATATCACTCCAGATTAAAGGACAGCGGCTTTTTGCTGCTTGGTCAGTTTCTTTTTAATTCGCTGGCGTTTCAGGGGAGAAAGATAGTCCACGAAGAGTTTGCCTTTCAGGTGATCCATTTCGTGCTGGATACACACTGCCAGCAGTTCACCGGTTTCCAGATCGAAAGACTCACCGTTGCGGTCCAGGGCACGCACCTTGATATGGTCGGCGCGCTGCACGGTTTCATACACGCCAGGCACCGACAGGCAGCCCTCTTCCCGTTCCTCTATCCCGTCTTTTGTAATAATTTCGGGATTAATCAGACACAGTGGCTGGTCTTTTTCCATGGATACATCTATAACAATCACCTGCTTGTGTACATTTACCTGGGTCGCCGCAAGGCCAATGCCAGGGGCATCGTACATGGTTTCAAACATGTCATCCACCAGCTGGCGAATAGTGTCATCCACTTGCTCCACCGGTGTGGCAACTGTGCGTAAACGTTCATCGGGAAAATGTAATATGTCCAGTTTCGGCATACCTGTTTAACCTGCTCTATAATTCATCAAGATACTTATGTTACTTACTTCATTAATTCAAGTTTATCAGCTAAACTCTTGAAAACCACGGATAATTAATGGATGCGACTCACCCGAGCATCCTGTTAACGAATGGGGAATACACATTGAACCGGACACCTTTATTTATTCTCAGCCTGATTGTCACCAGTGTTATGCTGAGTGCCTGTTCCAGTTCCGCCACCAAATCCAGTGCCCCATGGGCCGGAGATTCTAGCCAGGCTACGGAGAATACAGACCAGGCTACACCTATGGCTGCCACCGAAACATCTCCAGCAGCGGCCGAAAGCAGCCAGGAAAATGCCCCCGCAACCCATTCCAGCTCAGAAATTCGCCTGAAGCCGGATTATCCCAGAGAATATGTCGTGAAAAAAGGCGACACCCTGTGGGGTATTGCCACAAAATTCCTCAAAGACCCGTGGTACTGGCCAGAAATCTGGTACCGTAATCCGCAGGTTAAAAACCCGCACCTGATCTATCCCGGCGATATTCTTACCTTAATATATGTCGATGGCCAGCCCAGAATACAAGTCAGCCGTGCCGCTGAAGGTGAAGACGTGGTCCGCCGTGAAACCGGCCAGACCAGTCAGGGCCAGAAAGTCGTGAAACTCACTCCCACGATTCGCCGTACCCATCGCGCTATCCAGATACCCAGCATACCCAGTGATGCAATCAAACAGTTCCTGACAAACCCCCGTGTTATCACCAAAAAGGAACTGGAGACAGCACCCTATATCGTCGCCAGTGACGAAAACCACCTGATCCTGGGAACCGATAACCGCATTTACGTGCGTGGCGAACTGGACAAGGACCGGGTACGTTACAGCGTTTATCGCAAAGGAGACGAATTCGTCGACCCGGATACCGGTGATGTGCTGGGCTATGAGATTATTTATGCCGGCGAAGCCCGCATCGACGTATACGGCCAACCGGCTACCGCCACCATTACCTCTTCCAAGCGAGAAATCCTGATTGGCGACTTCCTGCTGAATACCGACCGGAATGATTTCAGCCACCTGTATTACCCCAAAATCCCCAAACAGGATGTGGATGCCAAGATCATTTCCATGTTTGACGCCATTTCCAGTGTCACCAGCTACCAGATCGTGGTAATCAACAAAGGCGCCGATGAAGGTATTGAAGTGGGCAATGTCCTGGCCACCTACTACCGCGGCGGTCAGCAACGGGACAAATACCTGGCCCGCAAAACCGTCAAGCGGGGTGAAGAAAACCGCCTGGTAGTGGATCTGCCCGACCAGCGCAGCGGCCTGATGATGATCTTCAAGGTGTTCGACCGGGTCAGTTACGGCCTGATCCTGGAAGCCACCCGGGTGATACGGGTGAATGACCTGGCCAGCAAACCGAAGTAGAATACCTGGCCTGCCATCCCGGCAGGAACCAGGAGAATTCAGACTATGGAAGATCTTGCAGACCGACTGGCCCTGCATCGATGCAACCTGATAACCGAGCAGCGCACCAGCCTGCTCGTGCAGTTCGGAGGCGCCAGCGCCATTCTGGCAGCTAACGGCTCTGAACTAGCCCGTCATGGACTGAGAAAAACCGCCATCGAAAAACTCAAACAACCCGATCTGCCCGGTGTGGAACGGGACCTGGCCTGGCTGGAAAAACCCGGCCACCACATTATCACCAAAGAACATCCCGCCTGGCCCTCGCAACTGGATAGCCTGGATGAGCCGCCTTATCTGCTGTATGCCATCGGTGACCTGGACTATCTAAACCTACCCCAGCTGGCAATGGTAGGCAGCCGGAATGCCACCACAGCCGGCCTTAACACAGCACGGGAATTTGCCCGTCACCTGTCCGACCTGGGCCTGGTCATCACTTCCGGCCTGGCCCTGGGCATAGATACCGCCAGCCATGAAGGTGCCCTAGCCGGCCTGGCCGGTACCGTCGCAGTCACCGCCAACGGCCTCAACAAAATCTACCCCACCACCAATACGCGACTGGCTGAAGCCATCAGCCATAAGGGCTGCATCCTGTCGGAAGCCCCCGTGGGCATGGAGCCCCACAAAGGCCTGTTCCCGCGCCGCAACCGTATCATCAGCGGTCTCAGCATCGGGATTCTGGTGGTGGAAGCCACCATCAAGAGCGGCTCGCTGATCACCGCTCGCCACGGCATGGAGCAGGGACGGGAAGTTTTCGCCATTCCCGGATCCATCCACAACCCCCTCGCCCGAGGCTGCCATCGGCTGATAAAGGATGGGGCCAAACTGGTCGAACAGGCGGAAGATATCATCGAAGAACTCACAACACTGGTAAATTTACACACATCACGCCATACTAGCGCCCTGATTCGCCCAGCCGAAGTGGATACTCGCCAGGAAAGCAGCCTGGACAGCAGTTATGAGTCACTTCTGGCGCATATGGAATACGAACCTGTCAGTATTGATGAACTGGTCGACAGGAGCGGCATGGAAGTCGGAGAGATCGCCTCCATGCTGTTAATACTGGAGCTGGAAGGCCATATCGTGTCGCAGGACGGACGTTATACACGAACAGGATAAACAGACAGGCCAGACGAGCCAGTCGGTAGTAGCAAGAGATTTATATTTGATGAAACAGACAATAGTAGATGTTCTGATGTATCTGTTCGAAAACTTCATTGGCGAAGACATGCCTCTGGATCCGGAAAAAGAATACGTCATGGACAAACTGGAACAGCTGGGCTTTTCCAAGCATGAAATCAATCAGGCGTTCGACTGGCTGGAAGACCTGGCCATCCAGCAACTGGACGAAGCCATCGATCTGCGCGCCCATTCCACCACCCGCGTCTACAGCCAGCTGGAAAACATGCTGCTGGATTCCGATGGCATTGGTTTTCTCATGGAACTGGAACAGACCGGTATACTCACTCCGGTACTGAGAGAACTCATCATGGATCGGGTCATCGCTCTGGACAGCGAACTGGATACCGAGCAACTGAAGTGGATTGTATTGATCGTGCTGTATAGTCAGCCTGGCGAAGAAAAAGCCTACACATGGATGGAAAACCTTGTGTTTGATCAAAACATGAACTACATGCACTAACCAAGAATATAAAAAAAACCACCAAAGGCCTATGAGTAACAGTCTTGTTATTGTTGAATCGCCAGCAAAAGCAAAAACCATAAATAAATACCTGGGCAAGGACTTCGAAGTTCTTGCTTCCTATGGCCATGTGCGTGATTTAATTCCCAAGGAAGGTGCCATCAATGCCGATGATGACTTCAGCATGAAGTACCAGATCATCGAAAAAAACCAGAAACATATCGACGCCATCAAGAAGGCGCTAAAAAAAGCCGACACCCTGTACCTCGCGACTGACCTTGACCGCGAGGGGGAAGCCATTTCCTGGCACCTTTACGAACTGCTGAAAGAAAACGGTTTATTAAAGGACAAACAGGTGCACCGCGTGGTATTCAATGAAATCACCAAACGCGCCATCCAGGAAGCTATCGCCCATCCCCGTGATTTATCCATGGATCTCATCAATGCCCAGCAGGCACGCCGCGCACTGGACTACCTGGTGGGTTTCAATCTTTCGCCGCTGTTATGGAAAAAAGTCCAGCGTAACCTGTCTGCCGGCCGGGTCCAGAGCCCTGCCTTACGCTTAATCGTCGAACGCGAAGAAGAAATCGAAAAATTCGAGCCGCGGGAATACTGGAGCATCGAAGCGGACAATGAAAAAAACGGCAAGGGTTTTATCTCCAAACTGCGACTGTATAAAAACGACCGAGTCGAACAGTTCAGTTTTACCAATGAAACCAGCGCTACCGACGTTCACCAGTTTCTGCAAAAAGAAGCAAACGGCCAGCTAACCGTCAGCAAGATCGAACGTAAACAACGCAAGCGCAATCCGGCTGCACCGTTTACCACTTCCACCTTGCAACAGGAAGCATCAAGAAAATTACGTTTTTCCGCCCAGCGTACCATGCGCACCGCGCAGCAACTGTATGAAGGCATCGACATTGGCGGCGAAACTGTCGGCCTGATCACCTACATGCGTACCGACTCGCTAACCCTGGCGCAGGAAGCCCTGCATGAAATCCGCGGTCTTATCGAGAAACGCTATGGCAGTGACAACCTGCCGGATTCACCACGCATCTACAAGACCAAATCCAAAAATGCCCAGGAAGCCCATGAGGCGATTCGTCCGACCTCGGTGAATTATTTGCCCGAGCAGATCAAACGGCATCTCAAAGAAGACCAGTTCAAACTATACGAGCTGATCTGGAAACGCACCGTAGCCTGCCAGATGATTCATGCCACCATGGATACCGTCGCGGTCGACCTGCAGGCCAGTGTCGGTAATGAATTCCGTGCCAGTGGCTCCACCATTCGCCACCCCGGTTTCATGGCGGTGTACATGGAAGGCAAGGACGAAGGCGATGCGGATAGCGGTGATGATGAAAAAATCCTGCCCAATATGGAACAGGGTGAAGTCATCAAACTACTGGAAATACGCAGTGAACAACATTTCACCGAACCGCCACCGCGCTACACCGAGGCCAGCCTGGTCAAAGCCCTGGAAGAATTCGGCATCGGCCGACCTTCCACCTACGCCAGCATTATTTCCACACTGCAGAACCGCGGCTATGTGGAGCTGGAAAGCCGTCGCTTCACCCCGACGGATATTGGCCGCATCGTCAACGGTTTCCTGACTCAGCATTTCACCAAGTATGTGGATTATGATTTTACCGCCAGGCTGGAAGATGAACTGGATTCTATCTCCCGTGGCGAAGAAGACTGGGTTCCGGTCATGCGCAATTTCTGGAAGCCCTTCAAGCAACTGGTGGAAGACAAGGACGCCAATGTCAGCCGCGCCGATGTTGCCCAGTCACGCCCTATCGGCACCGACCCCAAAACCGGTAAACCGGTCACCGTGCGCATGGGTCCCTACGGACCGTTTGTCCAGATTGGCGACAAGGATGACGAAGAAAAACCCCAGTTCGCCAGTTTACGTCCGGGCCAGAAAATGGCGGAGCTGGACCTGGAAACCGCTCTGGACCTGTTCCAGCTTCCCAGAAAGCTGGGCTTTACCCCGGAAGGTGAAGAAGTATCCACCAATGTGGGCCGCTTCGGACCCTACGTCAAATTCGACAACACCTTCGTCTCCATCAAAAAAGAATTACAGAACCAGGGTATAGACCCGTACAACATTACCCTGGAACAGGCGCTGGAACTGGTGCGGGAGAAAAAAGAATTCGAAGCCAACAAGTACATCAAATCCTTCGAAGGCACCGACATCCATGTACTCAATGGCCGCTATGGCCCGTACATTACCGACGGTTACAAGAACGCCAAAATCCCCAAGAACAAGGAACCCGCTTCTCTAACCCTGGCGGAATGTGAAAGCCTGATAGCCGCCGCGCCCGAACCCAAACGCAAAAAGAAAAAGGCCGCAGCCAAGAAAAAAGCCGTAGCAAAAAAGAAAACCGCGAAAAATAAAACCGTAAAGAAACAATCCAGCAAGAAAAAAACCACCAAAAAGAAAACGGTTAAAAAGAAAAGCGCTGAATAAATCGTGAGCACACGGTTTCATATCAAACAGGCAGCCAGCCTGGTATACCAGGGCGGCGTCATTGCCTATCCCACCGAATCCGTTTACGGCCTGGGCTGCAATCCTTTCGACCAGCAGGCAGTCACCCGTCTATGCCAGTTAAAACAACGCCCGCTCAGCAAAGGCATGATCCTGATTACTGATCAGCTGGAAAAACTGGAAGCCCTGCTGGCATTAACATCGGCGGAAAAAAATCGCATTCTACAGCACACTGAGATAGTGACCTGGCTGGTGAACAAATCCGAATACACACCGGCATGGGTCAGCGGCAACCATCACCGAGTGGCCATCCGTATTACCCAACACCCCATCGCCTCCGCTTTGTGCCGTCAACTGAGCATACCCCTGATATCTACCAGCGCCAATGTGTCACAACACACGCCGGCGCGAAACACGACACAGGTTCACTGTAATTTTGGTATCAAGCTGGATAAAATACTCAGCGGAAGATGCGGCCCCTTGCAACGCACTACGCCCATTATTGATCTACACACCGGCAAGGTGTTACGTAACTAACGACGCAAGAGAAGATTTTTCGGTATGTATCCCGGCTGTTAATCTAACCGCCAACAGGTTGCTCCAGCGGCCTGGAAACATAGTGCCCCTGGACTCGATCCACCCCACATATTTTCAATAGCCGCAGAATTTCCGGGCTTTCCACATACTCCGCCACCGTATAGCGCCCCAGTGAATGTGCCACATCATTCATGGCGGTAACAATGGCGCGATCGATGGCGCCTTTCGACATGCCTTTAACAAACTGGCCATCCACTTTAAGGAAATCTGCCGGCAGGCGTTTAAGCTGTGAAAACGAACAGAAGCCGGAACCGAAATCATCCAGCGAGAAACGGCAACCAATATTTTTCATTTCATCCACGAATACGCCGGCGGAATCAAAATTTGCAATGGCTGTCGTTTCCGTCACTTCAAAAATTAACGACTCGGGACGGGAGTTGTATTTGGCAAACAGTTCCTTGATGCGATCCAGGCTATCTTCCGCATTCAGGGTATGGCCAGACAGGTTGATGGAAAAGGTTGTATTGGGATGGCTCTTGTGCACCCGGTTTAATTTTTCCAGCGCCTGGTTCAGCACCCACATATCCACATCACGCATTAAATTAAAGCGTTCTGCCGTGGGTATGAAGACATC
>Ga0114931_10006706_pt1 | contig 14137 bp, 14 predicted proteins | sample 2SBtaG_FD_89579 | JGI IMG/M metagenome (GOLD analysis project Ga0114931, IMG submission 89579) | Deep subsurface microbial communities from Kolumbo volcano to uncover new lineages of life (NeLLi) - 2SBTROV14_V59a metaG | ecosystem: Environmental > Aquatic > Marine > Volcanic | place: Kolumbo...
CATCAGGGCATCAGGGCATCAGGGTTGACTGATTGACCCAACCCTGTTTGGCTCCATAGTCTCCCGTATTGCATGTGGATCAAATTGAAACTGTGTCGGGGGCTTCTCCCGCTGCTTCCTGTATTCGGACTCCTTTCCTGTGGACCCGAGGAAAGGAATGACAGTCTCACCGAATACAATCCGTGGCGCCGGATTCCGGACGCAAGATACGTCGGTGCGACCAGTTGCAGAACCTGTCATGGAGAGGCTTTTTCCGACTGGATGAAAAGTGATCACCATAAGTCCATGCTTCCGGCAACGCCCGAAAACGTGGAGGGTGATTTCCATAACGTGGAATTCGAACATTTTGGACACGTCACCCGCTTTTTTAAAAAGGGAAATCAGTTCTGGGTCAATACCGAGGATGCGAATGGTCGGCGTAAAGATATGCGGATTGAATACACCTTTGGCTATTTTCCTTTGCAGCAATACCTCATAAAATTTCCGGGTGGACGATACCAAGCCCTGCAGATTTGCTGGGATGCCCGTCCCAGGAAGGACGGAGGGCAGCGCTGGTTTCATCTTTATCCTGAGGAAGAGGTTCCCCCTTCCGATGTGCTGCACTGGACGCGACGGAATTTCAACTGGAACTATATGTGTGCGGATTGCCACTCGACCAATTTGAAAAAGAACTACCATCCCCGGAAGAACACCTACTCAACCACCTGGTCGGAGATGAACGTGAGCTGCGAAGCCTGCCACGGCCCCGGTTCAGAACATGTGAAATGGGCAGAGGCAGAGCAAGGCGGAGAACCTGAAGAGTTGATCAAATACGCCCGCTCCAAAGGACTCGTGGTCACGCTGAAAGAACCGCAGAAAGGCAGTTGGTATCCCGACTTGAAAAGCGGAAAACCCAAGCGGACTTCCCCGATCGCCTCCAATGTGCAGGTGGAGACCTGTGCCCGTTGCCACTCTCACCGTCAGCTGATGGCGCCCAATTTCGTGGCGGGACAGAGTTTTTACGACACCCACAGCCCTTCGGTATTGTCGGATCGGCTCTACCATCATGACGGCCAGATCGACGAGGAAGTTTACGTTTACGGCTCCTTCGTTCAGAGCAAAATGTTTCATGCTGGAGTCCGGTGCACGGACTGCCACAATCCCCATACCATGAAACTCGAGGCCCCCGGGAACGCACTCTGTGTCCGCTGCCATCAGAATGACAAATACAATACTCCGTCGCATCACTTTCACACCATGGGAAGTAGTGGCGCGCAATGTGTGGAGTGCCACATGCCCACGAAAAAGTTCATGGTCATCGATGCGCGACGCGACCACAGTCTGCGAATTCCCCGGCCCGATTTGGCGGTGAAAATCGGAACCCCCGACGCCTGCACCCACTGCCACAGCGATCAAAGCCGGGAATGGGCGGCAAAGGCCTTCACCAACTGGTGGGGCAATGGTCCCCGCAATGCCCACTACGGAGAAATCCTGGCATCAGCCCGGAACGGCGAACCAGGTTCCATGGAGAAACTGATCGCCCTGGCCAATGATCTGGACCGCCCTGGCATCGTTCGGGCCACCGCGGTGCAGGTCCTGGGGCAACAGGCTGTCACACCCGAAATTACGCAGGCACTGTCCAATCGCCTCGGTGACAGTGATCCCGCCGTACGGAAGGAAGCCCTCACCGCGCTGCTCGCCTATCCCCCTGATCGGCGACTGGCCATGGCAGCGACACTCCTCAACGACAAAGTCCGCTCTGTCCGCGCCGAAGCCGCGCGGGTTCTTGCGGGCTCATTCCGGCTCATGAGCAAAGCGCAAAAGGCCGATTTTGGCAAGGCGGCGAAGGAATTTGAAACCAAGCAGCAGGCGATCTATGACCGGGCCGCCGGACACATGGGCATGGGTCTGTTTGAGACCGATCTGGGAAAACTTCAAGAAGCTGAAGAGGCCTACCGGCAGGCCGAAAAGGTGGAACCGGAATTCATCCCGGCGCGGATCAACCTTGCGGAACTTCTCTTCAGTGAAAATCGGCCCAAAGAGGCTGAAAAAGAGTTTCGAGCGGCCGTAAAGGCGGCGCCGATGCCCAGTGAGGAGGGATTGGCCCACGACGCTCTGGCACGTTTTCTGATTCGGATGAAACGATACGATGAAGGGCTCAAGGAGTTGAAACAGGCAGCCAAACTATTGCCCGATCACGCAGCAACACAATATTTTTACGGAGTGGCATTGAATTCGATGCACCGCTTCGATGAAGCCCTGCCGTATCTCGAAAAGGCTCACCAACTGGATCGTTACAACGTGGAGTATTTGACGGGTCTGGCGACCATTTGCCGAGATGGAGGGAGGATGGACCTGGCTCTGCGCTACGCGAAAGAGGCTCTCCAACTCCGGCCGGAGTCCCCACAACTGAGGCAACTGGCGCGGACACTGGGAGGAGAATGAACTTCCGGGCATCCCGACAGCCGATCCGGTCTGTCGAAATTTTTCGGATCCCGGTATCATCTCTCACATCACTTCAATCCGGTCCTGACGTATCGTCGCAGTTCGAAGTCCTCGTTTTTGTAGAGAATCTCTTTCATCTCAAAGCCTTCCTCAAATGCGGGCAAAAGGGTGTCTCCTTCGTAGGGAAGAAACACGTAACTCAGCAGCACCTCATCGCAACTCGGTAACATCTCGGCAAAAATCCGGGCTCCCCCGATGAGGAATACTTTTTCCTCCTCTTTCAGCAGTTCGAGTGCTTCCCCGCAACTGCCCACCCACTCGTATCCCTTTGGAATCCCGGTCGGAGAATGAGAAATAACAATGCTGCGTCTGCCGGGCAATCGTCTGGGAAGGGACTCCATCGTCTTCCTGCCCATCACTATGGGATAACCAAGGGTCGTTTTCTTAAACAGTTTCCAATCCTCGGACAAATGCCAGGGAATCCCTCCGTCTCGTCCAATCACGCGGTTCGACGCCATGGCAAAAATGGCGACCAACCGACACCTTTTCTCCTGCTCACTCATACGGCGATAGGCGCTTTGATCGAAGGGAGAGGATCGTAGCCAATCAGTTCAAAATCGTCGTAGCGGAATCCATCGATCTCTTTTACGTCCTTATTGATTTGCATTTTGGGAAGCTGCCGCGGCTCGCGGCTCAACTGCTCCCGAGCCTGTTCCAAATGATTCAGATACAGGTGTAAATCGCCAAAAGTATGCACGAAATCCCCCGGCTTCAGGTCGCAAACCTGCGCCATCATCATCGTCAGAAGCGAATACGATGCAATGTTAAACGGTACCCCCAGAAATAAATCGGCACTGCGTTGATACAGTTGGCAACTGAGCTCCCCCGCGCTCGTGTCCACATAAAATTGAAACAGGACGTGACAGGGCGGAAGCGCCATTTTTTCCACATCGACGGGGTTCCAGGCACTGATGATGTGTCGACGACTTTCCGGATTCTTCCGGATCGATTCGACAACAGCTGAAATTTGGTCGATTGGCCTCGCATCGTCGGATCCCTGCCAGGCTCTCCACTGCTTTCCGTACACCGGACCGAGATTCCCTTCGTTATCCGCCCATTCATCCCAGATGCTCACCCCGTTCTCTTTCAAAAACTTGATGTTGGTATCCCCGCTCAGAAACCATAACAATTCGTAAAGAATCGAGCGTAAATGCAATTTTTTTGTTGTGAGACAGGGGAAAGAATGCCGCAAATCGAAACGCTCCTGGGCCCCGAAAACGCCGATGGTTCCCACACCGGTACGGTCACTCCGTTTGTTGCCCTGGGTCAGAACGAGGTCAAGAAGGTTGAGGTAAGATTGCATAAACAGACATTAGCCTTGGAAAGGCCAGGCTGCCATTTTTTCCAGGAGTTCGTCAGGATTCCCGGATACAAGCAGGTTATTGGCCCCTTTTTCGGAAATAAAACCAGCTTTCACCTGAGTTTGGCGGGTAAAAGAAAGCAGTTCGTCATAAAAACCGTCCACATTGAGCAGACCGTTCGGTTTCTGGTGAATCCCCAAGCGGGTCCAGGTCAGCATTTCAAACAATTCATCCAGCGTTCCTATCCCGCCCGGAAGGGAGATAAAACCGTCGGATAATTCAGCCATGCGACTTTTCCTCTCCAGAATCGTCTCCACCTGTTCCAGTCGGGTGACTCCGCCATGACCGACTTCCGCTTTCATTAAGAAATGGGTGATGACTCCTATCACCTCGCCGCCCGCCGCCATACAGGCATCCGCGGCCACGCCCATCAGCCCGTTGCTCCCGCCGCCATACACCATTCGAATTCCGAGATCCGCCAGCAGTTTTCCGACATTCTTCGCCGCCTTTGCATGGGCGGGACTGCTCCCGCCCCGTGAACCGCAAAAAATACAGAGAGACTGAAATCTGGAAGCCATGACCTGTCTATCTCATTTCAAAACCGGCCAATTGCAACTGATAGCTTTTTTCGTGGCGGCGTCCGCTTTTTGTCTGCTAGGATAAGGCAAATGATCGCGCGTCAGTATTTTTTCGATGGCAGAGTTCAGGGAGTTGGTTTTCGTTATTCCACGAAACGGCTCGCTACCGGATTCGACGTGGTCGGATGGGTGAAAAACCTTCCGGACGGCAGGGTGGAGTTGCAGATCATGGGTGACGAAGAAGAACTGGATGCCTTTATCGCGGAACTTCACAACAGCCCCCTGGGACATCATATTGCGGAACAGGAAGAGTTTTCGCTGCCTCCCCTGGAAGGGGTGAAGGGTTTTACCATCCGCAACTGAGAGTCTGACAAGATGGAGAAAATCCACACAACTCGAGAAAGAGAAACGCAGTCAGGGGGAAAAAATCCCCCCGCTGTTGAGGTCAAAAACCTGACGAAAATCTTCAGCACCGGAATGCGAAGAGATTATGTCGTGGCAATCGACAACCTGTCGCTGACCGTGAAGGCCGGGGAAGTCTACGGATTGATCGGCCCGAACGGGTCCGGGAAATCCACCACCATGAAAGTGGTCCTCGGCTTGATGGCGCCGAGCCAAGGCTTTGCCAGGGTCTTCGGACTGGAAAGTGGAGATATCCGGGCAAAAAACGTAACGGGATTTCTTCCGGAGAACCCGTATTTTTACAAGCATCTAACCGGCGCCGAGACGCTCAGGTTTTATGGTAAACTGTGCGGCATGCACGGCGCTGCCCTAAGGGATCGGATTCAAGAACTCCTGGAATTGGTGAGTTTGCAAAAGGCGGCGGACCGGCGGTTGAGCGGTTATTCCAAGGGGATGCTTCAACGAATTGGATTGGCTCAGGCCCTCGTCCAGAGACCCGGACTGCTGGTTCTCGATGAACCCACCGCGGGAGTGGATCCGGTAGGTTCACGGGAAATCCGGGATTTGATTTTCGGACTGCGAAACGAGGGGATTACCGTTTTTTTGTGCTCTCATTTGTTGGAACAGGTTCAGGAAGTTTGCGATCGGGTCGGTATTATTTTTGAGGGTCGCATGCGGCGAGAGGGGGCGCTGGATGAGTTGATCTCCATTGCTGATCAAACCGCCCTGACCATCCAGAGCGCATCCCCAGCGTTGCTCGAACAAATCCAAAATCTGGTCAGCCATGAGAAAGGCGCCTCCATGGTGGAATTGGGACATCCCAGAACGACGCTGGAAGATCTCTTTTTGAAAATCGTGAAAGGAGGAAAAACCAGTGATGAGTGAAGCAATGAAACCAGGGAAAGTCCGGCTTTTCACTTTGGAGAGGATTTGGACAATCGCCACCAGCACCGTTACGCAACTGATCCGGATGCGCACCTTTTACTTTCTGCTCTCATTCGCCGGCCTGGTGATCGCCATTGGTAATCTGAACATTCCGGATACCCCGGCAAAAGAGTTGTCGATGATCAAGAAAGTCTCTTTCGGAACCATGGATTTGTTTGCCTGGTTATTCGCGATTGTTTCTACGGCCCTTTTGATTCCCCGGGATATTGAGGATCGCACTCTCTACACCATCCTTTCCAAACCGGTTCGCCGAATCGAATACCTTGCCGGAAAACTATGCGGCGTTCTCATAGTGATCGGGATTTCACTGCTGGTGATGTTTGCCGTTTGCGGAACCATGATCTCGTTTCGAGAGGCCGGGTTTGTCAAAAATGAAAGAAATACCATGGTGAAGGATGGTCGATACTCGGACCAGGAAATCGACCAGCAAATTGCCCTCATCAGCAAACATGGAATGCGTCCCGAACTCGGAATCGCAGTCGCGGCGTCGTTCATGAAAGCAGCAGTTATTGCCTCGGTTACGATTTTCCTTTCGACCTTTGCATCGAGTTCCCTGTTCACCATCATCATCAGCATCCTGATTTTCTTGATCGGGCACGCCCATGCCATGGCGTCCAGTTTCTGGCTTTATCACAGCGGTGACAATGTGGTGATCAGGCAACTGTTTAAGATCGTAAAAATCCTGATTCCTGATTTTCAACTGTATTCTTTCAGCGAAGGAATCGTTCTCGCCGAGCCGGTGGTTTACTCCCTCGTCGGGCAGATGGTTCTTGTCACCATCGGTTATCTGACGGTGTTTTTGCTGCTCTCTCTTTTGGTTTTTATCGACAAGGAATTCTAGCCTGAATGATGTTTTTTCGGAAAATACCCCGGCCTCTGCTCATTCTGGTCATCCTGGTCGGGTTTGGTCTGCTTCGGGGCCCCTTTGAAGACGGATTGCGCAGGCGATTCATCGAGGAGCGCCTCTTGCTCCCGCCGCCCGGGCATACCGTGATGCAGCAAATGGGCCAGTCCGCGCTGATGGGAACTCTCGGTGGGCTCCGTTCTCTGGTCGCCACCTTTCTCGTTCTGAAGGCATTTGATCAATTCAGTCACAAGGAATGGGAAGACCTGAGACGAACCTACATCATTATCACCAACCTGGAACCAAGGGATGAGACTCACTGGGTATCCGTGGTATGGCACCTCGGAATCAATGCCACGGCAAGCGTTGAATTCAACGAATCCATTCCCCCGTTTGAAAGGCAACGACTCTTTACCGAATACGCCACGGAAGCCGTCCGGCTCGGCGAGAGCGGGCTGAAGCAAATTCCCGATTCGGTGGCCATTCGAAAGCAACTGGCAGAGGTTTACCGGGAAAAACTGAAGGATTACTGCGCGGCAGCACGCGTCTACAAAGAGATGCTGGGCCTTCCCGGATGCCCCGGCTATGCGCTCCGCTTTTATGGCTACTTCCTGGCTGACTGCCCCGGCAACGAACGGAAAGCCTATGATTATTTGATGAATCTTTACCGACAGGGCGAGAAACAGCGCCTCCCCACTTTGCTCATCAAAATTAAAAAACTGGAGACGGCACTGAATATTCCATTCTCGAAAAGAATTCCCGACGAACAGGTTTCCCGCCGCTCCAAAAAAGGGAATTTCAAAACACAAAGCAACCCGCCAGGAATTCGGATTCCCTGAAAATGACGAAATGCCAAGTCTAAGAGACTGTCGGACTTAGATGGTTTGAGCGAGGAAATCGAGGTTTGAGCCAAAATTTTCATCAGTTGGAGGAGTTTGTGGGCACACAAATGACGAAAACGAAGGGAAATGTGGGCCAAATCCTCGTTTTCCGCAGTCAATCACGGTAAGTCCGACAGACTCCTAACCTTCATTGCTAAAAATTCGAATTATGCTTTGTTCAGACCGCAGGGTTTCACTTTTTTATTCCCGTGAGGCCGGGCTGATGTTCCAGCTAATGAAATACGCCATCTTCGGAGACATACACGCCAATCTGGAGGCGCTCGAAGCCGTTCGCGCCGATGCGAGGGTGCAGCAATGTACCGATTATGTTTGCGTGGGAGACATTGTGGGTTACGCCTCCAACCCGAAAGAGTGTCTGGAAGCAGTCCGCGAGATGGAGTGTCCCGTAGTCAAGGGGAATCACGATGAAGAAGCCGTTTTGGACACCTCACTCGAAGGCCTGAACCCACTCGCCAAGTTTGCCATGGAATGGACTCGGGAGCAATTGAACGAAGATGAGCGCGATTATCTGACGCACCTCAAACTCGTCCGTCAGGTACGCGATTTCACCGTCGTCCACGCCACCCTCGACACCCCCGGCGGCTGGACTTATGTAACCAATAAATTCGATGCCATGGCAAGCTTCAGTTATCAGTTTACCCAGCTTTGTTTCTACGGCCACACTCATACGCCTCGAATTTATGTGAAGGGTGACAGCGTGGATACTTCAGACGACATGTCCGTAAGCCTGGAAATGGGGCGAAAATATTTTATCAACGTGGGAAGCACGGGTCAACCGCGCGATGGAGATTGGCGGGCTTCCTACGCTATTTACGACGTGGAAAATCAAGAAGTTTCCATTCGCCGACTGGAGTATGACATTCAGAGCGCCCAACAAAAAATCATCGAAGCCGGCCTTCCCGAAATGTTGGCCCATCGGCTCTCTCTGGGGAAATAGTTCAGCATTTCGATGATTGGCTGCGGGAAAATCCTGATCATCAAACCAAGTTCTCTGGGCGACATTGTCCATACCCTCCCGGCCGTGGAAGCACTCCACCGCAGCGCCCCGGACGCGGAAATTTGCTGGATTGTCAATACCGAATGGGCGCCTCTGTTGGAGGGGATCCCCCACATTTCAAGTCTGATAGAGTTTCCTAGAAAAAATCTGCGCGGCCCCTTGAAATTCAAACGGGCGAGAACCTGGATGAATCGCCACATCAAGAATCTCCGTCCGGATTTGACATTGGACTTTCAGGGGCTTTTGCGCAGTGCCCTGATGGCAAAAAAGGCAAATGGGCAGCGCACCATTGGCTTCCGTAACGCCAGAGAAGGCGCCCATTTGTTCTATGACGAAAAGGTGGAAATCCCGAACTGGAACCAACTTCACGCCATCGACAGAAACCTCGCTCTGGCCCGTTTTTGCGGAGCTTCGGTAGCTGCATCACAGGTCACTGTCACCCTGCCGCAGGGCGATTACCTGCCCATCAATGGATTGGCAAAACAAGAGAAATTTATTCTGCTGCACCCCTTTTCACGAGGAGACGGAAAATCCCTTTCCAAAACCGAAGTCGCGGAATTTTGTCACCATTTCGATCCTCTACCAGTGGTCATCGTCGGGTCCGGGGTGGATTGGATTGAGGGCTCAGATCCGGATCTGCCCGAAAGGGCTTACACCCTGCTCGGACAAACCTCCTTGCCTCAGTTGATCGATCTGATTCGTCGGGCCGCTTTTACGGTAAGCACCGACAGTGGCCCCATGCACCTTGCGGCCGCCATCACCGACAGCCTGCTTTCCATTCACACCTGGTCCGATCCGATGATGGTTGGTCCGTGGAGAAAACAGGCATTCATTTGGCGGGACTCGGAGATTTGGCGGGTAGATGAGATCGAGGCAGCTCAGTTTCCCGAGAGACGAAATGACCGGAAGGATTTTGCCAATCGGGATCGCCTGATGAGTGAATCCGATTTGATCGTCCTTTGCAGCTTCGTGAAACAGTTAGTTTAACCCGCATGTTTTATTGAACTTTTCATCGCGGGAAGCCACGTGATCTATCCGCCTCAACCATCTCACCGACCCTTCCCGGATGGTGGTGGATACAACAGGGTCGAAACACCCACCCAACCCTGTTACATCCCCTTTTTTTGAAAAATGGGCCGCAGTAATTTGCGATAGTTTCCCCCCAGAATAAGCCCCCTGTCTCTTTTGGAAATATCGGCGCCAATGATTTTTCCCAGCTCGGTCCCAAGGGACCTCGAAGGGAGGTGGCTACCGAAAACAATCCGCGTCGCTCCCAGTTCCCGAACAGCCATTTCGATGAACCCGGCAGTGGCATCAAAACCGGAAGTCTCGATCAGAATATTCGGCGAATCACGAACCGCCCGAATTCCTTTCTCCCATTCGCCACCGGCGTGGGCACAAATGAATTTCTGCTCCGGATATCTCGCAGCCAATTCAGCCAGTTCAACGGGAAGAGAGGTTTCCGGTCTGATTTTCCCGCCGGTAACATCCCAGGTATGCTGCATGATGACGCCCTTTAAGTCGATGATGTGCTCGACCAGGGGATTCATGTTCGGGTGCGAGCAGGCCCTGGCGCCGGGGCCGCTACCGGCGAAATAAACGCCCAGCATGGGCCCGTCTTTTATCCAGCGATCCATCGCCTCAATCGAGGCCGGAACATGATTCACGTTGATCTGGATCATCCCCAACAAGAGGCCCGGCCAGCGTTCCAATGGTTTCATGAAGGATTTCAGATTGGTGCGCGCTCTTTTTTCAAACGTGGCATTTCTGGTGGTTCCAATTCCGACATGGGAAAAATAACAGAGCCGCTCGATTTCGCCCTTTTGGATCGTCGGCATGGTTCGTTCGATATCGGTGATGATCTTGCTGCTCCCGTCTCCACCGGGATCAGAATAAGAAGGGAGAAAATAGGAATCCCAGATGTGGTAATCCTTCAACTGCTGCGACGAAGGCAGTCCGGGCTGTCCGGAAAACGGATTCATGGCTTCCATACTTGATTCGCCAGGTTCTCCGCGTTTTTCTGAAACAGGGAAGCCAGTTCTTCATCAGTGAGATCCGATTCGCCAGCCCGGATCAAAGCAGCCTACGGGATCAGGAAAGGAGAGTGACTCCCAAACATCACCCGCCCCGGCGGGAATCCTCGCAGGAATTTTGCGGGTCCATCCGTCCCATCGACGCGGGCCATGTCAAAGTAAACACCGGAAAACGCAGCCAGCGTTCCTTTCAATCGCAAAGGATTTCGATGGTTGAGGATTTGAATTTTTGCTTTGGGGATCTTTACCAGTCGATTCGCAAGAGTAGAGAGATCGACATCGGGCGCCTCTACCAGGCGGTTCTGGGTTCGGATGTCTTCCATCGCCACGGGGATTTGCACCAGCAATCCGGCTTCGCCGGCAAGTTTCAGGAGATGAAGAAAGGAAACGTCATTGAGGGTGTAACCGTGATAGTTCGGATGAATCCGAATGGCGTGCATCATGTGTTCCACAACACATCGCCGCAGGTCTCCCTCCCATCCCGGCAGTGCCGGATTGATCGCACCAACGGGAAGCAATTCCGCATGACCCCGGCACGCCCTGACCAGGCGGTCATTCACCGCACGGAGATCGCGATGCAGGATCGCTTCAAAGCTCCCCGCCCAGGCTTGTGTGATACCCAGTTGCCGGAATTTTCTGACCAGTCCTTCGGTGTCATCCAGGGGCAGGCGGCGAAAGGGCCACTGAAAAAGACTGACGTTGGTGTCGGTAATGGAAATGGGCGGCACACCGGCTGTCAGTCCCTTGGGCGAAAACAGGGCGGCCGCTGTTCCGGCCACGGCGGCAGTATGGAGAATGTCCCTACGATTCATGCTCCCAAGGCTATCGAAAAAGTCCGGTGAAGCGAAGCATTTATCACACGCCTGTTCATTTTCGCGAAGGACCGTCCATTGCCTTTTGAGTTGGCGTCGGGCATTTGAGAGTAGTAACATCGGAGGAATGAACTCCTCAGCCATCATCGCCAGAGTGCTAACAGGCATGTTCATCATCGCCCAACCCACAATTTTCAGAGTGCTATCCGCCGCGGAACCCCTGGTGATCCGAGCAATCGATGCCGCCTCGGGTCGGCCCGTTCCCCTGGTTGAACTGGAAACAGTGAATCATCTGCTTTTTGTGACTGACAACGCCGGAGTTGTGGCATTCGACGAGCCGGGCCTCATGGGGATTAATGTTTTTTTCCATATCCGCAGTCATGGATACGAGTTCCCCAAAGACGGCTTCGGTTATCGGGGCCGGACACTGAAAACCATTGCAGGCTCCACTGTGGAGTTACAGTTGAAGCGCAAAAATATTGCCGAACGACTTTACCGAATCACCGGTGGTGGGACCTATGCCGAGAGCGTCAAAGCCGGCCTCCCAACTCCCGTATCAAGACCTCTGCTGAATGCGCGGGTGTTTGGATCAGACAGCGTTGACAATGCAATTTATGGAGGAAAACTTTTCTGGCTTTGGGGGGACACAAATCGACCGGGCTATCCCCTGGGAAACTTTCAGGTGACCTGCGCCACATCCGAGCTTCCCGAACATGGCGGGCTTGATATCGAGACGGGTATCAATCTGCACTACTTTGAAGATAAAACCGGCTTTGCGAAAAGAATGGCCCCGATTCCGGGAAAAGGCCCCACCTGGCTGAGCGGCCTGATTACCTTACCGGACAGGAACGATCGGGAACATCTCGTCGCAACGTATGTCAAGGTGGAGTCACCTATGACGGTCTATGAAAAAGGTCTTTGCGAATACAATGCTGGCACAGAGATTTTCGAGAAAATAGATACTTTTCAACGGCCCGATTCCCCGGCGCCGGACGGGCATGCTTTTCTGGAAAAATTGGACGGAAAAACATGGGCCTGGTTCGGCCAAGGGGCTCCTTCTCTGCGAATGCCGGCAAATTATGAGAGCTGGAAAGATCCGACAACCTACGTCCCGGTCACTGCCGACGTAAAACTGAGGGAACTCAAATCGGGCAGAAAAATAAAAAACCACAACGGTTCCGTCGCCTGGAATCCGTGGAGAAAAAAATGGATCTTCCTATTCACTGAATCCGGCGGGGAAAGCTCCCGCCTGGGTGAAATCTGGTATGCCGAATCGGATGCCCCGGCAGGCCCGTGGCGCAAGGCAGTCAAAATCCTGAGCCACGATCACTACACATTTTACAATCCGAAAATGCATCCCTATTTTGCAAAAGAAGATGGCAGAGTCATTTTTTTCGAAGGCACTTACACGGCCACTTTTTCCGAAACCAGCGTCGGAACGCCGCGTTATGATTACAATCAAATTCTCTACCGCCTTGATCTGGCCAGTCCAGGCCTTCGGCCAGCTCAACAGAGCCGGTAGCCGCGGGATTTCGCCAGACCCATTCGACAGGGTCATCTCCGGGCGCCGACGGGGTTTTACCGGATTACGCAAAGTCGTGGTTGCACCCGGAAATCGCAGAAGACCTCTTTTTTCAACAACTCATGGCCACTTGCGGCGTTCCACCTCTCATGAAGAAGCTGATGAATCCTGGAATTTCGACGATGAGCATCGGCTTGATGTTCTGTTTTAGCACCGGTTATCCCGCGGAATCAAAGAGCCAAACGAAAAATGCGTCCGATTCGTTGGACAAATTTGTCAAGACATACGATCACAACAACGATGGCAAATGGAGCCGTGATGAAATACCGCCCAGGCTGCTTGCCCGGATGAAACGGGTGGACGGCAACGACGACGGAGAACTCAGTCGTGACGAATTAGCGAAACTTCCCGGGCGGATTCGGGAGCGGATTCTTTCGATGAAAGATTCCGGGGCCGATCCAGCCAAAGGAAAGATGAAGGGTCACACCAAGACCAATGGGGAATACTACGCTCCACCGGCTGTAGAGGAGCGGGTCGAATCGAAACTCAAAATCGGCGATGAAGCACCTGATTTTTCGCTGATGCGGTCGGGCGGCGACGGGAAGATATCTCTTTCGCAATTTGCCGACAAGAAACCGGTCGTCCTCGTTTTTGGCAGCATCACCTGCAGCCCGTTTCGAGCCAAGGTCACTCAGACTTTCGATCTCTACAAAAAGTACCGTGATAAGGCGCAGTTTCTTCTCATTTATATTCGGGAAGCCCATCCTGAATCCACGATCCTGATCGAAGAAGAGAACGGCGGGAAATCACTGAAAAAATTCCTTCAGACGGATTCTTTTGAGACCAGATCCGGCAATGCCCAAAGTTGCCGGGCACTGCTGGACGTTCCGTTTCCCATTCTGGTTGATGGGGAGGCCAACGGAACACTGGCCGCTTACGGGGCCTGGCCGAACCGACTGGTGGTTGTCGGAAAAGACGGAAAAATCGCCTGGGACAGCGGGAAGGGACCACAGGGATTCCGCCCGGAACGGTTGAACAAGTGGCTTTCGGAAAACTTGTGAAGAAAGGAAGAGTCCATTTCAGCCCGTTGACGGATGCTAAGAGGCTGTTGAAAAACGATGGAATGAAAAACTGCGAGTCATTTTGTTCGATGGCGAGGCGCGGTGAAGGAAGGTAGCCTGCTGCCTGACTGAATTGCAACGAGGCCAGCGGACAAAAGGGCCGCAGCCCGAAGGGTCGATTGAAAAACACCTCCGGCAAGGCCGCTGTTTTCCCATCCAACAAACAGAAGATTTTTCGTTTCAGGGTTTTTCCACA
>Ga0114931_10006707_pt1 | contig 14136 bp, 12 predicted proteins | sample 2SBtaG_FD_89579 | JGI IMG/M metagenome (GOLD analysis project Ga0114931, IMG submission 89579) | Deep subsurface microbial communities from Kolumbo volcano to uncover new lineages of life (NeLLi) - 2SBTROV14_V59a metaG | ecosystem: Environmental > Aquatic > Marine > Volcanic | place: Kolumbo...
AAGCTCCAGTCCGGCGACTGGTTCAGCCGCACCAAGATCGCCGAGGGCATCGAGGGCATCACCCGAACCTACCGCGACGCCGGTTACGCGCTCGTGGAGATGGTTCCCGGCACGGACCTCGACGAAGCCAACCACCTGGTCGACGTGACGATCAACATCATGCGAGGGCCGCTGGTTTACATCGAGCGCATCCACGTACGCGGCAATACCAAGACCCGGGACGCCGTCATTCGGCGAGAGTTCCGCATTAGCGAAGGCGACCTTTACAGCCAGAGCAAGCTCGAAGACGGCCGCGCGCTGGTAAACCAGCTCGGCTATTTCGAGCGGGTCGACGTCTCCGAAGAGGAGGGAACCTCGCGTGATCAAATGGTGATCAACGTCGAAGTCGCCGAGAAGCCGACCGGCACCTTCCAGGTCGGCGCGGGTTTCTCGTCGCTCGAAAGCTTCATCATCACCGCGCAGGTCCAGCAACAGAACCTCTTTGGACGCGGCCAAACGCTCGGTTTGAATCTGCAGCTTTCCGGCATCCGGCAGCAGATCGACCTCAACTTCGTCGAACCCTGGTTCCTCGGATCTGAATGGAGCCTCGGATTCGGTGTCTTCAAGCGCATCCGATCCTTTGCAGACTTTCGACAGGACTCGACCGGCGCGAACGTCACGACCGGCCATCCCCTCTTCAACCCGCGTTTCCGCATATTTCTTCGGTATGAATTCGAGAACGTGAACATCTCCCAGCCTCGGGGAAACCTCCTTGGCGTAGGCGGGCAACTGCAGAACACATTCTCGAACATCTTCATCGCCAATGCGTTCCGTGACGGCATCACCAGCTCGCTCAGGCTCACGCTCAGCTGGGACAGCCGCGACAACCGCTTGGCAACGACCGGGGGCATCTTTGCAAACTACGGGATTCAGGTCGCCGACCAATATCTCGGATCCGACAACACCTTCGTGCGGCAAACGGCCTTCGCCCGCTTCTACAAGAAGGTGTTCGGCCCCGTGGTCTTCAAGGTCAACACGGAGATGGGGCTCATCACCTCACGCAAGATTGTGCCGGTATTCGAGCGCTTTTACCTCGGTGGGATCTTCACGATCCGAGGCTATCGGTTGCAATCGGTCGGCCCCCAAGCTGGCGTCGCGACCGCCGGTGACCCAAACCTGCCGATCGTTCCGGCTGGCCGGCCGATTGGTGGCGACTTCCAGGCCTTTTACAATGTCGAGCTCGAGTTCCCGATCGTCGATGCGGTGGGCATTCGCGGGGTAATCTTCACCGACGGCGGCAACACCTGGAACATCTTTGCGTTCCGGGATCAGTTTGGCAATTGCCAGGCGCCCCTATCGCCCGAAGCCGACCGCTCGTCTGCCCCCTGTGGGATCAACCCCTTCTTGCGGTATTCCGTAGGCTTCGGTCTGCGCTGGTTCTCCCCGCTTGGGCCGCTGCGCTTCGAATGGGGCATCCCCATCAATAGGCGGCCCCAGGACAACCCGATCCGCTTCGAGTTCACGATCGGCCAGTCCTTCTGAGCGAATGAAAGCCCGTGGCTGGCCGTATAAACCGTGCGGCTTGACCTGATCGCGGTGAACGGCTAGCTAGGCCGGGCCTGAAAGGATGCTCTCATGCGGCTTTGCAGAATAGTCATTTTCGCTTTGGCCATCGCGGCTCTTGCCGGATCCGCGTCTCCAGTCTACGCGCAGGTCAAGATCGGCGTGGTCGACCTCCAACGGGCGATCAACGAAACCGAAGATGGCCGACAGGCGAAGCGGCGGCTCAAGAAGCTTTTCGAACAGCGGCAGAAGTCGCTCAACGCGGCGCAAGAAAAAATCAAAGCCCAAAAAGCGAGCCTCGAGCGGCAGCAAGACGTGCTCAGCCAGGAGGCGATGAAGAAGAAGGTCGACAAGTACCAGTCGGACCTGATGGAGCTGCAGAACGAGTACGTGCAGTACCAGCAGGAACTGTCCACCAAAGAAGGCGAGCTGACTCAAAAGATCCTCGAGAAGATGCAGGGGATCCTCCGTCGCATCGGACAGACCGATGGATACACCCTCATCATCGAAGCCAATGAAGGCGGCGTCGTTTGGGTGCCTTCGAACCTCGATCTCACCGACGTGCTCATCCAGCGCTACAACAAGCTGGCCAAGCAGGGCGGCGGTAGCGGGGGCAAACCCGCCGGCAAGAAGAAGTCGAAGTAACGGCGCATTCGTGGCCCAAACGGGCGTTTCCAGCTACAAAAGCCCATGGTGAGGTTCTGGGCGCTACCCGTCACGCTGCTGACGATGCTGGGCATCGCGGCGCCGGGGGTCGCAGAAGAGGCCCCGGCCCGCGAGGGGGCGGCTGCCGCCGAAGAGCCGGCCGTGGGGCGCGTCCATCAGGTCGATGAGTTCGCCCAGGCGGCGATCGCCCGTTACCCGGGCCTCAAGGCCGCGGCTGCCGACATCGATGCCGCGCGGGCGCGCCTGGACGAAGCGAGACTCTCACCGTTTTTCCAGTTCCAAGGCCAGGCGAGGTTTTTCGTGCGGCCGAGCGCCCGGGGCACCCCGATTTTCAGCCCTGACTCCCAGGTCCCCTGGACCAACCGGTGGGGCCCGGGCGGCGAGCTCGGTTTCGAAGGGGCGCTGCCGATCTATACGTTTGGCAAGTACCGTGCTGGCAAGAAAGCCGCATCAGCCGGTATCCAAAGCGCGGAATCCGCGCAAGACGCTACAGTCGCGCGCGTCGTATTCGACGTACGCCGTGCTTATTTTGGCACCGAGCTTGCCCTCGACCTGCAGGAGATGATTTCCGAAGGCAAGAACAAGCTTCGCAAGGCGGTCGACAAGCTCGCAGCGCGCCTGGAAGCGGACGACCCACGAGTTAAGCAAACCGATTATTGGCGCCTGCTCTCGGCCTTGTCGAAAATCGAGTCGCGGGAGTCCGAGGCGCTGCGGCTGGAAGCGTCGGCTCGGGCTGCGCTCGAGATCCTGTCCGGGATCAAACCCGCAATGGTTCCTGAATGCCCGCTCGAACCGGTGCAGAGCGAAGTTGTCGAGCTCGCAGCGCAAGTCGACCGCGCCCTCGAAAATCGTCCGGAAGTGCACCAGCTCCGTGCTGCCAAGGACGCCAAGAACGCCAACCTCGTCGTCAAGCGCGCAGGCTACCTGCCGGACATCCTCCTCGCGGTGCGCGCAACTTTCGCGCGGACTCCGGTCGTCACCGACATCAACAATCCGTTCATCATCGACCGCGGCAACTTCGCCGGCGTGTTCGCGGGGCTGGTCGCTCGATGGAAGCTCGACTTCGCCGGCACCAAGGCGCGCGTCAAGGCGGCCAAAGCCGAAATCGAATCGCTCAAAGCCAAGACCGAGGAGGCAGAGCAAGGCATCGAGATCGAAGTGACCACTTTGTTCGAGCAGCTTCAAGACGCCAAACGGCGGTTCGCAAGCTGGAGACGTTCGGAAAAGGAAACCCGCAAGTGGTTCGTGTCCGCGAGCCAGGGGTACGAGGTTGGCACGACCGACGCGCGAGAGCTGGTCGACGCGATGCAAGCCTACTTCAGCGCGCGTTCCAAGCGCCTCATGGCCACCGCTGAATACAATCTCGCCATTGCCGGTCTCGAAAAAGCAACGAATATACCCCTGGTCTCGAAAAAGGGCTGGCGCCCAGTGGACTGCGAGGAATAAACCCTCCCCTGATCTCGTCTAGAAGGAATCCATGGCTCGTTTGTCGATCATCTCAGGCTTTCTCAGTGCTTCTCTCTTCCTCGCGGCGCCCGTGGCGGCCGAGGGAACGTCTGTTGGCAATGGCGGGGCCGCGGTGTCCGAGGTCCGGCTCACCAAGGCCCAAATAGCGCAGGCGGAGCATTTCATCCGGGTCAAGCACAACAGGGTGCGGCAGGTGTTGCGCAAGCCAGACACCCCGGCGCGGGGCAAGGAGCTCACCAAGCTGCTGGGCGGGTTCCTCGACTACGAGCGCCTCGCCCGGCTCTCCCTCGACAAAGAATGGGACGAGCACTCCCCCCGCGAGCGTGCGCATTTCGTGAGCTTGCTCCGCCAGCTCGTCGAACGTCATTACCAGCCCAACATGGAGTCGACGCTCAAGTACAAAGTGAAGTGGGTGGGCACGGAGCCGATCGAAACGGGCGTCAAAGTAAAGTCGTTGGCGCGCTCCGTCGCCAAGAAGCGCCAACCCCCCGTTGCCATCGACTACAGCATGAGCCCGGCCGGCAAGAAGTGGAAGGTCTTCGACATCTTCACCGATGACGTGAGCCTAGTAAAAAACTACAAGCGCCAGTTCCGCAGGGTAATCAGGGACGAAGGCTGGGACGGTCTCCTCGATCGAATGGAAAAGAAGCTCAACGCGAAGGACGAGCTAATCTAGAAGAAGGGGGACTGCCCTTTTTCTTCAGGAGGATGGACACGCGTAGCCCAAAACCGTCCGCCCGGCGGCGGCCCCCCCAGGCCGCGCCGTTCGGACGCTCCCCTTTTGTGTCAGACCCTCTTGCGCAATCCTGCGATGTCCGTGATGACGACGCGGCGATGATCGGTTGCGACCACGCCTGCCCTTTTGAAGGCGCCGAGTACCAGCGTAACGGTTTCCCGTGTCGAGCCAACGTAGCTCGCGATCTCCTGATGGGTGAACTTGACACCCACCAGGATACCCCGTGAATCGGGAATCCCGTGCCTCGAGGACGCATCGAGCAGAAATTCTGCCACACGCGATTCTACGCTGCGCGTGAGCAGGGCATCGATTCGCCGTTCTGCAAGCAGCCGGCGTTCCCCCATCAATCGATGCATCGCGGAAGCGAACTCCAGGTCCTCGCTCATCACCATGCGGATGAGGCGGGGCGGAATGCGTAGCGCTTCCACGTAATCCAAAACCACCGTTTCGAGACGCGCTTCCGGATCGATCAGCGACATTTCGCCAACCAGATCGCCAGAACCGTAGTAACCGAGCGTCAGTTCCCGTTCCGGTGTACGGCGCACGCGCCGCACGCGACCACTTCCGATCACGAAGATCGCTGGATCGCTAGGCATGCACAAGGATGCGCGGCGATCGGCGTCGACCAGCGCGCTCCCGTTCAAGACTTGCTCCCGCAGCTCGGCGGTCAGTCCTTCGAAAACCCTGCAGCGCGCTAGAATCCTCGAGCGCCGTTCCTCCGTCGTTCGCAGTCGTCGCGCGCCGGAGCCGTTTTGCAGTGCAGGAGCATTGGAATCCATATTTACAGCCTTAACGGTATACTGCATCAATACAAGATTACCGTCAAGGCGTATAGTCACAAAATCACTAAAAAATGGTTTTTCCTTCGTGTTGACCAGAACGACCGCGTTCGCTAGTGTCGCCGCAGTGGGAAGGGGCTCGCTCCGGGCCGACGCCGACGTGCTAAATATGCGACTTTATTCAGGAAAAATTGGCCCAATCGTCGATGACCTGCTGCGGGATCTCACCGCCCAAGAAGACATCGAGGTCGAGGACGCAGCCGAGGTCCGGCTCGATCTCGAGGCGGTTCTCAAGGAGTTCGTGCGGCGGGAGCGCCAGATGATCGACGACGCCAAAGATCGCATGGAACACGAAGGCCTCGGTTACTCCAAGCTAGGCCGGATGCGGCAGCGGCTCGCCAAGGAGCGGGGCTTTCCTCAACAGGATGAAGTGCTGCCCTACTTGGTCGACCAATTGCTCAACATGCTCTTTCACAGCGCCAACGTCGTCGAAATTTACGCGGACGACGCCACCCTTCGAAAGAAGATGACGCCAGTTCTGCGACGGCATATGGAGGTCGACACGGGGCTCGACGCCGAGGTGCGCTCGAAGATCAAGAACCTGCAAGAGGGAACCGCCGCATTCGAGGTCGAGTACGCCAAAGTGATGGACCAGATCAAGCACAAGCACGGGCTCGAGTAGGCGCCCCATGCAAAGCATGACGGGATACGGGAGCGGGCGGGCCGCGCTCGGCGAAGGGCAGATCGTGCTCGACATACGCACCGTCAACCATCGCTTTTTAGATGTGCGCGTGCGTCTTCCCTCTCGCATTCAGAGTCGAGCGCCGGTGGTGGAGCGGGTGATTCGGGCCCGTCTCGAACGAGGACGCGTAGACGTAACGGCTCGGTTCGATGGACAGACGCTGCCGCAGCCAACGTTGGATCTGGAACGTGCCCGCGCTGTCTACGCGGAGCTTGCTGCGCTGCGTGATTCGTTGAATCCGGAGGAGCCCCTTCCCCTCAGCCTTCTCTCCTCGGTGCCGGACCTGTTCGTCGTCCACCGCAACATCGACGAAGAGCTCATCGACGGCGCGCTCGGGCCTGCAACCGAAGCTGCCTGCGCCGCCGTGATGGCCATGCGCGACAGCGAAGGAGCCGCATTGGCCTCCGATCTCCGCACCCGGCTGTTAGACCTCGGTGCCAGTGTCGCAACGCTGAGAGACGCTATGCCGGAGACGATCGAAAACCGGAGAACGAAGCTTCGCGATCGCCTGAACGCCCTGCTCGCGGATGTGGATGCCGAGCTCGATCCGTCGCGTCTGGAGCAAGAGATGGCCCTGCTGGCAGACCGCTCCGATGTCACCGAGGAGCTCGTGCGCCTGGACAGCCATCGGGACCAAATGCTCGAGCTGATCGACGATGCGAGCGCGCCAGTTGGGAAACGGATGGACTTTCTGCTGCAAGAGATGGCGCGCGAGGCCAACACCATCGGCTCGAAGGTGCAGGACGGAACGCTCACGACGCACGTCATCGCGCTGAAGGGCTGCATTGAACAATTGAGGGAGCAGGCCCAGAATGTTCTTTAGCCGACCATGCCGGCAAGGCAGCCTTCGCATAGGAGGAATAGCTCGATGACTGTAGCCGCACCGATAGAGTCGGATCTCATCTTGTTGGTCATCAGCTCGCCCTCCGGAGCAGGAAAAACCACGTTGACCCGCCAGCTGCTGCACGAATTCCCGGAGTTCAATTTCAGCGTCTCGCACACGACGCGCGAGCCGCGCGCCAACGAGGTCGATGGTCGGGACTATCACTTCGTCACGGAGGCGGCCTTCCGCCAAATCATCGACGACGGCGGATTCGCGGAGTGGGCCGAGGTGCACGGCAACCTCTACGGCACGAGCGTCACCGAGATCGAACGCGCTCGCAAAGCGAGGAAGAGCGGCGTTCTCTTCGACGTCGATTACCAGGGCGCTCGTCAAATTAAAGAGAAATTTCCGCGCGCCATCGGCGTCTTCATCTTACCGCCTTCTATGGACGAGCTTCGCCGCCGATTGGAGGAACGTGGCTCCGATGACGCGGAGTCGCGCCGCCGCCGTTTCGAGACGGCCCGTGAGGAGATCGAGCACTATCCATTCTTCGACTACATGATCGTCAACGACGAGCTGCAGCGAGCCCTCGACGAGCTGCGCGGCGTCCTCCTCGCCGAGGGCTGTAGGCAATGGCGAGTCGCGGCCAAAGCCGAAGCTCTGCTCCAAGAGTAACCAGCGATACCTTCAGAACTGGATGCCGAGGATCAGCCGCATGGTCAACGCGCGCTTGATGCCCAAGCCCTCCGTGCCTGGCTCGTTGATGCCGTTGACGTTGAGATACTTGAGGCCGGCGAGCGGAAACAGCACACCGAACTGGAACGACGTAAAGAAGCCGTCCGTGAACTTGGGGCCGTTCTCGGTTCGGTAATACATCGACAGATCAAGCTCCACGCCGAGGTTAGGCTCCGAAGAGTAGGTCTGCTGCTGATACATGGCGCGGCTGTAAATGAGATCGGCCCGCGCGCCTAGGACACGGCCGAAATCGCTACGGATGATGTCATAGCTGATCGCAGGCGCGAAATAGTAGGCGCCCGCAATACGGCCCATGATACTGCGCCAGAGGATCAAGTCGATGCGGTAGTCGGGGTGGAACGAGAAGTTCGAGACCGTCTTTTTTCCGACCGGTTGTGTCGCAAGGTCTTCGTATTGGGAAAGACCGACCACGTCCGGGTCTCCAGAAGCCATGCCACCCTTGACAAAAACACCGAGCTTCTTGTTCAGGAAGCGGTACTCGCCTTCGAACGCGAGCCCCCACTGGCGCAGCTTGAACTTCTCTCCCTCGGCTGTTGGCGGGAACTGACCGGGCGAGATGTTTTGCATCTTGCCGAGGATGCCCGCGACCTCCAGCTCCAGGCGCAGATCCTTCCACAGGACTTGAAACCAGCCATCCGGCATGTAGACTTTCGCGTCGCGACGGACGAAGGCGTTCTCGAGGTCGATCGGCGTACCGAGCAGAGGCGCCGTGGCCGTAGAGAGGGACTGGGAGCGATAAATGAAGTAGGCGCCGCCGTTAAACACCCACTTGCCGCGCGCAAGCCGTTTCTCTTGCGCGAGGGGCTCCATGCGGCGCGCGAACAAGAGGCTCCATTGCCGCACGTCGTCGGACTTGCTCGCATCGATTGGAATGGCCTGGATGTCCTCGACGGGGTCGAAGATGTAGCCCTTGCTCGCGAAATCCCACGACGCCCCGAAGAACATGCCCTTGAACTTGCCGATGAGCTGAATGCGATCGACCTCCGATTGGAAGTCGGAATCGAGAGCGGTGTCGAGAATGTTGGTCCCCTCGCCCGCGTTCCAAAGCATCCCGAGGCCCCACTGGTGGCCCATGCGGCCAAAGCGGAGCTGACCGATCGTGCTGTTCGTCACCTCGCCCCAGGCCCGCCGGACGAGGATGTTGTCGCCCACGGTATTGCGAAAGGACTGCGGCGGAGTGGCGGTTTGGGTCAAGGTGTCCACCGGAACCCCGGGAGCGCGACCCGGGATCTGGCCGACCTGATCGACGGACTTGACCTCTGGCGTAGAACCCAGCACGAGGTTATCGAACACATCCACCATCATGTGGACTCGAATGTTGTCGTTCAGCGACAGCGTCGGCTGCAGGCGAAGCCGCATGTTCGCAAAGCGCAAGATGCCGCTTCCATCGCAACGTTGGTCCTGGGCGGCAGGGGACATCGGTGTGCCCTTACAACCGCCCTGCGGAAGCACACCGTTGAGGCCAGAAGCCGTCCCATTTTCCAGTGGAATCCATCGGGTGAAGGGATCCCCGGGCAAGCGGTCGAGCGGAACGCGACGCAACGAAAAGTTGTCGATGTAGTTGGCTCGCACGCGGAAATAACCGTTGAGCGAAAACACTGGACGAGGATTGGTCCAGGAAGCCAAGGTCGGATCGGCAGCCGGTGGCGCGGCTTCCCCGAGAAGCGCAGCGTCGTCCGCAGCCATCTGGTCTTCATCCTCGGAGCTCGCTTCGTCGAAGTCCCCTTCTTCGAAATCCTGGTCGTTCGCCGGCGCGGCCGGGAGCTCGAGCCCCTCGACACTGGGCGCTCGCAATTGCGGCGGCAGATCTTCCTCCCGGCTGGGCTCTGCAGCAGGCTTTCCTGCCTCTTCATCGGCGATGGCTTTTTCTTCGGCGGTCGCTGCGCTGCGGCGCGCCCCGGCGGGGGTGGAATCATCGGTGGACGACCCTTGCGCCGCAGCCGAGATCGCCCAGAGGGAAACCAACCAAATAGTCGCTAAGAAACGGCGCATGGGACCCGTGCGGTCCGGGGCGTAGCACGCCGGGATCACGCGGGTCAACGGGGCAATCGCTGCCTTGACCGCAGGCGCTGCGGCCTTTAGCTCCGGTGCCGAGACTTCTGTGACCGATAGTTTGCGCTTCATCCCTCTTGGCGGCCTCAACGAGGTCGGAATGAACTGTGCCGCGCTGGTGTGCGGCGGCACCACCATCGCCATCGACTGTGGCATCGGCTTCACCGATGACAATGGTGCCGAGCTGGTTCACCCCGATTTCGGCTGGCTCCATGGGCAGGCTAAGAACCTGCAGGCGATCGTCATCACCCATGGCCATGAAGACCACATCGGCGCCCTTCCCTACTTCCTGAAGAAGGTCCGGGTACCGGTCTATGCCCCTCCCTATGCGGCCGCTCTGATCGAGGATCGCCTGGCGGAGCACCGTCTGGAAGGGGTCGACCTGCGCGTGAGTCCCGCCGGCAGCCGGGAGCAAATCGGGTCGGTCTCAGTCGAGCGTTTTTCGGTGCACCACTCCATCGCGGACGCCACGGGGCTCATTTTGGATACGCCCGTGGGCACGGTGATCCATACGGGGGACTTCAAAATCGAGCGCGACCCCTGCGAGGGTCAGCGCTTCGATCGCGCCCGACTGGAAGAAGTCGCGGCCAAGGGCGTGCGGCTATTGTTGAGCGATTCGACAGGAGCCGACGTCCCGGGACACTCCCGACTCGAACGAGACGCCGCGGCCGCGCTCGAGCAATGGATTGCCCGCTCCCTGAATCGGGTCGTCGTGGCCACGTTTTCCTCGAACGTTTTCCGGTTGAGAGCCACCCTACGAATCGCCCGAGCGCAAGGCCGCAGGGTTTGCCTGCTCGGCATGTCGGTTCGCAAACACACCGAAACCGCTCGAGCGCTCGGCTTGATTCCACCGATCGACGGCCTGCTGATCGCGCCTGCAGACGTCGACTCCCTGCCGCCCCACCAGGTCCTGATCATCGCCGGCGGCACACAGGGCGAGTGTGCGTCGGCGCTCACCCGGCTGGCGCGCGAAGAGCACGCGCGCGTGCACCTCGAGCCGGGCGACACGGTGATTTTCTCGTCACGCGTCATTCCGGGCAACGAGCTCGCCGTCCTGGATGTCATCAATCGATTTGAGCACCGCGGCCTCGAGGTGATCACTCGCGACACGCATCCGGAGATTCATGCGAGCGGCCACGGGCGTCGCGAAGAACAGCGCGCCATGATTCAGATTCTGCGGCCCGAGGCGTTCGTGCCCGTGCATGGAACGCACCATCATCGAAGCCGCCATCTCGAGCTCGCCGCAGAAGAAGGCGTTGCGCAAACGCAGCTGATCGAAAACGGCAACGTCCTCGAGGTGACCCGTAACCGGCTGCGCGTGGTGGACACGGTTCGGGTGGGGCGCGTGTATGTCGAGGGTAGGCAGCCGCTGAGCGCGGAAGTCATGGCGGAGCGCCGCACCATGGGCTCGGGTGGATTGATCGCGGTCCGGCTCTGTCTCGACAATGGGCGGATTCAGCACGCCCCCGAAGTCCTGTCCCGGGGGGTTTTCGACGCGGCCGATCGAGGCCAAGTGGAGCGCGCAATCGCAGAGGACATACGCGCCCGGCTGCAGGGGCGGCCCTTTGCGAACCCCCAAGAGGCCGAAGAGGCGGCAATTGAGACCGTACGGCGCTTCTTGGTACACACTCACCGGAGGCATCCGTTGATTGTGGCGAACGTGGGTGGGAAATGACGAGCCGATGGGTCGCCTGGCTGGCGATGGCGCTTGCCCTGGGCGGCTGTCACCGGTACGCCCGCCCGGAGCCGAGCCTGCCACTCGCCTCCACCGAAGCCAGGAGCGACGCGTTCGCGAGTAATGGTTCGAGCGGACCCGCGACCGAACCGGCTACCTCGCCAAGCAGCGCTGGCGCGCGTCGTGCCACGGCGACGGAGCGCGCAGCGATCGAAGAGCTCGTTCGCGCCGCCGAGTCCATACGGCAGCTGAGGCTACGGCACCCAGTCAAGATCGAAATTGAAGACGACGACGCTATTGTGAGAAGCTTACGGTCGCAGATCGATGAAGCGGAGATCGAGCGGGCGAGACTGATTTACGGCGCCCTGGGCTTACTGGATGCGGACGAGGACCTTCGAAGCATGTTCGCGGGTGTCCTTGGTGAGCAGGTGATCGGATACTACGATCCAAGCACGGGCCGCCTCGTCATACGCGAAGACGTGATGGCCGGGTTGGCTGGCGCGTTCGGACCCGAGCAAGCCCAGGAAGCGCGCTTGGTGCTCGTGCACGAGATCGTGCATGCGCTTCAGGACCAACGGCTCGGTCTCGGCAAGGCCTACGAAAAGTAACGTACCGCGGATGCCGACAACGCCTTCCATGCGCTAGTCGAGGGAGACGCCACCCTCGCGATGCTGGCACAGGCGCTGCGCCAGCAGGGCATACCGCTGTCTTCCGCAACCGCCGGAATCCAACAGATGGGGGACTATGTCGATCTCAACGCGCTGGTGCGCGGGGAGAAGCTCGACGACGCTCCGGCGATTCTTCGAGTCACCCTGGTCGCACCCTATCTTCGAGGCTTGCAATTCGTGGCTGCGGTACAAGGACGGGGCGGGTGGCCTGCGGTGAACAATGCACACCGGAGGCCCCCAACGACTAGTGAGCAGATCCTGCATCCCGAGAAGTTTTTTGCCCGCGAGCCAGGCGAAGAGATCGAGATCCCAGAGAACAAACAGGTCCTCGCGGCGGGCTTCAAACGCATCGAAGAAGATACGCTCGGCGAGCTGGAGCTCAGTGTCTATCTTGGTCAGGCGGGCCCTTCGGACACGGACGACGAGGCAGCAGCGGGATGGGGCGGTGATCGCCTCGCAGTCTATGCACGCGGTAGGCGGACGGCGGTGATTTGGTGGACGACTTGGGACACCGATACCGACGCAAAGCAGGCCTTTCGCGCTGCGCGCTCGGTCTCGCACAAGGGATCGAGGACGCGAGTCGAACGCAGGGGCCGGTCGGTCCTCATCGTGAAGGGCCTACCAGCCAAGCTGCAGCGCGCCGTTTGGAACGACTTCATCGCGTTTGCTGGCCACGTCGAGGGCGCCCCAGCGCCCCCGGACGTTCGATCCGATCTCCGCTATTGAGGTTGTCCTAGGAGGCACCCCAAGCTAGGAACGCAGCATGGGGCGCGCATCGTGGGACGAATACTTCATGGACATCGCCGTGGTGGTCGCGAGGCGATCGACCTGCCCTCGCAAGCACGTCGGTGCGGTGATCGTGCGTGACAAGACCATTCTCTCGACGGGCTACAACGGCTCGGTCCGCGGCCTGCCCCATTGTGATGAGGTCGGCCACATGATGGTGGACGGCCACTGCGTGCGCACGATCCACGCGGAGATCAACGCGATCATCCAAGCCGCCAAGAACGGCGCACGGATCGAAGGAGCCTCGATCTACGTTACGGCTTCCCCATGCTGGAATTGCTTCAAGGCCATCTGTAACGCCGGCATCCAGCAAATCGTCTTCGAGGAGTTCTATCGAGACGAACGAATTTTCCAGGTTTCTCAGGCTCTGGGCATCGAGTTGGTCGAGCTTCACCGTGAGAAAGCCATTCCCAGGGCTGCACCTTGACGCGTCTGGCGCTCGGCAGTACGAACCGCGCTCTGCAAATCACCTAAAATCCAATGCAATCTGAAATTCGCGAGATCAGCCCCGTCCTCGTGGAGGTTACGGTCGAAGTACCGTGGGACCGGATCGAGAAGGACCTCAACGACACGTACCGAGAAATCGGCAAGACCGCCCGCGTTCGCGGGTTTCGTCCCGGCAAGGTTCCAAAGAACGTGCTGAAGCAGGTCTACGGCCGACAAGCCGCTGCTCAGGTCACCGGCACACTGGTCGAGCAAGGCCTCATGCATGCAGTGCAAGAGCACGAGCTTCACATCGTGGCCCAGCCGGAAATGGATGAGCCGCCGGAGCTCCAGCGAGGCAAGCCACTCACGTTCAAGGCCAAGGTCGAGGTGCGACCGAAGATCGACCGGGTCACGACCGACGGACTCGAAGCATGGCAAGAGCCGATCGACATCCCAAACGAAGAAGTGGACGCCGAGGTCGAACGGTTGCGCAACCAGCACTCCGAGATCCAGGTGCCCGACCCCATGCGCCCTGCGCAGGAAGGCGACCTGATCACGATCGATTACACGGTGGCGGTCGACGGCCAAGCAAAAGAGGACCTCGGCGCCGAAGGTCGCCAAGTCGAGCTTAGCGAGGAGCACTTGCTCCCCGCGCTCAAAGAGGGGCTGCTCGGAATGAAGCCGGGCGACGAAAAGACGATCGCCATCGCTTTCGAAGATGACCACCCCAACCCGGACCTTCAGGGCAAGGCCGCGGAGTTCGCCATTACCGCAACAGAGCTTCACGAGAAGCTCTTGCCCGAGCTCGATGACGAGTTTGCAAAAGACTGCGGCGACTACGAAACGTTGCTCGAGCTACGGCTGAAGATTCGCGAAGGGCTCGAAAGTGCGGCGAAGCAGCGAAACGAAGCCGCATTGAAAGACCAGCTGATCGACAGCTTGATCGAGCACAACGATATCCCGGTTCCTCCATCGATGGTGCAGCAGCAACAGCAAATGATGATGTATGAGATGGCCC
>Ga0114931_10006708_pt1 | contig 14135 bp, 9 predicted proteins | sample 2SBtaG_FD_89579 | JGI IMG/M metagenome (GOLD analysis project Ga0114931, IMG submission 89579) | Deep subsurface microbial communities from Kolumbo volcano to uncover new lineages of life (NeLLi) - 2SBTROV14_V59a metaG | ecosystem: Environmental > Aquatic > Marine > Volcanic | place: Kolumbo...
ACCTTGGCAACGTGCTCGTTTCCAATACGATCATTCGCAACAATATCGCCTTCCAAGGTTCCGCGGGCGGCATTTTTCTGAGCGGCGGCCAGCGTGGCCTGGTGACGATTGTCGATAGTCTCTTCGAAAACAACCGATCCAATTCAAGCGGCGGTGGTATTTCAGCTTCCAACCGGGGAGAAGGACGGTTCACGATTCTCTCCAGTGCCTTTATCAACAATACTGCGAAATTTTTTGGCGGCGGTGTGCGGATCAATACCTTATTCGATTCAGAGCCAACCGAAATCACCATACTCGACACTATTTTCAGCGGCAATCAAGCGGGCAATGGGGGTGGGGTTTTTGCTAGTGGCGATGTTATCCTCAGTGGGTCTACGATCACCGGCAACTCGGCCGTGGGATTCGAAGCAGCGGGCGGAAACCGCCGCAGAGGCTATGGCGGTGGCGTCTCAACAAGCCAGGGCGAGACCCTAATCTCAACAAGCACCATCTCCGACAACTCAGCCATTCAAGTTGGCGGCGGCATCTATTCGGTAGCCAAGTCGTTAAGGATTACCGACAGTTTAATCAACGACAACTTTGCAACGGAAAGAGGCGGAGGCGTGGAAGTTGCGGTCGCCTCTCTGGAGATTGTCAACTCGACGATCAGCGGAAACTCAACCTTTGGAGACGGGGGAGGAATCAGTCATGCTTTTGTGCCACAATATTTACAATCGTCCTCATCGAATATCCAACCCACCGCAATCTACGTAAAAAGCTCCGTCACCTCCGACCCATTTGTCGTCACTCATAGCACCATTACCAATAATACGGCCGATAGCGATGCGGATGGAGAAGGAAGCGGCGGCGGTATTCATATCGCATCTTACCTCACCGGCGAACTGAATCACACCATTGTTGCTGGCAACCAGAGAGCTGCGACGAACGAGGACTTGGCGGGTGGCACCTACAACGTTCAATACGGCCTGATCGGCACGCTTGCACCTGGAACGATTGTCAACGCCATGAACATCATTCTCGGGGTAGATCCCATTCTCGGCCCCCTTGCCGACAACGGAGGTCCTACTCTCACCCACGCTCTACTTCCTGGAAGCCCGGCCATCAATGCCGGTGATCCAGCACTGCAGCAAGGCGATCCTAGCTTGCCCGAATTCGATCAGCGCGGAGCGCCCTTTGGCCGTGTTGTCGACGATCGTATCGATATCGGGGCGTATGAAGTACAGCCCGCAGCCGGCAGCCTCAGCGGCGATTTTGATAACGACGGCGATCAAGACGGTTTTGATTTTCTAACTTGGCAACGCAGCTACGGCGCAGCCGACGGCGCAACTCTCGCCGATGGCGATGCCACAGGCGATGGCGACGTAGACAACAACGATGGGGCCGTATGGCAAGCGACGTTTGGCCACGAGACATCAACTCTAGGCGGTCAGTCTTCAGCAGGAGAAACTATTGCCAAGCAAAGCTACAGGATTGCTCCGGCTGCTTCGCTGCAGGCCTTAGTTAGCAATCGTATTTCTCGGCGTTTAGAATTGATAGATATAGCAATGGCCATCGAGAATACTTCTGATCGAATCCTCGTTCAAAATCACCCAACGATCGCGGAAAATTACGCGGTCGAATTCCAGCATCGTGACCGCAAAAGAAATGTCTGGGAAAGTGAGGCCATCTCAAACAAGTTTCAACATGTAGAAGTTCAGAACAGCGGCCCATCGCAAACAGATTTTATAGAGAGTAGTGATGGGGACGACGAGGTGTTATTCTTGGAACCGCTCGCTGAACTTTTCGCCCGGTCATCAGAGAAACCATAATCCCATAATATCAAATGCTTTGATTGTCCTAACGATGGGTCTAAAACCCTCGCCACCAAGCGAATCCTTTAGGTTTTTCCAGTTTCTTCAGGTTTATCGATTCAAAAAAATCGGCTTGCAGCAGGACTTGTAACCCGCTGCGTCATACTGCAAAGCCAGGACAAACGATGTAAAACGGACGTATTGCTGAGTAAGCATCTTGCAGGAAACAACAATCCCACCTGTTGATCGAGGCCGTGCCGATACACGAGTCGCCGCTAGGATGCGGCTTGGTCGAGCGCGTTTGAAAAACAGTCGACACAGCCTGCTTGGGCGGCCGGCGCGAGTTGACGGTTGTGAAGAGCTTGTTTGACCAAGCGTTCTGGCCACGCTACCCCCTGTGGTGATAGTGATATGCTTGGCAAGCGACCACAGGCCGCTTTTGCTGCAAGTCAAATTTGGCTCGCTTGAGTAGCTAAACCAGCGTGGTATTCTCAAGGTCGGAGCCGTATTCGTGCTGGCTAGCTCTTTTCAATTCTTTTTTGCGGGTATGAACCTTGACCTCACTCAGCATGTCTAGTACAGTTGAATGCCGTGGGCGGATTTTCCGCTAACCCACCCAACATTTGCAAAAAGCATGAATACCAAGTCCTTATTACCCCTGCTACTTCTGGCACTCGCAATGAGCGGGACTTAGGGCTGTACGGACATCAATGACCGAAACCAAAACCCTGAGGCCCGCCGGCTTCGGGGTTTTTTTATTGGCTAGAAGCGATCGGCTTTCCACTTTCCACTCTCTGCTATCCCCAATTACATCATGTCTACTTCAAACAAAACTCGCCAAATTACGATCTTCGACACGACGCTCCGCGACGGCGAGCAATCGCCCGGCTGTAGCATGAATCTGGGCGAAAAAATTGAAGTTGCACAATCGCTTGCCGATTTGGGGGTCGACGTCATCGAAGCCGGTTTTCCGATCACTTCGGTCGGCGACTTCGATGCGGTACGCGAAATCGCGAGCTCCGTTTCTGGCTCGACTATTTGTGGCTTGGCCCGTTGTCGAGAACCTGATATCGATCGGGCCTGGGAGGCGCTTAAAGATGGCGACGATGTGCGGATTCATGTCTTCTTGGCAACCAGCGCCATCCATCGTGAATTCAAATTGCGGATGGACAAAGAAGAGATCATTCGCCGAGCCGTAGAGAGCGTTAAAAGAGCCAAGAGCTACTGCGACAATATTGAGTTTTCGCCCGAGGACGCAGCCCGCACCGAAGCCGATTTTCTTTGCCAAGTGGTGGAAGCGGCTATCGACGCAGGCGCTACGACCGTCAATATTCCCGATACCGTCGGCTACGCTACGCCCTCTCACTTCGCCGGTGTGATCTCCGATCTGGTTAATCGAGTCCCCAATATCGACAAGGCGGTCATTAGCGTGCATTGTCACAACGACCTCGGCTTGGCAGTGGCAAACAGCTTGGCTGCCGTAGAAAACGGTGCAGGACAAATCGAATGCACCGTCAACGGCCTGGGCGAACGGGCGGGAAACTGCTCGTTGGAGGAAGTTGTAATGGCCATGCGCACCCGTAACGACTATTACCAGGTGACAACGCGAATCAACACGCCTCGCTTGGTCCCCGCGAGTCGAATGGTTTCGAAAATCACGGGCATGTTGGTGCAACGAAATAAAGCGATTGTTGGCCGCAATGCGTTTGCTCATGAAGCGGGAATTCATCAGGATGGGATGCTTAAAGAACGCACAACCTACGAAATCATGCGTCCCGAGGACGTTGGGTTTACGAAAACTGACTTGGTCTTAGGAAAGCACAGTGGCCGTGCCGCCTTGGCCGATCGAGCGAAAACTCTGGGCTACCACCTCGCTGACGAGCAACTCACGGCAGTATTTGAAGATTTCAAAGCATTGGCCGACAAGAAAAAAGACATCTACGATGGCGACATCGCCGCTTTGATCGAACATCAGAATACCCATATCGTCGACCAATGGGAGTTGGACACTTACGAAATTCAGGCGACCAGTGGGCAAACACCGACGGTGACTCTCACTCTATCGCGAGGAGAACGGAAAACTACAGCAACATTTAGCTGTGGCGATGGACCTCTCGATGCGTTGTTTCGAGCGATTGAAGAAATTACTGGCCACACGGTAGTCGTACGCGACTTTCGAGTGCAAAGCGCCACCCGTGGCAAGGATGCCCAGGGCGAGGCGATCGTCGAGGCAGAGCACAACGGGCGGCTCTACCGCGGTCGAGGCGTATCGACCGACACCGTGGAGGCGGGCACAAGAGCCTTTCTCAACGTGATTAACCGCATTGAAATCGGAGCTGGTGAAAGAGAAAGCAACGAGACGATCTAAGGAGTCGATGTATGGTGTGGGAGCAGAAAGCGGCCTGGCGAGGAGATTCGAATGTCGCGGAATGGAGAAATATTCCAGAACCTTGCTTGGCGACCGGTCCATCACACAGTAATCTGGAGGCTCGCTAACAAACAGCGGAATGAGGGCAGGGAAGATTTCACACAACGAAACTTTCATTCACACAGAAACATTTTCACTTGAAAGGTATCACTCGGCCGAGTGGCGGAATTGGCAGACGCTCTGGACTTAAAATCCAGTGGGGGGTAACCCCCGTACCGGTTCGAGTCCGGTCTCGGCTACTTACTATCAAAGGTCTTACGTCGATTCGCTCTGCGGAGATTCTTCTCCCAGAAGGGGCCACTTGGAATCGAATTGGAACCGATTGGCATCCACATGGCACTTGCATCGATGGTCTCTCGGTAAAGGCTGCCTAGGATTCTCTTAACCAAACGCAATGGTGCATGCGGCTGGAGAGTCAACTGTGGCCAGTATCCAACGAGTTAAGAACTCGCCGAACTACACAATCCGTTTTCGCTTCCAAGGTCGCAATGTCCATCGCTGGCTTGGCACGGGCGATAGGAGAAAAGCGGCCGGCATCTGCCTGCGGATCGAGGAGACGATTCGCCTGCTGGAGAGCGGCAGGATAGAGGTTACTGCTGGCACCGATCCCATCGAGTTCATCTTTGCGGATGGTAAGAAGCCTGAGAAACCGGTCGAGGGCAAGTCTTTGGGACTGACGCAGTTCTACGCTACGTACGAAGAGAAGCTCCCTGCGGGTCGTAAAGAAGCTTCAACCCTCCATGGTGAGCGAATTCACCTCAAACATCTCAAGCGGCATCTTGGCCCCAATCGCAAGATGCAATCCATCACCAAAGCTGATTTGCAGAACTACGTTTCCTATCGCCTGAAAGAGAAACACCACAACAAGCCAATCCAGCCGGATACGGTGCGAAAGGAACTGGTCACGTTCCGCATGCTCTGGAATTGGGGCGTTCAAGAAGGGCTGCTAGTCGGCCCTTCCCCTCCTGTTTGATGTTTTCTCAGAAATCTCTGCGATCCTCCGCGTCTCAACGTGCTCTGCGTAAAAAAATTTACGCACGACGCGAAAAGGGGAGCTGTTAGTAGCATGAAACAACTTACGTCAAATGGTCTTTCCGTGAGAAACAAACACCGTCGGCAATGACATGATCACTTCCCAGAACTAACAAGAAACGCCAGTAAATCCCTCAACTCCCGATCGGTCAACGAATACACCAACCCCTCGGGCATGAACGACTGATCTAACTCGCGAATCGACTCGATTTCAGAACGCTGGAAGATTTGTCGTTGGCCGGTGTTATCACGCAGCACTTCATACGTTGCCGACAAAAGACGAATGCCCGTGTAGCTGCGTCCGTCTTCGAGCACTATCACGGTGGGTCGGTATTCAGGTCCCATCTGCAAACTCGGCTGCAACACCGATTCCAGCAGCCATTGCCGATCGCGCTGTGCGCCCACTCGAGTCAAGTCGGGGCCCACCACATTGCCGCGGCCACTATGCCGATGGCAACTTGAGCACTTGGCCAGCCGAGGATGACTAAAGATTCGACGACCACTCTCAACGTTTGCTGCCCCAGGCACAGCATCAATCTTTGCAAGCCACGCAGCCGTATCGGTCAGCGCAGGTCGAGCGTCGGTAAGCAACTTGCCGTCTAACACCACATTTACCAAGCCAATAGACTCTGGACGGTCATCTGCTATTTTCTGTAAAGACAGCTTTTGCTCTTCGGTGAGCATCATTCCGCGAAGCGAACGCAAAGCCTCCTCTTGGAGCGTCTTATTTTCGTCGCCGGCCAATCGAATCAACATATCGAGATGAGAAGACGCTACGGCCGCCAAGCCAACAACCGCTTCGGCACGCTCCTGTGCCGAACGACTCTCATCCGATGCCAACTCAGCTAACAGACTTTCTCCCTCGGTCGGATTCTCTGCCAAGGTACGAATCGTCTCTAACGACAACACCGGATCGCCGACGGCCAGCAACTCTTCCAGCAGTTTTAACGTGAGCCCCTCGGGGAACTTGTGTCCTGCGTTCTCCTCTGACTCGGTGGCCGTCAACGCGCGCTCTGGCAGGAGACGTAGCGCATAGGCCCGCAAGGCCGGAGAGCTTGAACGATCTTGAACTCTCTCGAGTAGCATCTCCAAGTTGCGGATACCCTCCTCGGGATGTCCCGAAAGCGTATTCCACGTTGCAATCGCCGCCTCGAACAATCGATAGGGAATTTCACTGCGCTTCAACATTTCTTCGACCGAGGCCAAATAGGCAGTAAGTCGAGCATCGGAAATCCAGCGTAACGTTTCAAATTGCACTTCTGCGTCTTTATCAGCAAGAAAAAGTGTTATCCACTGATCAACTTTCACAGACAATTCGTCAGCTCTCGCCGCAAGTCTCAATGCCACAACGGCCTGCACTCGATCGTATGCCGCCAGACTCAGAATCTCGTCAGGCTGCCAACTCGCCGCCTCGCGAGCCAAAGCAGACAACGCCGCTTGGGCGACGAACGAATCTTTATCGCGAGATATATCTAGTAGATCGTTGAACGGCAACTTTCGTCTTCCCTGCCGTAGATCGGCGGCAAGTGTTGCTGCTTCGGTTGCGGGCTCAAGATCAGTTGGGCCTACCCACGTTGCTGCTTCGAGATCGATTTCCAGCTTCCATAACCGCCCATAGCCGTGCACTTCGTAGCGACCATCTACCCAATCGCTCGCATACCAAGTTTGTGCACGAGCACTCTTCTGCGAATGGTCTGCCGCAAGACACGTGGGGCGAAAATAGCGGCTCCCGCGTACCAGTTCAAACCGCTTCGCACCAAAACTCGCTCCCTGCGGCTGCAACTTGTAAAAATACAGCCGATGGTCACTCCACGACGAAACAATCACCCCGCGTCCAAAGGGGGTTACACCACACGGGGCTTCACCCGACGGATGAATCATTGGCAGCGTACCACGTAGTTCCCCGTTCCAACAAACAAACGGGTGATGGGCTGCCGAACCGTAAGCTCGTTGGTAGCCGTAGTCGCCGCCTTCCACTAGGTGAAGCAATCGGCACGGCGGACGTTCTCCCGGGTCGTTATCGACAGCGAAGATCGTTCCGTCCTGCCTTACGCAGACGCCAAACGGATTCCAAAGTCCCCGAGCAATACGGCGTAGCCCAGTCCCATCGGAGTGACAGAAAACATCCCTCCTTCGCCCGTTCCTTTGATCACTGCCCCGTCAGTCCCAGTAAGCGACCAAGGTTTCGAAAAGTTTTCACCCAGCCCAAACAGCAAATCACCATTCGGCAACCACGCCAACCCCGACAGCCCGTTGTGCGGATAAACAGCCTCGGTGGCAAGTTCGAGCAACGTTTCCTCTAAATCGCCTTGTCCGTCGCCGTCACTATCTTTCACACGCAAGACCCGAGCTCGCTCGACCAGATATACCCAACCATCAGCCCCCAGTTCCAAATCCATCGTCTGGTCGGTCGCATGGCAAAACACACGCCGTTGGCCAGTCTCATCGAAAACCAAGACCTCGTCATGCTTTGGCCCCTCATACCCGTCGGGCCGAAAATGGGTATGGCTAGCAACCACCCAAACCTGCCCTGCATCATCAACATCAATGCCTGTCGGCGTCACAAGTTCAGGATGTTCAGCCACAAGTGTCAGCCGCACTCCTGGCTGCAGCGTTTCCACCTGCGGATCGCGTTCTGCAGCATCCAGCAAAGCGGTCGAGGCAAAGCAACAGCACAAGAACCAGTGCAAAAACATTCTCAACATCGACTATTCCTTTTCCCAACCCACTTGCTTCACCTGTTTGTGAACCGATCGGGCAATCCGATCTTCAATATCTCCCGCCCAACGAAACGCGGGCCGACCATATTCAAACAAGTTCGAACCGCCTTCGTAACCGCCTTCTACCCAAACCCGGTGGGAAGGAATATACGAAATCATGTCGTCTGTGTAGCCGCAGACCCAAGTTCCCTCGCCAAATTCCTTTTTGAACCGCAACGCGTAGTCGACTACCGTCTCTGCCCCCATACCGATCACCAACATTTCTTCGCCCAATCGCCAAGCGTGAATCGGATAGGGATACGCAGACGCAAACTTTTCGCCCGCTTCAAGCTTTCGCAACATTCGACTCGCCCAACGACGACGTAGAGCGTTGCTACTCTTCCCCGCAGTCAGCAAATCCTCTCGGTCAACCACCTTCAGATAATCAAGATCCACGATCTCAAACGAAGTACGAATTCCCGATGACACTCTTGTCAACCGATTTTCAAGCCCTTCCTCAACGCCTACTGCCAGCATATGCCCGTAGTTCTCGCACAGCTCGACGGTACGTCGCGGCAACGGATTCTGGTCGCCACCACAGGTGTTCACAAACATCGCCGTTGTGCCAGGATGTAGAAGCTCAATCTCGATCTGGGCAAAACCAGGGTAGTCGCCACACCATTTCGTAAAGCTAAGCGTTGTCGGGTGGCAGGCGTAGCCAAACAGCAACGCCTCAAGTTTTCCGTCCGAGCGAGTAACGGTCAGAATTGGTACGTCATGGTCGACCGGCCCGACCAAAGGTTTTACTTCCGCCCTCAGCTTCGGCACATCCGCTTCTTTATTGTTGCGGCGATTCACAGCAAACGTAGCGTGCCCCATTCCTTGCTGCAGCATGGCAGGAGACAAGTTCGCCAGCGCCTCGCCAACCAATTCGACACATCTTACTTGCATTTTCACCGTGTACTCGGCGACCAACTTTTCCTGAGCTGCTTCGACCGGATAGTAGTCGATAAGATCGTCGCCAAGCCGTGGCCCGCAATGGTTATGCGAAAAAGTAAACATCACCTGCTCGCGGGCCAAGCCGTACTGTTCCTGCAACAAGGCAAAAACTGGATCGCTCATCCCACGCGGCACCCCCTGAAAGTCGCTCGTAATCAAGACGACCCGCTTCCCAGCGGCATCTTCCAGAGCCAATGCCTTCATCCAGAGATCGTGCAGCTTTTCGGTCGCGACACGTTTCGAGCCATAGCCGGCGAGCCAAACTTCGGTTTCAGGAGTGAGTATTGCTCGAGCGACTCCCGCTTTCCACTCGGTTTCTACCGCATGCGTTTCACCCGTCGTGCATGCGAAACCAAGGGCTAAGATTACGAGTCCAATAAACCGCAAAATCGTCGAGTTGTATTTCGAGCTAAGCAAATTCCTACCCTTGCGATCGCGGTCGTCTTCCGAGAGAATCTCTACCGCATGAGTGTAGCTGGTCGGCCAGTATCAATGCAATAAAAAACCGACCTCAGACAAATTTGCCTGGTGTCGGTCTCTTTCCTCAAGCACTAACAACTAGTGATGGCCGCCGTACCCGTGATCCCAATGGCCTGTCTGATGGTAATCAAAATGGCTAGGAACATAATCACAATGGTTGCCGTACCTTGTATTTCCTGAAGGATGGTAATCAAAGTAGCTAGTGTTACGCCAGACATGTTGGCTCGGTGCAAAATAGGTTGAGCGGTAGGAGGGATAGTCGCGATAACCGTGCGGGCGGCCTATGTCTAAATGCACGTTCCTACCACCGATGTGGATCCCAAATCCTCGAAAAAGGTGAGCCGCCTCAGCGACACCCGTGTCCATGCTCAACATGGCAAACGCTGCAAGTGCTGCCAAACTCAATGTGAACTTCTTCATAATCCATTCCTCCTTTTCGTAAGTGGGGCGGCTGGGTCAAGTTTCAAGCCCCGATGCTTTGTAAGATTTGCAATCCGCGTGCCAAAAGCAGATTTCTCTTGAAAACAGAGGAAGAATGAAGAATTCACCTCCTGCACTATCCCGAGAAGAACAGCGACACGTCTGGAAATGTGATACTTCCGACCGCAGAGTGATCAGATTGATCACAAGAGAGAACAACAAAGGGCCCTATTTGCCATTCGGATAGACAAACATGCAAAGCCATTCTGCAATCATCGCAGGCTTTTCTACCCCCTCGACTTCCACACGATTTTCGGTTTTCACTAAAAACTGCCCTTCTCCCCGATCCTTCACATCCAGCAGCCGCATTTGGTTACGGATTCGGCTACCGACGGGAACCGGCGCGATCATCCGTATGCGGTCGAAGCCATAATTCAAACCATACAACACCCCGTCTGGGTAATCTTGCCCAAAAGCCTGACGGCAAAAATAGGTCAGCATCGACATCGTCCAAAAACCCATGGCAATCGTCCCGCCAAAAGGACTTTCCCGCTTCGCCCGTTCTGGATCGGTATGCAGCCAATCCATATCCCCGGTGGACTCGCCAAATTGGTCGATCTTGTCCTGCGAAACTGTGAGCCAATCGGACGCATGCGCCGACTCTCCATAGAAAGCGGCTATCCTCTCGGCCGGCAATAGTTTTTCGCTCATTTCAACTTTCTCGTTTATCGAATTTACTCAAAGTGAAAACCGCCAAGGACGCCAAGAGCGCCAAGGGGCTATTTTTGCAGAACCAACAAGGAGTTTTTCCTCTTTGCTCGTCAATCATACTTTACTAGGCGGGTGTCAGGATTTTCTCTGTTCTCTTGGCGCCCTTGGCGATCTTGGCGGTTAGTCTTTTCAGTTTGAGGAATTTATTTCCTGAAAATGCGAATCAGCAATCCCAGCCACCTTGTTCTCGCAACTGGTGCGACTCAAGCGACGCCAACTCCGACAACTTCACATAATCGATCTTAGACAGTCGGTTGAGCGGAAACGTACCCGGTTCTAACAAAACGTAATGAAGCGGCCTCATAAACGAAGCAATCCCTTTAGCATGTTGGTCCAGTTGTTCACGCTCAAGATTGACCCCGGGTTTCACTTCGACAAACAGCACCACGCCCTCGCTGAACACCTTGTGCTCGGCGCCGACCGCACCGCAAATAGCAATTTGATCTTTTAGTTGCGAAAAATGACTCTCCACCTGGGCAGGGTGAATCTGATAGCCTTTCGGCTTGATCACTAATTTTGAACGGCCCGAGAAAACCAATCCATTTTCTCCTATCGAACCTAAGTCGCCCGTGTAACAAATCCCATCGCTAGAAACCGTCTTCGCGTAGGCTTCGGGGTTGTTCACATAATCAATAAAAACTTGTGGCCCGCTAAAACAAATCTCGCCCGTTTCGCCAATCGGCACCTCTGGCCCCGCTGTGCCATCCTCGCACATCGGCTCCCGAATCGTCAGCGGCGTGATCGGCATCCACCAGCCCAGTGTGCCGCTCAACACGTCGAGATCATCGGTCATGCCGGTGTAGGTTACAAATCCCGCCATCTCGCTCAGCCCCAAACCAGTACCGACCAAGGGGTAATGGTCCAACAAGAGCTCAACAAACTCTCGTGGCACCTGTTGCCCACCGAATAGCGCATGCTGAATCGAGGTAAGGCGATACTCCGAGATATTAGGCAATCGCCATTGCATGTTAAACATGGCTGGAATTTGCCCGAAAACCTCGACGTCGTACTTGTCGATCGCCTGCAAGGTTTGCTCGGCATCGAACATGTGCAAAATGACCGCTGTCTTACCGCCGAAGAACGTCGTCATCAACTGCTCGCCCTGGCAGCCCACGTGCGAAGGGGGAAGATTCACCATCATCCTGGTCGACTGAAAGTAACCAAAACCCGCCGCCAGGCACATATTCTGTGAAGTAATGTTTCGGTGTGAAAGCAATGCCGGTTTGGGAAGCCCTGTTGAACCGGTCGTATAAATCACCTGTGCGCCATCGGTCGGCTGTACCGCATCTTGCGCCGCTTGTAGTTGGCGTCCCAATTCTGTTGGCGCTTCCGATTCGAGTTCACGCTGGAGAAGACCCCCTGCCTCGACAGCAAGCGTCGCCGCAGAGTGGGCTCCTTCGATCGTAACCCCAGGCTCTGCAAACTGAATAAGATGATTAACAAACGGGCAGTTCTCTTGAACCGTCCTGCCAATTTCATCGAAATCGATAATTGGAGTCTTTCCCAGAAAAACGAAACCCTTCGCCTGCACCATCTTCAGCGACCGAACGACCTCAGCCGCCTTCAACCGCAGATCAATCGGAGCGTGAATCACACCAATCTGAAAGCAAGCATATTCGAGAAAAATATGCTCCGCCGTCAGCGGTAGCATCACGGCAAGAAAATCGCCCTTCTGAAACCCCATCTGTAGGAGACGCAAAGCCAAGGCGGTTGAGTACTCTTCAAACTCTCGATAAGTGAATTCGCGATCCGTATTGTATTCCTGAATCGCGATCTGATCAGGCGTCTCCCCAGCCCACTTCCATATCGCCCCATGCAGCAAATCGCGATCCGCGTACTCCGTTTCGTAATGCTCAAGCGTATACTTCTCAAATTCCTGACGAATGCCCTTGTCTGTCATCAATTCCTCCGCCTGCTGCCGCCTTAGCTGACAAGCTGCCTTGGTGTAAGATCGTGTCCGTTAGTTGAGAAGCCTTACCATTCTAAGCCAAAAAAAGGCCTGGCGACAGCTTCCACTGCCATCGCCAGACCCTGGGTCTTTACTCGCTTCCTACGAGCCACTCCTCTCGAGCCGATCACATTCGCCAACTGCTTCTATGATCGACTGCAGGAGGTCCCCTTCAGAAAGCTCTACGGGCCACTTAGGCTACCAACCGCATTGCCCCCTGGAATTCAGTAACGCCCATCAGAAACTCCTCAAAAATTCTCACATCCAATGCCGATGCAGTTTCGGCTTCAGGGTGAAACTGGGTTCCCACGGCAAACCAATCTGGCTGCGTACTCTCAATCGCTTCGGCAACCCCATCAGGACATTGGGCTGTTACTGCAAATCCTGGAGCAACCTCGTCGACTGCCATGTGGTGCATACTGTTCACACGTAGTTCGCCATCGCCATAGACGCGTTCCATCAGCGATCCCGCCATCAGCTCCAGCGTATGACGATGGGCCGGATCGAGCGGATCCTTATGCGGCAAGGCGTTTGGACGGTCTTCAGGAATATGCAACAACAGGTTGCCACCTTGAGTGACATTCAATAGTTGCATGCCCGCCCCAATTCCTAGCACAGGCAATCGTCGCTCAGCAACCTTGCGAGCCAAACAACGGTCAAACGACTCGCGGCGCGAATCTTGAACTCTCATCGTCGGATGAAGCATCCAACCATCACGGCGTTGATCAAGATCAGCTCCTCCGATAAACAAGATGCCATCAAGACGCTCTAGGACTTGATCGATATCTTCTTCCGTTTTGTAGGGGGGAATGAAGATCGGTAGGCCCCCTACTTCTAATATTGCATCGTAGTAGCCAGCCGCTACATACGAGTAAGCTGGCGCATCGCCTTTAGCTGCTCGATAGTCAGCGTTCACGCCAATCAATGGCTTAGTCATCGCTTCATACTCCCTTTCAGGCACGCACTGCACGCCGTCAATGACTTCCACTAGAGGATTGAAGGCTCGTCGATAGAAAATCGCGGTCGGTTGTAGCCGTCAAGGTAAGGCCTCACTACAGAGCATCCATCGCTTCTAGGCAACGATGATCGGCAGGTCAGTCAAACCTAAGATCAACGAGAATCTCAGCAGGTGAATAGCTAGGCAAGAGCTTGACGCAGTCGCGACAAGCCCTCCATGCTAGGCGGGCCTTCCCTGGTACCTGATAGATTCCAATTGAAACGAGGCGGTATCCGACGCAAATATCAGTGCCTCAGCAACCTCACTCGCGAGAGTCTCTAAGCAATTGAGTCTCCAAGCAAAGGCCTCGGCAACGTCGGATCGATTTCCCTATCGTACTAGCCTCTGATTTACTCCTGTGGTTGGTAGCCGTGTCACGCGGCTCGAAGGAGATGCAAGTCAAGGGCGAAGGATAATCGAATAGCGGCCGATGGCAAGTGCTTGGCACATCTTGGGTACCATCGTTAGTGCTAGCACAACATGGCGTGAAATAGGGGGCGTTAAGCAGAAAAGTGACTTAACCCGGATTATTCACGAGTCGCCTTGTTAATAGATAGAACCATTGCGTGAT
>Ga0114931_10006709_pt1 | contig 14135 bp, 10 predicted proteins | sample 2SBtaG_FD_89579 | JGI IMG/M metagenome (GOLD analysis project Ga0114931, IMG submission 89579) | Deep subsurface microbial communities from Kolumbo volcano to uncover new lineages of life (NeLLi) - 2SBTROV14_V59a metaG | ecosystem: Environmental > Aquatic > Marine > Volcanic | place: Kolumbo...
CGAGAATCGCGCCGGCGACCAGCCGATAGAGCGCCGGGCGCTGCTCGGCGGCGATGAAGGTGAAGTTGAGACGTTCCAACGCCACCGCGCCGCCGAGCGCGATCGCGGTCAGGCCGAGACCGACGAAGACTCCGACCGCGATGGCGCTGACCAACGGTCGCCGGCCGGGACGCATCGCGACCAGCGCCGCCAGCATCACCACGCCGGCGGCGGTGCTGACCAGGCCGCCGCGCGACTGGGTCAACAACAATGCCGTGCCCTGGACCAGGGCCATCACCGCGAGCACGCCCCAGCGTCCGACCGCGTTTTCGATCACGGTCCCGAGCGCCGACCGGTCGAAGCCGTGTCCGGCGACCCGGCGGTCGAGATCGTCGACCAGCAGGCCGAGCGTCGCGAGCAACGACAAGCCGGCGTAGGTGGCGAAGGCGTTGCGGTTGACGAAGGTGCTGGTGAGCGCGCCGGGATAGGCCCAGCGCCGGTACCAGAGGATGCTGTCGAGGCCGGCGAACTCGACCACCAGCCCATAGACGCCATATGCGAAGCCGGCGATGGCGAGGGTCGCCAGCAGGACCCGGGCGCGCCGCCGCGAACGCCCCATTTGCAGGGCCAACCAGAACACTCCGGCATAGGCGAGAAGGCGCATCAACGCGGTCAGCGTGCGTTCGGGGTCGATGCTGACGGCGCCGGCGAGCGGCCGGCCGAGGGCGACCGCCGCCCGGCTCCAGATCGGATGATGCCAGGAAACCGGCGTCCACGGGCTGGCCTGGAGCGCGATCCAGGCCGCGACCAGGGCGAACAGGGCGACGAAGGGCCAATGGAGGCGCCAGGGAATGCCGGCCAAGTCGCGATCGCGGCGCCCGGCCAGCGCCCACGGGACGAGCAGCCCGCCGACCGCCAGCGCGAGCAGGCTCCAGGCCCAGGGCCGGTTGCTCGCGAACGGCAGCGGCGCCAGCGCGACGACCGTCGCGAGGCCGCCCCGAACCAGGGCGCTCAGCCGCGCCAACGCGCGCGCAGGCGGTCGCGGTTGAGGGCCAGCCATTGCAAGGGGATTACCGCGTTGATGGTGTTGATGCGACCATTGGCGACGGCGGCCAGGGCGGCGTCGGTCTCCATCACCAGAACCCGGATGTCCTCGCCTTCCTCGGCCAGGCCGTGGATGCCGCCGGCGGCCCCCGCGTCGACCCGGCCGCAATAGAGAGCCAGGCGCTCGCTCGATCCGCCCGGGCTGACCAGGACCTCGCCGATGCGCTCGAGTTCGCCGATCGCGACCCCGGCTTCTTCGTCGGCCTCGCGGCGCGCCACCGCGTCGGCGCGCTCGCCGTCCTCGATGATGCCGGCGACGCATTCGATCAGCCACGGCCCGCCCGGCGCCTCGATCGCGGCGAGGCGAAACTGCTCGATCAACACCACCGCGTCGCGGTCGGGGTCATAAAGCAGCACCGCGGCGGCGTGGCCGCGTTCGAACACCTCGCGCTCGATCTCCCGGCTCCAGCCGCCGGCGAACAGCCGGAACCGCGCCCGCCAGCGTTCGAGCCGAAAGAAGCCGCGATAACAGACCGCGCGGTCGAGGATCTCGAAATCGCCGCTGTCCGGCGGCGCGGTCACGCGACGAAGTCGGTCGCGACCGACCGATAGCAGGTCAGCGTCTGGTCGTCGAAGCAGACGAAGATCACCCGCTTGGGCAACTCGTGCTCGCGCAGAAAACCAAGCGTCTCGCCGACCGCGATATGCGCGGCGCGGGCGAGGGGAAAGCCGTAGGCCCCGGTCGAGATGGCCGGGAAGGCGACGATCGCGAGCTCGTATTCCTCGGCCAGGGCGAAGCTGTCGCGGTAGCAGCGCGCCAGAAGCTCGTCCTCGTTCTCGCCGCCGCCTTGCCAGACCGGACCGACGGTGTGAATGACATGGGCCGCCGGCAAATTGAAGCCGGGCGTGATCTTGGCCTCGCCAACCGCGCAGCCGCCCAAGGCCCGGCAGGCCTCGCGCAGCTTCGGTCCGGCGGCGCGATGGATGGCCCCGTCGACGCCGCCACCGCCGAGGAGGGAAGCGTTGGCGGCGTTGACGATGGCGTCGACCGCGAGGGTGGTGATATCGCCGGCGACGATCTCGATCGGTTGGGTCATCGTCTCGCTCCTTCCCGCGGGCGCGGTTCGCGCGCTATTGTCTTGCTCCGCCCCGATGTGTCAATCGTTGTCGCGGGCGGCGGCGTCGTTCGAAGCGACGGCCGGAGTACCGGGCCCCGACCCTCGGGAGGGATGATCGGGATCGCCGGTTTCAACCAAGAGCTCGCTCAAAGATAAGGACCTCGTTTCATGCGTGATTTCCAATTCCCCGGGCGCTCGCCCGTTTACGCCCAGAACGGCATGGCCGCGACCTCGCAGCCGGCGGCGACCCTGGCCGCGCTCGATATTCTGCGCGCCGGCGGCAACGCCATGGACGCGGCGGTGGCGGCCTGCGCCGTGTTGTGCGTGGTCGAGCCGATGTCGACCGGGATCGGCGGCGACTGCTTCGTTCTCTACGCGCCCGGCGGCGGCGGCGAGGTGATCGCCTATAACGGCTCGGGCCGGGCGCCGGCGGCGGCCGAGGCCGGCTGGTTCCGCGACCAGGGCCTCGACGCCATCCCTACCTATAGCGCGCACGCGGTGACCGTGCCCGGCGCCATCGACGCCTGGACCCGCCTCCTCGCCGATCACGGCCGCATCGGCCTCGATCGGGTGCTGGCGCCGGCGATCGATTACGCCGAGAACGGTTTCGCGGTCCACCCCCGGGTGGCGATCGATTGGGCCGGCGCGGCCGAGCGCCTGCGCGAAAACGCGGCGGCGCGGCGCATCCATCTGCCCGGCGACCGGGCGCCAACCGTCGGCGCCGTCCATCGCCAGCCCGAGCTCGCCGAGACCCTCGGCGTGATCGCCCGCGAGGGGCGCGACGGCTTCTATACCGGCCGCGTGGCCGAGGACCTGGTGGCGGCGCTCAAGGCCGAGGGCGGGCTGCATACGCTCGATGACTTCGCCGCCGCCGCCGGCGAATATGTGACCCCGATCCGAGTCAACTATCGCGGCCTCGACGTCTATGAATGCCCGCCCAACGGCCAGGGCATGGTCGCCCTGATCATGCTCAATATCCTCGCCGGCTACGATCTCGCGTCCCTCGATCCGCTGGGACCCGAGCGCCTGCATTTGGAGATCGAGGCCGGCCGTCTGGCGTTTCGCGACCGCGACGCGACCCTGGCCGATCCCGCCCATTGCCCGGTCCCGATCGACGAGCTCTTGTCGGCGGCCCACGCCGAGGCCCATCGGGCGACCATCGACCGCGATCGGGCCGCCGATCTGCCGCCGCCCGAATTTCCGACCCATTACGACACCGTCTACCTCAGCGTGGTCGATCGCGACCGCAACGCGGTCAGCTTCATCAACTCGCTGTTCCACGGCTTCGGCAGTGGCATCGTCGGCCCCGCCACCGGGGTCACCTTGCAGAACCGGGGCGCCGGCTTCGTGCTCGCCGAGGGCCACCCCAATTGCATCGCCCCGGGCAAGCGGCCGCTGCACACCATCATCCCCGGCATGGCGCTGGAGAACGGGCGCGTGGCCATGCCCTTCGGCGTCATGGGCGGCCATTATCAGCCCTTCGGCCATGTCCATCTGCTCACCAACATGGTCGATCACGGCATGGACCTGCAGGAGGCCTTGGACGCGCCCCGGGTGTTCCGCTACGGCGATTTCTGCGAGATCGAGCGCACGCTGCCCGCCGCTACCCGGCGCGGCCTGGTCGCGCGCGGTCATACCCTGGTCGACGCCGCCCGGCCGCTCGGCGGCGGCCAGGCGATCCGTATCGATTGGGACAACGGCGTCCTGGTCGGCGGCTCCGAACCGCGCAAGGACGGCTGCGCCCTCGGCTACTGATATAAGAACAATCCGGCTCAGTGGGCCATCAGGATCGGCACCTGGGCGCTGTCGAGAACGTCGTGGGTGACGCCGCCGAGCACCAGTTCGCGCATCCGGCTGTGACCGTAGCCGCCGATGACCAGCAGCGAGGCGCCGGCCCGCTCAGCCTCGGCCAAGAGCGCCTCGCCGACCGAGCCGCGATCGGGATCGAGCGCGCCGGCGCTGGCGGCGATGCCGTGCCAGGCCAGGCGCTCGACCACGTCCTCGGCCTTGGCGCCGCCTTCGGCGCCGTCCTCGGCGGTCAGCACGGCGACGCTCGCGGCCCGGGCCAGGAAGGGAATCGCCCGGGTGATCGCGCGGGCCGCCTGGGCGCTGCCGTTCCAGCCGACGATGGCGGGGCCGTCGAACGGCCGGGGCGCCAACGGCGGCGCCACCAGCACCGCCGCGCCGGTGTCGAACAGGGCGGTCTCGACGAGATCGGCGCCGACCCCGTTACGGCGCGCGACGACGATCAGATCGACCAGCCGACCGCGATCGGCCAGCACCGCCGTCTCATGGCCGACGGCCTCGTGCCACGCGGCGCTGACGCCCTCGGCCGGTGGCGCCGTCGCCACGGCGACGCCGTTGTCGGCGCAAAAGCCGTCGAACAGCGCCCGGGCGGCGCGGGCCCGATCGTCGGCCGCGCGCTGGGCGGCGTCGATGACCATGGCGATGGCCTCGGCCGAAGCGGCGCCGGTCATGTAGGGCAGCGATTCGCGCGGGTCGGGGCGGGCGTGCGCGGCCTCGATATGGGCGCCGAACGGCAGCGCGGCGTCGCGGGCCATGGCCAGCAGGCGGCGGTCGTCGTCGCGCCCGGCGATGGGGACGAGAAGGGTCTTGATCGACATTGGCGTTCCATCCCGACTGTTGGCGCCGCGCCAGGGCGGCGCATGGGTCGACACGTCCATGCCACGGATCGGCGGCGCGATGATTGACTTGCGTCAACGCAACCGAGGCGCCTCGCCCCGGAGGTTGCCTTGACACTCCCCAAGGCGCGGCCGATGATGCCCGACGCGCCGGGATGAAGGCTCTTTTTCAACCGGGGCCGGCGCGACACGCGCGATTCCAAACCGGGGGGCTTGGTCGCGCGTGGACATGGTCGCTAGCGGCCTTGAATCAACCCGATTAACGAGTCAACCCGATCGACGGACACGGTCGCCAGCGGCCGATACAATAAGGGAGACTAAGGAAGATGAAACCACTTTCGACACGGTTCGCGGCCGCCGCCGCGTTCATATTGGCCGCCGGGGTCATGACCGCCGGCGCGCCGCCAGTCACGGCGGCGACACCCGCCGACACGCTGGTCATCGCCGACCGCATCGACGATATCGTCTCGCTCGATCCGGCCGAGGTGTTCGAATTCGCCGGTGGCGACGCCACCCGCAACATGTACGACAAGCTGGTCGAATTCGATCCGCGCAACATCGGCCCGCTGGTCGGTGGCCTGGCCGAGAGCTGGACCATCTCCGACGACGGCATGACCTATGTCTTCAAGATTCGCCAGGGGGTCAAATTCCAGTCCGGCAACCCGATGACCGCCGCCGACGCCGAGTTCTCGCTGCGTCGCGCGATCATTCTCAAGAAGACGCCGTCGTTCATTCTCACCCAATTCGGCTTCAACGCCGACAACGTCGCCCAGAAGATCAGGGCCACCGGCGAGTTCGAACTCACCGTCACCGTCGACAAGCCCTATGCGCCGACCTTCTTTCTCTATTGCCTGACCGCGACCATCGGCTCGATCGTCGACAAGAACCTCGCCATGTCGCACGAGCAGGACGGCGATCTGGGCTACGAGTGGCTCAAGACCCATTCGGCGGGCTCGGGCGCCTACAGCCTGCGCAGTTGGAAGCCGAGCGAATCCTATGTCTTGGAGCGAAACGACGACTATTGGCGCGGCAAGCCGCCGATGAAGCGGGTGATCGTTCGCCACGTCGCAGAATCGGCCAGCCAGCGGCTCCTGGTGCAGAAGGGCGACGTCGACATCGCCCGCGGCCTCAGCCCCGACGACATCGCCGCCCTGCGCAAGGTCTCGGGCGTGAAGATCGAGGAAGACCTCAAGGGTCGCATCTGGTACTTCGCGCTCAACCAGAAGAACCCGATCCTCGCCAACCCCGACGTGATCATGGCGATGAAATATCTGGTCGATTACAAGGCCATCGCCGACAATATCCTGCGTGGCCAAGTGAGCGTCCACGAGGCCTATCTGCCCCTGACCTATCTCGGCGCGATCAAGGACACGCCTTATCATCTCGACGTCGCCAAGGCCAAGGCGCTGCTGGCCAAGGCCGGTTATCCCAACGGCTTCGAGACCACCATGCACGTGCGTAACGCCAGCGATCGGCTCGAGGTCGCCCAGGCGATGCAGGCAACCTTCGCCAAGGCCGGCATCAAGGTCAAGCTGATCACCGGCACCGGCAAGCAGACTCTGGCCGTCTATCGGGCGCGCAAGCACGACATCTACATGGGTCTGTGGGGGCCGGACTATCCCGATCCGCACACCAACGCCGACACCTTCGCCGACAATCCCGATAACCGGGACGAGGCCAAGCTGACCGGCAAGCTGGCCTGGCGCAACTCCTACTTCGACCCGGCGATGAACAAGGCCACCCAGGCCGCGTTGATCGAGCGCGATACCGAGAAGCGCCGCAAGCTCTATGAAGACGCCCAGCGTCGCTGGCAGAAGACCTCGCCGTTCTCGGTCATGTTCCAGCAGATCATCCAGACGGCGGAGCGCGACAACGTGAACAACTTCGTCACCGGTGGCGCCATCGCCAACACCTACTACTGGATCACGACCAAGTAAGTGGCCACGACGGCCTCGATCCGGAGCGGCAAAGCGCGCGCGACGGGAGCGGCCTCGCTCCTGTCGCGTCGCTTTTCCGCGTCCGCCAAATGGGTCCTGACCCTGGGGGTGACCTTTTTCGGTCTCCTCATGGTGACTTTTCTGATCGGCCGGGTGATGCCGATCGATCCGGTTCTGGCGGTGGTCGGCGACCGCGCCTCCAACGAAGTCTACGAGGCGGCGCGGATCAAACTCGGCCTCGATCAGCCGCTCTACAAGCAATTCGCGATCTATGTCGGCAACGTGGTCGAGGGCGATTTCGGCAAGTCGCTGCTGACCGCCAAACCGGTGATCGACGACATCCGCCGGGTGTTTCCCGCGACCCTGGAGCTCGCCACCGTCGCCACCCTGCTCGGCGTCCTGTTCGGGGTGCCGATGGGGGTGCTCGCGGCGGTCAACCAGGATCGCTGGCAGGATCAGTCGATTCGCGTTTTGGGCCTGTTCGGCTATTCAATGCCGGTGTTCTGGCTTGGGCTGATGGGGCTCCTGGTGTTCTACGGCAAGCTCGGCTGGGTGGCCGGGCCGGGCCGTATCGATATCTTCTACGACGGCCTGGTCGAGCCGGTGACCGGGATCATCCTCCTCGATAGCGCCATGGCCGGCGACTGGGACGTGTTCCTGAGCGCCATCGACCATCTGATCCTGCCCTCGACCGTGCTCGGCTATTACTCGCTCGCCTACATCAGCCGCATGACGCGGAGCTTCATGCTCGAACAACTGCGCCAGGAATACATCACCACCGCCCGGGTCAAGGGCCTGTCGGAGGCGCGGGTGATCTGGCGCCACGCCCTCGGCAACGTGCTGGTGCCGCTGATCACGGTGATCGCGCTGTCATACGCCAACCTGCTCGAGGGCTCGGTCCTGACCGAGACCGTTTTCGCCTGGCCGGGGCTCGGCCAATACATCACCATCTCGCTGCTCAGCGCCGACATGAACGCCGTTATCGGCGGCACCGTGGTCGTCGGCGCGGTTTTCGTGGGGCTGAACCTGTTGTCCGATCTTCTCTATCGTCTGGTCGATCCGAGGGCGCGATGAGCCTGCCCTCGGGACCGACCACCGCCGCCACGACCGCGACGACCGGTCGTCGCGCCTGGCTGACCGCCGAGGCGCCGCGCTCGCGGCTTCAGGCGCGTTGCGTTCAGGCCTATCACGCCTGGCGCGGATTCGCCGGCAACACGCTGGCGATGATCGGCCTCGTGATCGTCGTCGTGCTGATCGCGGTCGCCGCCCTGGCGCCGGTATTGGCGCCCTACTCGCCGATCGATCAGGACCTGACGCTACGCCTGAACGCGCCCAGCGCCGCCCATCTATTGGGCACCGACGAATTGGGCCGCGACATCCTCAGCCGTTTAATTTATGGCGCCCGGATCACGCTTTACATCGTCGTTCTGGTGGCCGTCACCGCCGCGCCGCTGGGGCTTTTCATGGGCACCGTGGCCGGTTATTTCGGCGGCTGGATCGACCCCATCCTGATGCGCGTCACCGATATTTTCCTGGCCTTCCCGCGCCTGATCCTGGCGCTCGCCTTCGTCGCCGCGCTGGGGCCGGGGATCGAGAACGCGGTGCTGGCGATCGCGCTCACCGCTTGGCCGCCCTATGCCCGCATCGCCCGGGCCGAGACCCTGACGATCCGTAAGAGCGAGTTCCTGGCCGCCATCCGTCTCGCCGGCGCCTCGCCGGCGCGGATCATCTGGGGCCATGTGGTGCCGCTTTGCAGCGCCTCGCTGATCATTCGCGTCACCCTCGACATGGCCGGCATCATCCTGACCGCCGCCGGGCTCGGCTTCCTCGGCCTCGGCGCCCAGCCGCCGCTGCCGGAATGGGGGGCGATGATCTCGTCGGGGCGCAAGTTCCTGATCGATTTCTGGTGGGTGGCGACGATGCCGGGGCTGGCGATCTTCATCGTCTCGCTCGGCTTCAACCTGCTCGGCGACGGCCTGCGCGACCTGCTCGATCCCAAGCACGCGTCGTGAGCCGATGACCGCGCCCTTGCTCACCGTCGAGGACCTCGAGGTCCGCTTCCACACCCGTTCGCGCGTGGTCGAGGCGGTGCGCGGGATCGGCTTTTCGGTCGGCCGCGAGAAGCTCGGCATCGTCGGCGAATCGGGCTCGGGCAAGTCGGTCACCGGGCGCTCGATCCTGCGCCTGGTGCCGCCGCCCGGCGAGGTCCGCGCCAAGCGGCTCGACTTCGACGGCCTCGATCTCATGGCCATCGACGAGCGGGCCATGCGCAAGGTGCGCGGGCGGCGCATCTCGATGGTCATGCAGGACCCGAAGTTCTCGCTCAACCCGGTGATGCGGGTCGGCCAGCAGATCGCCGAGGCTTATCGCGTTCACGTCGACGTCTCGCCGGCCGAGGCGCGGCGGCGGGCGCTGGCGATGCTGGAAGCGGTCCGCATCCGCGATCCCGAACGGGTCTACGCGGCCTATCCCAACGAGGTTTCGGGCGGCATGGGCCAGCGGGTGATGATCGCCATGATGCTGATCCCAGAGCCCGATCTCTTGATCGCCGACGAGCCGACCTCGGCGCTCGACGTCACCGTTCAGATGCAGGTGCTGGCGATCCTCGACGACCTGGTCTCCGAGCGCGGCATGGGCCTGATCTTCATCTCCCACGATCTCAACCTGGTGGCCTCGTTCTGCGACCGGGTGCTGATCATGTACGCCGGGCGGGTGGTCGAGACCTGTCTCGCGGCCGAACTGCACCAGGCGAGCCACCCCTATACCCGCGGCCTGCTGGCGGCGTTGCCGCGCATCGACGGCGACGGCCGCGACTTGCGCACCCTGGACCGCGACCCGGCCTGGGCCGACCCGTTGAGCGTCGGTTGACGGCGATGATCGAGGCCAGCGACCTCACCGTCACCTTCGGCCATGGCGCCAGCCTGGTGCTGGCCGTGCGCGGGGTTTCGTTCACGGTCGCGGCCGGTTCCTCCTTCGGCCTGGTCGGCGAATCGGGGTCGGGGAAATCGACCGTGCTCAATGCTCTCTCGGGCCTGCACGACCACTGGGAAGGGAGCGTCGTCATCGCCGGCGAACCTCAGGGCCGGTGCCGTAATAAGGCCTTCCATCGACGCGTCCAGATGGTCTTCCAGGACCCCTATGGTTCGCTGCATCCGCGCCACACAGTCGATCGCATCGTCTCCGAGCCGATGATCATCCACGCGCTCGGCGACATCGACGACCGGGTCGAGCGGGTCCTGCGCGAGGTCGGCCTCGGCCCCGAATTCCGCTTCCGCTTTCCGCACCAGCTTTCCGGCGGCCAGCGCCAGCGGGTGGCGATCGCCCGGGCGATCGCGCTGGAACCGACCATCCTCTTGCTCGACGAACCGACCTCGGCGCTCGACGTCTCGGTCCAGGCCGAAATCCTCAACCTGCTCGCCCGCCTCCGGCGCGAGCGCGGTCTGACCTATCTGCTGGTCAGCCACAACCTCGCCGTCGTCGCCCATATGTGCGAACACGTCGCGGTCATGAATCGCGGCCTGATCGTCGAGGAGGTGGCGGCCGCCGACTTGCGCGCCGGTCGCTTCGCCGACGCTTACACGCGCCAGCTTTTCAGCGCCAGCAAGGGCTACGACCGCGCCGCCGCCGACGCCCTGATCGACTTCGCCGCCAGCGAATAGCGCGCCGCCACCGAATAGGGCTACCCCATCGCCAGGCGCGGCCGGCCCGTGGCCGTGGCGACGACCCGGGTCTCGATGAAGATGCGGGCGCCGGCGGGACCGTCGACGATGGTGTCGTCGCGGCGGACGGCGATCTCGATACGCTCGGCGCCGGCGACCTCGGCGCGCGCCCGGGCCAGCCGCGCGGCCTCGTCGGCGGCGAAGGCGGCGGCGCCGTCGAGGTTGCCGAAATCATTCACCCCGCTCGCCAGATGGACCCGGAAGCGGGTCTCGTCGGGCGCGGTGATCAACGCCGTGACCCGCTGCGAGACGCCCCCGGCGACGGCGCCGACGGCGTTGGCGGCGGCGGCGAAGCGGGGATTGACGAAGCCGGCGCCGAGGCGCGCGGCGACGGCGGGATGATAAGTCGCGGCCGGGGCGCCGATGGCGATCAGCGGCCGGGCGAGCTTGACCGATAGATCGAGCAGATTGCCACCGCCCGCCAGCGCCCGGTCGAACAGCCGCCGTCCGAGACCGGTCGCGGCGGCCGCCGCCGGCAAGCCGTCCTCGGTCAGCGCCGCCTCGACCACCGCCCGGGCCGAGACATGGGTGACCAGATCGACCACCGTCCGCGCCAGGGCCTCGGCCTCGGCGTCGCGGTCGAACAAGGCCGCGCCGAGCCGCGCCGCCGCCGCCGACCAAGCGTCGTGGAGGCCGAGCACATGGGCCGCGTCGCTGGGCGAAAACGCGGCGACGATGGCCAGCCCGCGCGCCAGCAGGCGGTTGAGCGATCGTTCGCGATGGAGGCCCATGAACAGGGTTTCGAGAGCCACCGGGCGGGCCTCGATCGCCCGCCACAAGGCGACATCGGCGGCGGTCAGGCCGGCGTGATCGTCGTCGAGCGCGCGCAGGCGAACGGCGAAGCGGCCGTCGTGGTGCCGGAGCTTGCCGCGCGCGGCCTGGGTTTCAAGCACCGCCAGGGTCTCGGGGTATTGGTGGGCAAGGAGGCTCAGCGGCATCACCCGGCGCGGGCCCAGGGTCAGCGCGCCCTCGCCGTCGCGCCCGATCTCGCTGTCGCCGCCGAGACCGAGGCTGTGCACCGCCACCGCCTCGACCATGGTGCGCCAGCCGCCGACCGTCGCGCCCTTGCGGTCAAGCCGGGGCCGGCCGCCGTCGAGGACCGCGATATCGGTGGTCGTGCCGCCCATGTCGACGACCACGGCGTCACCGGCGGCGGCGAGATGGCGGGCGCCGACGATGCTCGCCGCCGGCCCCGAGAGGATCGTCTCGACCGGCCGCTCAAGCGCTAGATCGGCGGTGATCAGCGAGCCGTCGCCCTTGACCACCATCAGCGGCGCGGCGATGTCGCGGGCCGCGAGCAGGCCGCGCACCGCGCGCACGAGCTGGTCGAGGAGCGGGATCAGGCGGGCGTTGAGCACCGCCGTCACCGCCCGGCGCGGGGCGTCGAGCGCGCTGGCGAGCTCGTGGGCGCAGGTCACCGGGTGCGCGACTAGGTCGCGGATCAGGTCGCGGACCGCCAGTTCGTGGGCCGGGTTGCGGACCGCGAAATAGCCGGCCACCGCGAAGGCCGCGACCTCGGGCGCGTGGCGCAAGATCGCCGCCCGAGCGGCCTCGATATCGAGCGTCGCCTGGGCCTCGCCCGAGGGTGCGTGGCCGCCGCCGACGAACACCGCCGGATCGCCGGCCAGCGCGGATCGGAGCCGCGCCCGGTCGAGCACGACCGGGTCGTGGCCGATCAGGATCAGGCATACCGGGCTGCCCTGGCCCTGGACGATGGCGTTGGTGGCGAGCGTGGTCGAGAGCGAGACCAGCTCGACCGCCGGCGCGTCGTCGCCCAGGACCTGGTCGATGGCCGCGCCGACGCCGAGCGCGAGGTCGTGGCGGGTGGTCAGCGCCTTGGCCGCGCGCAGCGGTCCCTTGGCGTCGTCGAACAGCACCGCGTCGGTGTAGGTGCCGCCGGTGTCGATCCCGAGAAAGATGGCCATCCTGCCTACCTCGCGCGATGGGTCTTGGGCGCGCTCCCAAGCGGAAGGCATATCAACCGCGCGGGCGGTCAAGGTCAATCGACTTCACGCCTGTTCCTGGCCGCGATCAGGCGCTAGCATTCCCAAACCTTCAATCCGGGGTGTGATTATGACCACGCGTTTTCCCCATCTCTTCGCGCCGCTCGAAGTTGGCGGCGTGGCCCTCAAGAACCGCATCTTCTCGACCGGGCATATGACAACCCTGTTGCGGGACGGCAATCCCAACGACGATATGGTCGCTTATCACCAGGCCAGGGCCAAGGGCGGCGCCGGGCTGATCGTCACCGAATCGGCGGCCGTCCACGAAAGCTCGAACGCGGTCAACCATCTCGCCGTGTTCCGCGACGACTGCATTCCCGGCTACCGCGCCGTCGCCCGCGCCTGTCACGATCATGGCTGCGCGGTCTTCGCCCAGCTCACCCATTCGGGCCGCATCATGGGCGCCGCCGCCGACGGCTCGGCCCCGGTCGCTTACGCCCCCTCGGCCACGCCCGACGAGCGCTTCCACGTCATGCCCCGGGCGATGCCGGTGGCGCTGATTAACGAGGTCGTCGCCGGTTATGGCGCGGCGGCGCGGCGGATGGCCGAGGCCGGGCTCGACGGGGTCGAGGTGCTGGCCAGCCACGGGCTGCTGCCGGGGCAGTTCCTCAACCCGCATGTCAACCGCCGCGACGATCGATACGGCGGCGGCGACGCGAAGCGCTTGCGCTTCATCGTCGAGATCTTCGCCGCCATCCGCGCCGCCGCGCCCGGTCTGGTCGTGGGCCTGCGCATCTCGGGCGACGAAATGGCCCAAGACGGTCTCGATATCGATACGGTCATCAACGCCTGCGTGGCGCTCGATGGCGGCGATCTCGACTACGTCAACGTCATCGCCGGCTCGATGGCCACGCTTGGCGGCTCGGTCCATGTGGTGCCGCCGATGATGATCGAGACCGCCTACGTCGCGCCCTTCGCCGCCGCCGTCAAGGCAAGGGTGGCGATGCCGGTGTTCGTCGCCGGGCGCATCAACCAGCCGCAGATCGCCGAAACGGTGCTGTCCTCGGGCCAGGCCGACATGTGCGGCATGACCCGGGCGATGATCTGCGACCCCGAGATGGCGGCCAAGACCATGGCCGGCCGGCTCGACGACATCCGCGCCTGCATCGGCTGCAACCAGGCCTGCATCGGCCATATGCAGGCCGGCTATCCGATCTCCTGCATCCAGCACCCCGAGACCGGGCGAGAACGGCGCTACGGCGATCGCGGTCGCGCCCTACGATCCAGCAAGGTGCTGGTCGCCGGCGGCGGGCCGGGCGGCATGAAGGCGGCGGCGGTGGCGGCCGAGCGCGGCCACGACGTCACCCTTTACGAGGCCGGCCCCCGGCTCGGCGGCCAGGCGTTGCTCGCCCAGCTTTTGCCCGGGCGGGCCGAGTTCGGCGGCATCGTCGCCAACCTCGCCCGCGAGATGGACCTGGCGGGCGTCACGGTGGTCACCGGCGCCGAGGTCACCCGCGCCGTGGTCGAGGCCGAGGCCCCCGAGGCGGTGATCGTCGCCACCGGCGCCACCCCGTACCGGCCCGAGATCGCGGTCGAGGACGCCCATGTGGTCGACGCCTGGCGGGCGCTCAAGGACGAGGCCAACGTCGGCGCCTCGGTGGTGATCGCCGACTGGCGCTGCGACTGGATCGGCCTCGGCCTGGCCGAGAAGCTGGCCCGCGACGGCTGCCGGGTGCGCTTGGCGGTCAACGGC